>Ga0115002_10008860_pt1 | contig 11086 bp, 9 predicted proteins | sample ArcticOcean_MG_C_8_FD_89576 | JGI IMG/M metagenome (GOLD analysis project Ga0115002, IMG submission 89576) | Marine microbial communities from western Arctic Ocean - ArcticOcean_MG_CB11_86 | ecosystem: Environmental > Aquatic > Marine > Oceanic | place: Arctic Ocean: Canada Basin | collected... | reverse complement strand
TCTACAAGCTCGAAAACTTCATCTGGGAAGAGCACATCGATGCGCTCGCTCGGCTGCTGATGGTAGTAGCGATGGCGTGGATGTTCCTGTTCTGGCTGGACTTAGTATTCGCGTTATGGTTGAAGGAAGAACAAGAGATCACCGTATGGATGCTCCGGATGTTCGAGCCGCCATGGAGTTGGTTATTCTTCCTCTTCTTCATGTTCTCGTTCGTCATTCCGGTGCCACTGTGGATGTTCCGGAGGGTTCGCCGCAGCTTCACCTGGATGTTGTGGACCAGCCTTTTGGTGAACTTCGGCATGTTCCTCGAACGGTTCTTGATCATCGTTCCTGCTCTCATGAGGAAGGGACCACAAACATTCACTTATGCGACGTATCGGCCAAGCCCGGTGGAATTCACCATCATCTTCGGCACGATCGCCCTGGTTTGTTTCTTGCTGCTGATATTCAGCAAGTTCTTCCCCCTCATCCCGCTCTGGGAAGAGAAGGAAGGTCAGCTATTAATCGATCACGTCAAGGTGGGCAACGTCTACGTGCCCGCATTGGTCAAGGAGCACTAGGCCAACGGCCAGTGCAGAGAGAGGAGAACGGAGATGGCCAACACCCAACTCCTGGGACTGTTCGAAGACCCGCAGAAAGTCGCGGACGCCATGGGGGAACTCAAAGGCGCGGGATTCCCTGTTGAGGATCTAGACATCTACTCCGGGAGCCCCTTCCCTGAGGGTGCTTTCGGTGAGCACGAAGCCGAGCATCGGTTGTTCATGTTTCCGCTGGTCGGAGCCCTCATCGGCTTTTCCATCGGTCTCCTGTGGACCGCAGGTACGCAGATCTCATACCCTCTTATCACCGGTGGCAAGCCAATCCTAAGCATTCCCCCGATGACCATCATCATGTACGAGAACACGATGCTGGGTGCGATCCTGTTCACGGTGCTTGGCGTACTCTTCGAGTCACGCCTACCCAAGCGCGACCTTGGTTTGTACGATGAGCGCATCACTGAGGGTTACATCGGGATCTACGTGGACTGCCCCGAGGAGCGCGCAAGCGCGGCCGAGGCGGTTCTGCACAGCAACGGCGCAGAAGAGATCAAGAAGGCATAAGCGCGAGCATACGCTGCTCGGATCGACAGGAAGAGACTTGAGTTCGACGAAGCAACAATCGATGTGGCTCTTGATCGTGGCTATGGCCGCGATGGTGGTATTCGCCGCTTGCGAACCCGGTGATCCGGGCCGCTCCACCGGCTCGTACCCCATCGATATCTTCCAAGAGATGCACTACAACCAGACCGTAAAGGCTCAGGAGCCGCCACGATTCTCAGCCCCGGAGGATTCCATCCCCGTTAGCGGTGGGTACATAGCGGCGCCTGCAAAGGCGGACGCCGCTAATCTAGTGAACCCACTCGCGGGGGACGCGAACGCACTGGAACGCGGAGCGTTGCTCTACAAGCAGAACTGCTCCATGTGCCACGGCGCAACCGCAGGTGGCGATGGCTACGTTGGGGTGAAGTTCGGAGACAACGGGGCAAGGACCCCGCCTGATTTCTCCAGCCTCCGCATCACCCAGCTGACGCCAGGCGAAACATACGCGTCCCTCTCTAACGGCGCGGGATTCATGCCTCCATTCCAGGGCCTCCTGAATGAGGCTGACCGCTGGGCACTGGTATCGCTGATCGAGGCCACGGCCACGGAGCGCACCGCCGCACTCGATGCGGTCAACACCGTGGCTGCGGACGAAGATGACATCGAAAACGAGATCAAACGGGCGCTGCGTCTCAACGAGCTACGCGCCAACTAGCCAGGCCGGATAAAGTGGGTGCGGGATACGCTCCCGCAAGGTGGACAGTGAGCGGTCGTGGTATCCGGTTCCCCTTTGACAAATGTCCCCAGCAGAAAGCGCTGTCTCGTCAGCGTGCTTTTACTCTTGCTCGTTTTCGCCTCCCTCGATGGCACCGGCGTTATTCATGCCCAGGAGTACATCGAGCTGACGCCTGAACTCGATGCTCGAGCTGCTGACCTTTACGCTGGCATCATGTGCCCCATCTGCAACGGTCAGACCATCTCGCAATCGCATGCGGCCATCTCCGAAACTATGCGCCAGATGGTTCGAGAGCGCCTCGTAGCAGGCGACACGGATGCACAGATATACGATTTTATGACGGAGGCATTCGGGCGCGACATCCTGGCGTCGCCGCCCAAGAGTGGCATCGGGCTCGCGGTGTGGTTTGTGCCCCCTACAGCGCTGCTCCTCGGTGCGTTCGCGGTAACTTTGTTCGTACGACGTTTGCGTATGGCCGATGCGTTGGTACGCGAAGGCATCGGCACCGATTCCGGAAGCCGGATCGGCAGCAATGGTGGAACTGTCGACGAGTTGGAGCCGTATCTACGTTTGGTTGATGAAGAGATGCCTGATATTGAGGAGCGTCCCTAATGGCAGAACTTGGAACCTCGGCGATGGTGATCGCCCTTGCGCTCGCTGTCTACAGCGGCGTGACTTCGCTGGTGGGAGTACGGACACGAAACAGCGCAATGGTGTCCAGCAGCATGCGCGCCACCTACCTCACGACACTCGCCCTCGGAGTCGCCATTCTAGCGTTGGTTCTGGCGTTCCTCCGCAATGACTTCGCCTTGAAGTACGTTGCCGAGCACTCCAACCTGGCTATGCCCCGAATCTATACGTGGGTGGCGTTCTACGCCGGAAACGAAGGCTCGCTGCTGTACGTCGCCTTTGCGCTGGCAGGAATGGCGGCGCTTGCCATGTACTTCGTCCCGCGGCGCATGGGCTCACAGCGCCCTTACGCCAACTTCGTTCTCATGCTGATCTTGTCCTTTTTCATCACGGTGAACCTGTTCATGGCGAGCCCCTTCGCAACACTGCCGGTGACGCCCATCGACGGTGTTGGCATCAACCCGCTCCTGACACACCCCGGGATGTTCATCCATCCACCGCTCATCATGGTCGGGCTCATCGCCATCGCGGTTCCGTTCGCATTGGGCATAGGTGGGCTTCTCTCCGGGAGGATCGATGATGAGTGGGTTGACGCCGGCCGCACCTGGGGTCTGGTCGCCTGGGTTCTGCTCGCAATAGGCCTGCTACTCGGCGCTTGGTGGGCTTACACCATCCTCGGTTGGGGAGGCTACTGGGCCTGGGATCCGGTCGAGAACGCGGCGTTCATGCCCTGGCTGGCGCTGACAGCATTCATCCACTCGATCATGGTCCAGAAGCGCCGAGGGATGTTCCGACTGTGGAACATCGCTCTGATCAACATCAGCTTCGTCCTAGGAGCATTCGGGATCTTCATCAACCGGGGAGGGCCCGTCCCGTCCGTCCACTCTTTCGGGGCGTCGACCCTGGGGTGGGTATTCCTGTTGTTCCTCGGGGTGGTTGCTTTCGCGTCGTTCGGCGTGTTCTTCTACCGCTTCGCTCTGTTGCGCAGCGCAGGGAGCCTCGAATCGGCGTTGTCGCGCGAGTCAGCTTTCTTGGTGAACAATCTACTATTTCTCGGTGTGGCCTTCGTCACACTCTGGGGAGTTGTGTTTCCCATCATCTCGGAGCTAGTGCTCGGCAAGACCATAACTGTAGGGAAACCGTTCTACGACAGCGTGAACGGCCCGATCTTCCTGGCGCTCATTTTCCTGATGGCCATCGGCCCTATCTTGCCTTGGCGTCACGCCACCTGGACGTCGGTGCGTCACGCCATATTGGTACCCGGTGTGATAACGCTTATCATTACTGCGGTCGTGGTGGTTTTCGCGGTGCGGAACGTCGCGGCCATCGCCGGTATCGCTGTTAGCACGCTGGTCGCAGTCACCATTGCTCAAGAGATGTACCGAGGAACCTTGGCGCGCCACCGCGCGACCAGATCCCCCTACCCTCTCGCGTTCCTGCAACTCGTCGGCTCCAATCGGCCACGCTATGGCGGCTACCTCGCCCACGTGGCTGTGGTGTTGCTTGCCTTCGGGGTCGTCGGATCATCGTTCTACGACCTGGAGCGAGACGTGATCCTTAGCCTGGGCGAAAGCGCCGATATTGGTGCGTACACGGTCGAGTTCACGTCCACGGATACCACAACGTTCACTGATCGGACCGAACGTACGGCCACTATGAGCGTGATGAAGAACGGCTCGTTCGTCGGCACCGTCGAGGCGTGGCACGGGGTGTACCCCTCGTTCAACATGCTTTCGACTCGGGCGGGCATCCGCTCCACGCCGGTCGAGGACCTTTACGTCATCTTCAGCGAACTCCAGCCAGACGGCCAGGCCGCCGCCTTCAGGTTGCTGGTCAACCCCATGGTCTGGTGGATGTGGCTTGCTGGTCCGTTCGTCATCCTTGGCACGGTCGTCGCTCTTTGGCCTACCCGCCAGCGCGCAACTGCGGTCATCACGAATCCCTCGCGAGAAGGAGCGCTGCCGTCTGGCAGCGTGTCGTAGCCGTTGTCCATATTCCTGATGACTCTGGTGCTGGCAGTAACGCTGGCCGTTCTGGCTTACCCATACCTTGTGACACCCAAGCGTAGCGGCGCGCTTGACGACGCAGCCGAGGAGCTTGGCCAGCGCCTCCGGCGATCCCGAGATCGCGTTTATGAAGAGATCCGTGCGCTGCAACAGGAGTACTTCCTGAAAAATCTGACTGAGGATGAGTACAGGGCCCAGCTTCAAGCGGGGCGACTCGAAGCGGCAGGTCTGATGCAGCAACAGCAGCAGGTCCAGCAGACTCTGGCTGACATCGAAGCCCTGGTAGAAGAAGAGATGAACGCTGTCGTCGAACAGGCCCCTCTCGATGCCGCACCTGAAGGCGAGGTCAAGTGAGGCTGGTACGTGCGCTTAGCGCCGCTCTGGTAGCGGTCGCAGTCCCCATGATGGTGAGTGGGCCTATGGTGAGTGCCCAGGACGCGACTTCCGCCACTATCGTGGGGCGGGTGGTACATGGGGCTGGCTCGCCATCGTTCGATCCGACGAAGGTCGTTGTTACGCTGAACGTGCTGGAGGGCATCACTGCGTTCGATCCCGTTAGCGTTACGCCAGCGGGCGATGGTTCGTTCGAGTTCGCGGTCGCCGCTTCCAGCATTCGGTCGTACTTCATCGGTGTGGTGTATGAGGGAGCTAGGTACTCCGAGACCCTCACTTCCGCAGAGTTGCAGGATGAGTTCGTCATCCGGGTTTACGAAGCCACCCACGATACTTCGGTGCTGCAATTCGTCAGCTACTCCGTCATCATCGCCGGAGCAGTCGCGGCCGACGGCTGGGTTGAGATCATCGAGCGCGCCAGCGTTGTCAACGAAAGCGGTATGACGTTGATCCCCGACCCGGCCGCAGAAGGGCCGGGGATGCTGAGCTTCCTGCGCTTTGCGCTCCCCCCCAACGCGTACAACCTAGACGTGCGCTCCAGCCTGGTGGGCGGAGACATCATCGAGGTGGACCGCGGGTTCGGACTTACCACGCCTGTCGTGCCGACGACTGGTGATCCCCACCTCTTCGAGTTCGTTTACCGACTCAACTACGATGAGCCAACTCTCGATCTTTCACGCACCATGCGATTCGGCGCGGAGTCGTTCCGCTATGTGGTTCCGGCCGATACCGGTCGCCCTATCGCGCCGCAACTCGATGATCTTGGCGCCACCGAGCTCAACGAGCGCTTCCTACGCCTGTTGGAGACCACCGACATCGAGCCAGGGCAGGTCGTCGAACTTTTCATCACGGATCTGCCCATGCCCAGCGCGTTCGACCGCATCGGCGACTCCGCCGGTGAGTGGTACGTGCGGTACGCCGCGCCTGGCGTGGTTATTGCGACGCTCGTTCTCATCGCGTTCCTCAACCTACGCCGACGTCAGGCGCTCCCTCGACTAGGCCCCTCCGGGGACGCCGAAGCCGTTCGCCGGGCACTCCTGGCACGGACGGCAGAGGTTGAAGCTCGGCACGACGCAGGCTCTCTGTCCCAGCGCCGCTACGAGGCGTACCGGAACCAGATCAAAGAAGCCTTGGTCGATCTGCGGGTTCGTACGCAACCCGGCGTCACTGACACGGAAGAGTTGTAGGCCCCTTCAAGCCCGCCGGTGCCTCATGCGTCTTGATGTGTCTCATTTCTGATCATTTCTGATCATTTGCCGGGCTCGTTGGTGGGTTCCGGCGTGTAGCAAGTCGGGGCTCGCCCTCGGAACTCATGGCTTCGCCGCCGGACTGAAGGTCGCTTGGACGCTCCGGGATGGGATGGACGCTTTGCTGCGGCGTCTTGACGTGTCCATTTTGTTCCGTTTGCTCTTGAGTGAACGGTAAGCAGAGCAGCCCAGTTCGGGTACCTAGACACACTTCGGCGTAGGTAAAACAGGATAGGGATGAGGTGGGCGACCGCGCTACTAGCAACTGTCACTGCATGAAGCGGTCACTGGGCCTCGACCGGGGGCCTCCCGCCGTCTCCGTCTCGGTGGACATGCGCTGAGTCGCTCAACACGAGCCAATTTGTTAGTACGTACATTGCACGAAAGTTCGTGCGGACGTATTCTGCTGAGGTGTTCACGTTACCTACACGCTCAGTACGCCCTGTAGCGGGGTTCGTCGACCCGAGCGGCCACGCCGTTCACTGCATCGGCCTCACCAAGAGTTTCGGTGCGGCTGAGGTCGTCAGCAACGTCAATATTGAGCTTCCCAGGGGCGAGATATTGGCGCTTCTCGGCCCCAGTGGTGGCGGCAAGACCACCACGCTCCGGCTCATCGCAGGATTTGAAGCCCCTGATTCCGGCACCATCGAGGTCGAGGACGACATCGTCGTGGGCCCGGGCCGTTTTGTTCCACCCGAGAAACGCCGTGTCGGGATGGTTTTCCAGGACTACGCCCTATTCCCCCACATGAACGTGGTGAACAACGTCCGATTCGGGCTTCCCAACGACGAGAGACGCGATCGCCGTGTGGCGGAGGTGCTGGAGATCGTCGGCCTCACCCAAGAGGCGCTGAAATGGCCACACGAGCTGTCCGGCGGGCAGCAACAGCGGGTCGCACTCGCGAGGGCTCTCGCCCCTAACCCGGCGGTCGTGCTGCTCGATGAGCCATTCTCCAATCTTGACGCGGCTCTCCGCGACATGGTTCGTACCGAGGTGAGGCAGATCCTGCGGGACGCCAAAGCTTCGGCCATCTTCGTTACGCACGATCAGGACGAAGCCTTCGGCCTCGCGGACAAAGTTGCGATCATGCTGGGGACAACCGTCGTCCAGACGGGCACACCTGAAGAGGTCTACGTATCGCCCGCCAACCTCGACATCGCACGCTTCCTCGGCGAGATCGACATCTTAGACGGCGAAGCCTCGGACGGTTGGGTAACGTGCGAGATGGGTCGCCTCCCGTTAGCGGGATCAATCGAACTCACGGGCCCGGTCAAGATAGCAATCAGGTCAGAATCGCTGCGACTCCACCCTGAGAGTGGCCCATCCACACCCGCAACAGTGGTGGACTCGGAGTTCCATGGGATCTACAAGTTGGCCAAGGTTCGTCTCGCCTCCGGGATCACCCTCAACGCCGTGATGGGCCTCCACATCCCCGTGAACGTTGGGGACGAGGTTCAGGTCGGCGTGAACTCCACCGTCACTGCCTTCCGGGCGTAAGCGCCGCCGAACGATTGCGGGAGCAAGGCTCGTTCGCGATAATGGACCAGCCAACCTACGTTCGCGCCGTGAGGGTATCTAGACTTGCATCCCTACCAGTACATCCCTGCAACCAACATCACTGAAGCTGTTTCATTACTGGCCCGCTACGGGTCCCGCGCCCGCGTCATGGCAGGCGGGACTGATCTTCTCGTGCAACTACGCGGTGAGCGCTACGAGCTTGACGCCGTCGTTGACGCTAAGGCCATCCCTGAGCTCATGGAGCTGACGCTGTCGACAGATGGCGCGCTGTCCATAGGCGCCGCCGTGCCTTGCTACCAGGTCTACGAGGATGAGGCCATCGTGGCAGCGTTCCCCGGCATCATCGACGCCGCATCGTTGATCGGCGGCATCCAGGTGCAGTCGCGTGCAAGCCTTGGCGGCAACCTGTGCAACGCCACTCCCAGCGCGGACGGCATCTGCCCGCTCATCGTGTACTCTGGGGTGGTAACGCTCACGGGCGTAGGCGGCACTCGCACGATGCCCGTTGAGGAGTTCACCACTGGCCCCGGGCGCAACGCGCTCGGCTACGGCGAGATGCTGATCAAGATCGATCTCCCGAAGCCCGCCGTTCATTTTGGTGCGGCCTACCAGCGGTTCATCCCGCGGAATGAGATGGACATTGCGGTGGCGGGAGTCGCTAGCGCGGTGACCTTGGACGCTTCCGGCCAGAAGATCGAGAGCGCTCGCGTCGCACTCGCCGCTGTTGGCCCGACACCCATCTTCGCAACGAAAGCCTCTGGCTTCCTCGCTGGCCAACCGGCGTCCGAAGAAACATTCGCCAAAGCTGGCGAGATCGCATCGACCGAAGCAACGCCCATCTCAGACATGCGCGGCACGGTTGAGCAACGACACCATCTGGTGGGCGTGCTCACACGCCGCACTCTAGCGCAGGCAGTCCAGCGCGCCCGAGGTAATTCCTAATGACACAGACTCCCGAACAATCCGTCCGTAAGGTTTCCGTCCAGTGCACGCTGAACGGCCAGCCTACCGAGTTTCTCGCCGCACCCTACGTGAGCTTGCTTGAAACCCTACGCGAAACGCTGGGGCTCACGGGCACCAAGGAGGGCTGCAACGATGGCAACTGCGGTGCGTGTACCGTCAACGTTGACGGTAGGATCGTCGACAGCTGCCTGATGCTGGCCGCTGAAGCCGAAGGCAAGACTATCGAGACCATCGAAGGTGTCGCGCCCGCAGGCGGTCTGCACCCTCTCCAACAAGCGTTCCTTGAAGAGGCCGCCCTCCAATGCGGCATCTGCACCCCAGGATTCCTCGTTTCCGCAAAGGCACTCCTGGAAAGGGAGCCCGGCGCCGATGAGCAGCGCATCCGGCTCTGGCTCGCAGGCAATCTCTGCCGATGCACGGGCTACGACAAGATCATCCGAGCGGTCGAAAAAGCCCGCGACCAGATGAAGTAACTACCAGCTATCCGCACTTACGGTTCATAACGGAGTCATCAATGACCACCACAGAGAAGCCCCAGGAATTCAAAGTCGTTGGCACGAGGCCGATCCGGCACGACGGGATCGACAAGGTTTTGGGCCGGGCCATCTACGGTTCCGATGTCCGTCTCGCGGGCATGATCTACGGCGCGGTGTTACGCAGCCCGTACGCCCACGCCAAGATCACCAAGATAGACACGTCCAAGGCCGAGGCGATGCCTGGCGTTTTCGCAGTGATGTCTGGCAAAGATATGCCCCTGGTAGCGTCGGGCGCGCTGGATCTCGGCGAGACTGTTGACGACACCGCTTTCACAAGCGACCGTGTGATGGCCCACGACAAGGTTGTCTTCAAAGGCCACCCCGTCGCGGCCGTCGCGGCGATCGACCAGAACACAGGGCTTGAGGCCCTCAAGCTGATCGAGGTTGAGTACGAAGTACTGAAGCCCGTTATCAGCCTGGAAGATGCGATGGCGCCCGGTGCGGTAGTCATCCATGAAGGGCTGATCGGCGATGACCTAGGCGAGAAGGTCAAGAACACGAACGTTGCGGTCCACAACCGCTCAGAGTTCGGTGACCCCGATGCGGCATTTGCCAAGTCTGCGACGGTTCTTGAGCGAACGTTCATCATCTCGCGCGCTCACCAGGGCTACATCGAGCCCCACGCCTCAACTGCATTCTGGGCACCCGACGGCAAGATCACCGTCTGGACGACCACCCAGGCACCCTTCGGTGTTCGTAAGACCATTTCGGCTCTCCTGAATCAGCCCCTCTCCGACATCAAAGTCATCCCCACCGAGATCGGTGGTGGATTCGGCGGCAAGATCCCTGTGTACCTCGAGCCCCTGGCAGCCGTCCTATCGAAGAAAGCTGGCAGGCCGGTGAAGATCACGATGGATCGCCGGGCCGTGTTCGAAGCGTCGGGCCCAGGGCCTGGCGGCACCATCAAGGTCAAGATGGGCGTGGACCACAAGGGCAAGATCACCGCAGCTACGGCGGACATTCGCTACGGCGCAGGGGCCTACCCTGGCGCGTCCATCAACCCGGCGACCGCCGGTATCTTCGCCTGCTACGAGGTCCCCAACGTCAGGATCGATTCCTACGACGTGGTCATCAACATGTCCAAGACGGCGGCGTACCGCGCCCCCGGCACACCGCAAGCGACGTTCGCGAGCGAAACCTTGGTCGGAGAGTTATGCGAGATCATCGGGATGTCACCTATGGACTTCCACCTGCTCAACGTGTCCAGAGAGGGCACTCGCAGGCCTGACGGCCCCGTGTTCCCGCGTATCGGCAACGAGGCCTGCCTGGAGGCCATCCAGGGCTCCGAGCACTTCAAGAGCGCGTTGGAGCCGTCCACCGAACGCAAGCTTCGCGGCCGTGGTATGGCCAGCGGTTACTGGAACGGCATCGGCAACAAGTCCTCGGTGACCATCAACGTCCATGAAGACGGTCTTGTCTCACTGATCGAGGGCAATCCTGACATCGGCGGCACGCGCACGACCATCGCGATGCAGGCTGCGGAGATTCTCGGTTTGCCAGCAGAGGACGTTCACCCTGCAGTCGGTGACACTGACAGTATCGGGTACAGCGATCTGACCGCTGGCAGCCGGACGACTTACGCCACAGGAACGGCTGCAATCGAGGCCGCGAACATGGTTATCGACGAGATGAAGAAGCGTGTCGCGATGATCTGGGAGACCGAATACGAGAACATCGAGCATGTCGATGGCCTGTTCGTCAGCAATGTTGCGCCCGATCATAAGTTCACGTTCAAAGAAGCTGCGGGCAAGCTCGGCCAGACAGGTGGGCCTGTCGCCATGACGGGCACGGTCAACGTTCGCGGCTCAGGCGGCGGGTCGTTCGGCACTCACCTAGTGGACGTGGAAGTAGACCCCGACACGGGCAAGGTCGAGATCCTTCGCTACACCGCAGCCCAGGATGCAGGCAAGGCCGTCCACCCGTCGTACGTCGAGGGTCAGTTCCAAGGCGGCGCAGTCCAGGGGATCGGCTGGGCCCT
>Ga0115002_10008858_pt1 | contig 11086 bp, 6 predicted proteins | sample ArcticOcean_MG_C_8_FD_89576 | JGI IMG/M metagenome (GOLD analysis project Ga0115002, IMG submission 89576) | Marine microbial communities from western Arctic Ocean - ArcticOcean_MG_CB11_86 | ecosystem: Environmental > Aquatic > Marine > Oceanic | place: Arctic Ocean: Canada Basin | collected... | reverse complement strand
TACCACACACACTCGGTTGTAGGTGCGGTAGACCGAAGCAATGGATGACCATGGGTCTATGCGAGATCTTGAATTAGAGAGGAAGGATCGCCGGGCAACTAGCCCTCCCCAGTACCCTCACCCTGATCTGTAGTTAGGCGTCGCCCCCCCCGCCGCGACCCTTCATTACATACCCCAAACGCTCCCCGTGACCTAAGTCAGAGGCCGGCCTGAGGCGCGTGGGAATCCCCTGACGAGACCTCGCCGACATAGGTGCGCCGGAACCAGCCTGACACATCATCCAGTATCGAGTACATCACCGGAACCAGGACCAGGGTGAGGAACGTCGCTAGCAGAATCCCGGAGATAACGGTTATACACATTGAACCCCACCACGCAGCCTGATCCCCACCCCAAAACAGATCCGGCCGAAACGACCCGTATAGCCCAAAGAAATCGAAATTCAGACCGATCGCGAGCGGTACCAGACCGAGGGCGGTCGTGATCGCAGTCAGAATCACAGGCCGAAAGCGCGTCACACCCGCGCGTACCAGCGCTTCGCGCCGGTTCATGTGGTCGCGCTCCCGCAGCGTATCAATATAGTCGATCATAACGATCGAGTTGTTCACCACAATACCCGCCAGCGAGATGATTCCGATACCCGTCATGATCACCACGAAGGGCATGCGGAAGATCATCAGGCCCAGCAGCACCCCCATGGTAGACAACAGCACAGAGGTCAGAATGATGAAGGGCTTGATCACCGAGTTGAACTGGCTCACCAGAATGAGCGCGATCACCATCACGGCGGTCATGAACGCATCTAGGAGGAACTCCTGCGCCTCCTGCTGGTCCTGGTTCTGGCCTGCGTAGTTGATGGTGTAGCCGGGGGGTAACTCGTCGACCGCAAACGGCGCTAGCGTCTTCTGCACCTCGGCCAGCACGGCAAAGTCGTTCAATCCTTCGGTGACATCCGAGGTAATGGTTGCCATCCGCTCCTGATCCTTCCTGCGGATGCTACCGTATCCTTCCTTTACCTCCCAGCTCGCGACCGAAGAAAGCGGAACTTGCCGGCCCTCGCTCATAACCGTGAGGTCACGCAGGTTATCGAGTTCGTTGCGGTACCGTGGTGCAAGCCGCACCACGACATCGTATTCGTCGTCATCGGCACGGTACTTCGCAGCCTTCACGCCCTGGATCGCGCCGCGGACCGCTCTCCCCACCTTGGCGGTAGAGAGGTCGTAGAGCGCAGCCTTTTCGCGGTCTACAGTCACGGAGAGCTCGGACCGAGCCTCGTCCAAATCGCTCTCTAAGCCCACCAGTTTGGCGTAGACCGGAGCGGCCTGAAGAACGTCGAGCACCCGGTCTGAAAGCTGTTTCAGCCGGACCGGGTCGGATCCCACGATCTCGATCGTGACGGGTGCCCCCGTGGCAGGCCCGTCCTGGAGCACTTGGGTCGTTATCACGGCGCCTGCCACATCCCTGCCCAGGTTATCCTGCATCCAGGCCAGCGTCACGAAGGGGTCGTGCTCCTGCTGCTGGTATTCGACGAAGCTGACCCCGATCCGACCGGAGGCAGGCCCTCCAGGACCACCCTGGCCCATCATGGCCGAAGTGCCGCCGCTCCCTCCGCTCCCGATAGTAGCCACCTCAGACTTCCAGTCCTCGCGCCCCTGGACGGTCTTGAGTTCCTCTTCCATCCGGCGCGCGACCGCGTCGGTGGCCTCTACACGGCTCCCTACCGGCAGCTCAACGTCCACGAACACCTGCTTCGGCGGCACGTTCTCGGGAAAGTACTCGATTCCGCTATTCAGCACGGAAAATGCGGCGACCGTGAGGACCATAGAAGCGAGCGACCCACCAATCGTGAGCGCGCGGTGGCCCAACGCCCATTGGACGTGATGCTCGTATCGCTTCACAATCGCAGGCTCCCAACGATGCTGGAATTTCTGAGAAACACGAAACAGAACGGCCTTCCAGGACCAGCGAAGTCCGACAGCGGTGCCCACTATCAACACCGCAGTAAGCGGGTTCTTGAGCGCGATCACCATGATGGTGACACCAATCCCGCCGATCAGGGTCCAGCGCGCGGCGGGCGACAATGAACGGCGCGGCTCGTCGTCAAGCTTCATGTACATAGAGCACAACGTGGGGATGATCGTCAGCGACACGAATAGGGACGAGGACAGGGTGATCATGAGGGTGATGGGAAGATTTCCCATGAACTCACCGACCATGCCCGGCCAGAAAATCAACGGAGCGAACGCCGCAAGCGTGGTGGCGGTCGATCCTATCACAGGCAATGCCACCTCCCCAGTGGCCTTCTTGGCGGCCTGCACTCGATCCCAACCTTGCTCCATGTAGCGATAGATGTTCTCCACCACCACGATCGCGTTGTCGACAAGCATGCCCAACGCGAGGATCAGGCTGAACAGCACGATCATGTTCATCGTCATCCCCATCGCCTTGATGATGATGAACGAGAGGAACATGGAGGCCGGAATCGCGATGGCCACGAAACCCGAATTTGCTAGCCCTAGGAAGAACAGGAGCACCCCCACAATCAAGATGAGCCCTGAGACGATGTTGTTCTCGAGGCTCGACACCATCATTGCGATGTCTTCAGAACTGTCCGAGGTGAACTCTACCCTAGTGCTCGGTGGAAATTCGTCGGTCATGGCCGTGACCGATGCTCGCACCGACTCCGACGTCTCGATGATGTTCTGGCCTGAACGCTTGATCACGTCCAGCGTCACCACGGGCAATCCGTTCAGGCGCGCGTAGCTGGTGCGCTCGGCGAATCCGAAATCCACAGTGGCGATGTCGCGTACGTATACAGGCCGACCGTTCTTTGTGGTCACCACCACGTCCTCGATCAGGGCCGGATCGTTGAACTCCCCGTCAATCCGAACCAGGTACTTGGATGAGCCAACGTCGATAGAGCCACCGGGAATGTTGACGTTTTCGGACCCGATGGACTCGATCACATCGCTGATTGCGACGTTGTAGTACTTGAGCTTGCCGAGGTCGACATCGACGGCCACCTCGCGCTCGAGACCGCCGCGAACGTCAACCCTCAAAACCGACGGGATCTGCTCCAGCCGGTCCTTGAGGTCGTCGGCCATCTCTTTGAGACGCACGAGACCGTAGTCGCCGGCGAGGTTAACCTGGAGGACCGGCACTTGGGAGAAGTCGAACTCGATGATCATCGGCTCCTCCGCCTCTGGAGGGAGCTCGGACTTCGCCAGATCCACCTTCTCGCGAATTTTGGCAAGCGCCTCTTCGAGGTTTACCGCGGTCTCGAACTCGACCAAGATGCTTGAGTAGCCCTCGACCGACGTGGACGTAATTTGCTCGACGTCACTGATCGTGCTCAGGTCCTCCTCAAGCGGCCGGGTGACCAGGCTCTCCATGTCGGCCGGGGCGACGCCCGCATAAATGGTATTCACCGCCACCATCGGGATCTCGATTTCCGGGAACGATTCCTGGGGAGTGGTCGAGTAGGAGTACATCCCCATCGTTAGGATTATCACCAGCAGGACGAGCACGCTCATCCTGTGATCCACGGCGAAGCTGGTGGGACCGAATTCCTTGAAACGGTCCAGGAAGGCCTTGTCCGTGCGGACGGCTCCCTCCTCCCCAGGTCCGTTGACCGCGTTCGTCTCGTTCATCGCTCGCTATCGGCTCCTCGCGCTCCCACTCCGAGCGCCCCGTTCGGATTTGCTGGCTCTAGCGCCCACCCACAACGCGGACGCGGTCGCCGGTGGCGACCTGCTTCTGCCCCACGACCACCAAGCGATCGCCGGCTCGGAGCCCAGTGCTGATCACGACCTCGTTGCCCTGTGACGGCCCGAGAGTAACCGACCGTGACTCGACGATCTCGACACCACCCTGATCTACGACCACAAAGGCAGAGTAGCCGGCTTCGACCCGGACGATGGCATCCCTAGGCACCACAAGGGCGGCGCTCACGACGCGCCGCACTACTTCCACGTCAGCCACCATCTCGGGCTTGACCGCACGACCTGGGTTGGGGAGATGCAGCTCCACAGGGAAGGTCCGGTTCGAACGGTTCACAACGGCACCAACGAACCCTATTGTGGCCGCGAACGACTGCGCATCGAGGGCGTCGAAGGTAACCGTAGCCCGACTACCTGTGCGGATGTCGGACGCATAGCGCTCGGGCACGCCAGCGGCGACCTTGACCGGATCTATGTCCACGATGCGCGCCACCGGAGTACCCGGATTGACCATGGTGCCAACCTCAACCATGCGGTCATTCAGGACGCCCTTAATGGGTGCCAATACCACGGTCCGCTCCAGCCGCCGCTGTAGGGTGGCGAGCGCAGCATCCGCCTGCTGTGCCTGGTACTTCGCCTCAAGATACGCGAGCTCAGAGCCCACTCTGTCTTCTTCGAAAAGCCGTCGGCGGCGCGTCCACAGCTCACCGGCCAACGCAGCCTGAGCCGTAGCCTGGGCGACCTGCGACGAGAGCAAGCGGTCATCGATACGAAGGAGCGGCTGTCCTTCGCTTACCTGCGATCCTTTCTTCACCAGCACCGCGGTTACGACCCCGCTTTCCTCTGCGGATACCAGGACTTCCCGATCGGCCTCCACCGTCCCCGAAAGGTGGATCGCCTCCGAGAAATCCCGCGGTTCCACGACGACCAATTCGACGTTAAGCACGCGACCGGTGGCAGGCGCCGCCTCGTCCGCTCCATCCGCATCCTGGAGACCGCACCCAGCTAGGACGAGAACCGCCAACAGTGCTACCTCCCCACCACATTTTTTCACCGCGACCGCCATGTGCCTCTCCTGAGCATGAAAACCCGTCCTCCGGTACTCCAGTCCAGTCGCCACCGAAGGAACCATCACTGTGAACCCGCCGCGAGGCCAACCCTGTCAACGAGCGGTACCTGTCCCACCGCCTCGTCCAAGCGAGCACGGGCGGTCAGATAGTCGTAAACCGCTTGGGCATAGTTGAATTCGCTCTGTCTGAGCGCCACCTCGGCGTCCGTCAACTCGAGCTGGCTCAATAGGCCTTCGCGCCGTTGGGCACGCGCAATCTCGAATCCGCGCCCCGCTTGCTGCACGGCAAACTCCTGGCCACGGGCACGTGACAGCGCCTCGTCAGCCTGGTCAGCGACCGTTCTCACCTGGGCCTCGGCCTGATCCCTCGCTAACCGGGTCTGGCTCTGAGCGGACCTAAAACCGGCCCTCCTCTGATCGATCCGCGATTCCCTCTGGAACCCGTTGAAGATATTGAGAGACAACCGGACACCTACCCGGCGACCGTAGGCGCGCGGCGATCCGAAAAAAACCGGACCACCGTTCTGCTGCGCAATGATATCGTAGCCGCCGAACACGCTGACCGTCGGGAAGTACTGTGCCTGCTCTAGACGTAACTCGGTACGTCTAAGATCCTCAGTCAGCTCGAGCTGGCGCAGGTCTGAGCGCTCGCCGAGCGCGCCTGCTACCAGAGCCGCCCCACTATCGCCCCCGGACTCCCCGATCCCGGAGAACTGGAGGATGGCTCGATTGTCGGGCGTGTTGGCGCTCAGGTCGCCGAGGTTCATGGTGGCGAGCGAGCCTGCCACGGCGAGCAACTCGGGATCCTCAAGATCCAACTCCACAGCCAGCTGGCGGCGCGCCTGGGCGATGGCGTTGCCAGCCCTCCTCAGATTGGGCTCAAGGTTAGCGAGTTCCACCTCGAGGCGAAGCACCTCGTAGTCCGACGCCAGGCCGGCACGATAGAGAGCCTTGGCTTCGTCGCGATTCTCGCGCACTCGTATCACCGAGTTGTCGATTAGCCGTTCCTGCTCCTGCGCTAGCAGTAGCTCGTAGTACGCTATGCGGACCCGGGTCACGACCGCCTGGGTCCGCTCGCGCAGAACCTCGCCCTGGAGTGCGCGGAAACGCCCCGCCGCGCCGAGTCCGAGGAAGGAGGCCGCATCGAGCACCGGCTGATCCACAGTGATCGAGCTCGTCCACATGTTGTCGGCCCCGAACCTAACGGGGATCAACTCATCGGGCCCCGCCTGGGGATTGAAGATGAGCGCAGGCAGAAAACTGACTGACGGGGAGAGGTTGCGCGTGTAGTTGGCGGACAGCCCCACGACTGGATAGATGCTCCCCCACGCTTCGCTCACCTGCCCTTCCGCCTCATCCAAAGCGTAGCGAGCCTGCTGAATCTCCCGGCTCCGATCGAGCGCCGAGCGCACCACCTCAGGCAGCGTCATCGCGCCGGCCGGCACCTGTTGCGCCAGCGCTGGACCGGCCACCCCCAGCGTGAGTACTGTCAATACGGAGCCCTTCATCCACCTCTCTATTTTCACATTCGGTCCTTTGCTGAGGATGTGGCTCGCACGGTCATCACGCCATGCTGTTCGAGTTGGTCCGCGTACTGCTTCGCCCCAAGTCCGATGAACATCCGGTCTACGGAATCGCGATACAGAACGCGGAATTCTTGCTCTACGACCGGGAGCATGCCCTTCAGGTAGAGCGAGATGAGTCCGTGCGCGTGGGCCCAGGAGGTCATCCCGATCGCCCCCGGATCGCCCAGCGCGAGGATTCTCGCCCCGATAGCCTCACGAACCCGGTCGTTCCAGAACTGGGCCACCGCGTAACCCTGAGCGGACAGGTCCTCGGGAACGTCGTTCAGGATTTCGGTGCCAGTGAACATCACCTCGTAGTACCGGGGATACTCGAGCGCAAAGTCGAGGTATCCATCTCCCGCCAGACGAAACCGGTCATGGGGAGTGCGCCCCCGAAGAGCCCTGTGTAGGTATTCTATCAGGTGCCGATAGCCCTCACCCACGACGTCCTGAAGCACCCGCTCCTTGCTCTCGTAGTGGCGGTAGAGGGCCGGTGCCGTGACCCCCACCGCGCGGGCCAGCTTCCTCATCGAGAAGCCATCCAGGCCGTTAGTCAGATAGAGGTCACATGCACATGCGAGAATTTTATCTCTCATAAGTGAACAGTGTAAACACAACGTTCATTTACGTCAATGGAGCATCCCCGTTCATTCTATAAATAGAACATTTAATTCAAACAACCACCCGAGAACACCGTTTAGTGAAACAAGGTGCGACCGTTATGTTACCACCCTGGGGTCATCCGCTCCAGCCGTACAAGATGCTAGCTGAGCGCTCCACCATGTCCGACGCCTGAAGTATCTTCCCGCGGAGCTGAGCCGGATAGTCCGGGCGGGCGTCCAGAAACGCCCGTACAGTCTCGGCGGCCTCGGGCTGAGTGTGGCCCGACAGCGTGGCCTGGATCCAGGCACCGGGGAAGAAAATGTCACCTGTGCGCTGCACCTCCTCAAGCAGATCCAGGGCTGGCTCTATGAACTGGCGCGCGTGGTCTGCCCTCAGGGGATGGTTCAGATATGACAGCCCATCCAACACCCAGGGCTCGTGCTGGCGGTTGCTCGGATCAGCCAGCGCTGAGAAGAAGCGCTCGCGATCGGTGGGGTCTGCCGACAGCGCCTCCCTGAGGAACGTAAAGCGGGCCCTGCGGTCCGGGTTCGTGATCGACGACGCTTCCTGCTCCATAATCTGGCGCCAGCCGTCAATCTCGAGCACCGCCAGGGTCGCCGCCAAGCTAATCCGGTCGGTCTCCGCAAGGGGCACTGGAGACGGCTCACTCCCTTCCCAAATACGCTTCATCCGCTCAGTCCCGTCCGAGCTTTCGACCACGTCGCGCCACGCAGAGAAATAAGCGGCTCGTAAGGTCGCGCTCGGAGCCTGTCTAACTCCCTCCCAGAGCACCAGCTCGACCCTTGGTCCGCGCCGACCCCTCTCCACCCGAGGGAGCAGCCTCCAGTAAGTGGTTTGGAGATAGGCCAGCAGGAGCTGCGCCACCTGTTCGTCGGATTCTTGGGGGAGACTTGACAGCATCTGCTCCAGGAACCGTTCCGGTGGTATCTGCCTATCTAACACCGCATCCCAGAGGGTCACCCAGGCAGCCCCACGCACCCTTCCGGCCGGGATATCGGAGACCCCAGACAAGAGAGCGGCCCGGCTGGCACCGTCCAAGACAAACCGCCCGTATTCGACGGCGCCCCCGTTGGGAAGGATCCAGGAAGGCCCGTCACCGGTCAGTTCGAACACGGTTCGCGCTCCAGTGACCTCCACCGTACGAACATAAGTACCCTCGCGGCCCGAGATCACAATATCGAGCTTCTGCGGCCAGACGCGACCTCTCCCAGCTGGGTCGCCCACGGAAATGGTCACGCGGGTTCCGGCGTCGGTCGCTTCGCGCCCGACACGAACGGTCGGCCTGCCTGCCTCCTCGACCCACACCCGGCTCCACGCCTCAAGATCGCTCGAAGTGTGCTCGTCCAGGATCTCGATCAAATCCTGCCAGGTGGCGTTTCCGTACGAGTAGGTCCTGAGATACTCGCGCATCCCGTCCCGGAAACCTTCGTCCCCGACCATCTCCTCTAGCTGACGCATCACGACCGGCGCCTTGTTATAGATGATCGGCCCGTAGAGACTCCCCGCGTCGCGCAAATTCTGCAAGGGATAGCGAATCGCATTGGTCCCAGCGGTTCGATCAACAGCGTACGCCGTGGGAAAGTGGGCCACCAGGAAGCGCACGTCGTGATCCACCAGGGGGAAGGAGGGGTGGACGATCGCAGCCGCCATGACATTGGCGAATACTTCCTTGGTCCATACGTCGTCGAACCAATTCATGGTCACGAGGTCTCCGAACCACATGTGGGCGGTCTCGTGGGCAATCACGCTGGCGCGGTCGAGGTAGTCTTTCTGGGTCGCAGATTCGTCTAGGAGGATGCCGTCCTGGCGGTACAGGACAGAGCCCGGGTGCTCCATCCCGCCGTACTGAAACGACGGAATCAGAACGAAGTCGAATTTGTCGAAGGGATACGGAATCCCGGTGTAATCCTCGAGCCACGTCAATGCCCCCCGATGCAGCTCGAAGATTTGGTCCCTGTTGCGCAAGACGCGCATCGCGTCTGTCTCACGGTGGAACATGCGCAAGCGCCGCCCATCCTTCTCCGACTCCTCGACGCTGAAGTGCCCGGCTGCAAAAGCGAACAGATAAGGAGATATGGGTAGCGTTTCGGCAAATTGGTAAACTCGTCTCGGCGGAGCGCCGTCACCCACACCTGGGGCCATCGCCAACTCCTCGGCCCCGTTACCAACCGCAATCCATCCCTCCGGCAACTCAAGCGTGAGTCGCCAGCGTGCCTTCAGGTTGGGTTGATCGAACACGGGTAGGCTGAAATGATGACGGTCCGGTACGAACAGGGTGTAAAGAAAATCGTCCGACCGATTGAGCGCCTCGTCCCCGGCCGAATAGATGATCCTCACCTCGTTCTCCTCGCCTGAGCTCAGCGCACCCTGAGGAATCACGAGATGGTCGTTTTCCGGACGCCAATCTACGGGACGGCCATTGGCAGCGACCGAGCGCACACGCAACGACGGATCCAGGAAGTCGAGCACCACATCGCGGCGGCTCGCATCGTCCCAACGAAAACGGACCACCGTCTCTCCCTCGACCGGACGAGCCCGCTGGGACGGGATCACCAGGCGAACATCGTAGGAAAGATTGGACAGCGTCCTTTGGCGTACCTCGGCAAGCTCCCAAGGGACGCCGGTATCGGTGGGGGACGGGGCCATGTCGGTCAAGCATGAGCCGAGGGTCAGGGTCAGGAGGACAACGGAGGCAGCCCTACGGAGCACGCGAAGCATGGCGATCTCGATATATAAGTGCGGCGCAGACAGTGCCGGTGCGCGGTATATAGTGCTACGTGAGCGCTTCGAGGTACAGGTTATCTTGTGAGCCATGCCGAGCCGCGTTTTCTCCTTCACCCCTCGTCCGTTCCGCCCGCCGCTGTGGGCCCGGAACCCCCACGTACAGACGCTGGCCGGCAAGTTCCTCCGCCCCCGTCCACCCATACCGCTCCGTAGGGAGAGTTGGGAAACTCCCGATGGGGACTTTCTCCTCGTAGACTTCGCCGATGAAGGAATGGACGGCGCGCCTGCAGTCTTGTTGCTTCACGGCTTGGAGGGATCGGCGCTCCAGCCCTATGCCCTCCTATCCTACCAAGCACTGCGGCGGCACGGCCTGGCTGCGATCGGGATGAACTTCCGCTCGTGTGGCGGAGAGCCCAACCGGCTCGCGCGTTCATACCACTCAGGTGAGACCGGCGACCCGCGCTGGGTTCTGGAACGGCTACAAGCTAGATGGCCGGGCCGGCGCCTCGGAGCTCTGGCCTTTTCGCTGGGCGGGAACGTGCTCATGAAGCTCCTCGGGGACGCAGGGGAGGCTGGCACGGAGCTGGTCGAAGCCGCCGCCGTCGTGTCGGTGCCTTTCGACTTGAGCGAGAGTGCGGACGCGCTGGAGCGAGGCCCTATGGCACGCGCGTACGCGCGCCATTTCCTCCGCTCGCTAGTGGCAAAAACGCAGGCCAAGCGGGATCTGCTCGCGCCCCTGGTCAAGTTGGAAGAGGTGCGCCGAGCGGATACCATCCGCGAGTTTGATGATCGTGCAACGGCACCCATCCACGGCTTCGCTGGAGCGGCTCACTACTATGCGTCGTGCAGCTCCACTCCCGCCCTGGCGAACATTCGGGTGCCAACCCTCATCCTACACAGCCGGGACGACCCGTTCTTCCCCAACGAATCCCTGCCCGAAGGGGCATTCGAATTGAACCATGCGCTCACGCCCGTCATCAGCGACCACGGGGGGCACGTTGGCTTCGTCGAGGGACCGCCGTGGGCTCCGCGGTTCTGGGCCGAGGAGGAGGCCGCCCGGTTTCTGAGCGCAGTGTTGCTTACTCCACGCTCACCATCAGCTTCTTAACCCCTGAGCTCATCAGCAGCGCGAATAACCCCACACCACCGATGATCATCGCCACCGAGAGGAATAGCGCTGAGGGAGGCTTGTTATCCAGACCGCCAGCCACCAACCCAGCGACGAAGTTTCCAAGCGACGCACCCACGAACCACACGCCCATCATCTGACCGACCCTCCCGGTGGGTGACAGCTTGGTGATCGAGGATAGCCCCACCGGAGACAGGGCCAACTCACCGCACGTGTGGAAGAAGTAGGTGACGATCAGCCAACTCGGTGACAGAAG
>Ga0115002_10008857_pt1 | contig 11087 bp, 10 predicted proteins | sample ArcticOcean_MG_C_8_FD_89576 | JGI IMG/M metagenome (GOLD analysis project Ga0115002, IMG submission 89576) | Marine microbial communities from western Arctic Ocean - ArcticOcean_MG_CB11_86 | ecosystem: Environmental > Aquatic > Marine > Oceanic | place: Arctic Ocean: Canada Basin | collected... | reverse complement strand
TTTAATTGTTTAAAATAAAAAAAAAAAAACAACTATGAATAAAAATCTGTTGATAATTTTTGATAAGCACAGCTTAAAAGACCCAAATTAGGGAAAAGAATTGATTATGCCTATTTTAGGTTGTAGCATACCCATGATGGGTAAAATAAAAACCAAAATGAGTGTAAACAAAGTCATTTCTTTTGAAGAAGTTGTGAAAGAAAAAGGTCAAAAAGAACCTATTTTCTCTCTAGGGCTTTACAATTGGGTAATGTTTATTCTCTCTTTATATACAAGAGTGCGTGAAAATTTAAAAATAGACTTTGAATCTTTCGTTGTACTTCAAGTTGTTGTTAGCCATTCTCTTTATCAAATAAATAAATCAGGAACTAAAACATTTTCAGAACTTGAAGAACAGATGGTAAAGATTGAACAAAATAAAAAAATGAGAAATAATAAGTTAACTTTTGCAAGTATTGCAGCGGTTATTCAGCTTCCAAGAGAGACAGTTAGAAGAAAAGTGTTAGGCCTATGTAAAAATAATATTTTACTAAACAATACTGAGAATGGAATTAAACTTGGACCAGCTTACAAAACAATTTACAAAGAATTTGTTACACAAACCACTTTAGAATTAAGCACTTTGATTAAAAAATGGAAAAAGAGTGGGGCACTTGAATATTTCTTGGGGATGGATAAAAAATTATGAGCAAATTTTTTTATGCACTATATGATTTAGCAAATTCAGCTTACGCTATGATTATTATAACATTTGTTACTTCAGCTTACTTTGCAAATCAAATTGTTGGTGATCCACAAGTAGGAGCAGCTTACTGGCAATGGACTGCAGGTATTTGTGGAATCGTAATTGCATTAAGTGGTCCTTTCCTTGGAGCACTGGCTGACAAAAAACCAAAAGGTAAAATAAATTTTTTACAAATATTTACTTTACTTTGTATCTTAACAACTTGTTTCTTCTGGTTTGCCAAACCAAATCCAAATTATATTTTATTTACTTTAATTATTTTTTTTATTTCAAACTATTGTTACGAAGTTGGATCTATATTTTACAATTCTTTATTAAAAAAATGTTCTAATGAAAATAATATTGGAAAAACTTCCGGATTTAGTTTTGCCTTAGGTTACATTGGATCTGTTCCAATAATATTATTAACTTTATATTTATTTGTTTTACCTGAAGAAGTTCCTTTTGGTTTAGATAAAAATAATTTTGAACATATAAGATTCATTCCTATCATTGTTGCACTTTGGTTTTTGTGTTTTTCTTTACCAATGATTTATTATTTCAAAAAAAAAATATCTTACAATGATAATTATGATTCAGTTCCGTTATTTAAAAAAATTATTGAAATAATTTGGCAAAATAAATTTACTTCTACTGGAAAGTTTCTTTTAGCAAGAATGATTTACTCTGATGCTTTAATTGTTCTTATAGCAGGAGGTGGCGTATATGCTTCAGGTGTTTTTGGTTTTACTGCAGGTGAATTATTAAAACTTGCACTCGTTGGAAACATCGTTGCATTCATCGGAGTTTTGCTCGGTGGATATTTAAATGATAAACTTTCATCTAAAATAATTATTTTAACTTGTATTGCAGTATTAACAGGCACAGTCTTTTACGGATCTATGATTGCGCAAACTAAAACCGAATTCTTTTATAATGTTATGGTCATATCTTTTTTTATTGGTTCCATTCAAAGTGCAAGTAGAGTAATGATGGTAAGCTTATTAAATAAAAATGATTTAGGAAAAGGTTTTGGTTTATTTAGTTTTTCAGGAAGAGTTACTGCATTTGCGGGGCCATTAATGGTTGGAACTTTAACTTATTTATATTCTCAGAGGATTGGCTTCCTATCAGTCTCTATTTTTTTTATTTTAGGATTTATATTGATGATGTCCGTTAAAAATATATAATTTTTATAAAAAAGTAGTTTTTAATTTAATTTCAACTAAAAATTGAAATTTTATAAAAAAACTTTATATTTTTTCATACATCTTTTGATATTTATCGAATTTTGAGTTTTAAAAACTAAAAATTATATAATTTAAAACTAATATTTTTAATTTTGAAAAAATTATTATACTCTACCACAATAATATTTTACTCTAACACAATAATATTTTACTCTAACACAAAAAATCTATTTTGAATTGAAAAATATAAAAACGTTGATTTTATTATGTTTTTTAATATTTTATAAATTATTTATACTCTAACACAAATTTTTAAAATTAAAAAAATTGAAATTGTGTTAGACTTTTCACATTTGTGTTAGAGTGTCAAAAAAATGTGTAAAAAATTTGTAAAATTGTTTTTTTTTAAAAAATTAAAAAAAACCTTGATTTTATTAGTTAATTTACATTTTTTTATAATTTTGACCCAATATGAGCCTACAACCTATGATTATGTGTTAGACATTCTTGTATTTTGTGTTAGAGATTCGTATGTATTGTGTTAGAGAAAAATTAAATTTTATAAAATTATGAATGAAGACGATCAAGATAAAAATAATATAGAGAATAAAGAAGAAGAAGTTAAGAGCGAGGAAAATCAATCCCAGGTAGAATCTACCTCTACACCTGCTCAAACTACTGAATCTTCCGATTTACCTATTGAAAGTAATGAAAATCAAAGTGAAACACAATTAGAAGTAGAAGAAAAAAAAGAAAATGAAGTAATACACAAAAAAGATGGAAGACTGCATATATATGTAAGGCAAGATAAGTATAAAGGTGAGCTAAAATCAAAAAATTGGGTTGGCAGACTTTATATTGATGGAAAACAAAAAATTTCTTCATCTGGCACTCCTAATCAAGATGATGCAATACCAATATTAGAGAAATGGTTTGATAATGTTCACGCAAATAAAGAAAAAGAGGAACAAACTTCTCAAGAAACAACAGAGACAGCAACCGAACAACCATCTACACCACCAGAACAAACACCACCACCAGTCATAGAAACACCTAAACAAACCGAAGTTGTTACTGCAGTAGAAAAAAAACCAGAACTTGCCACAGCACATGCTGCTTCCGTTGCAGCAGAAGATACTAAAGAATCTTCAGAAACAAAATCTGCCTCAAACATTCTTGAAAAATTTAAAAATATTAAGTTTAAAAAACCAAGTTTTAGTAAACAAGATTCAGCAGCAAAAAAAACTAATATTGGAAAAAAATTTGCAAATTTCTTTAAAACTAAATTAGGAAAATCTGCTGTTCAAGGAGAGGAAATAGTTGGTGTTGAATTAACTTCTACAGAAATAAGATTGGCTCAATTATCCAATGATAAAAGCAACCAATGGATTTTAAACAAATTTTTTATTCACCCAATTAAGGAAATACCTGAAAATGGTACAGTTTTAGAAAATCCAGATAAAATCGCTGAGGAACTTCAAGTGGCGCTGCAAAAATCAAAAATTAGCACAACCAATGCAGCAATAGCAATTCCAGTTACTAGTGCAATTATTAGAGTAGTTACTTCACCTTTGATGACCGATGAAGAGTTAAGTAAAGCAATTGATACAGATTCACTTTGGGAAAATTTAGTACAGTTAACAGATAACTTAAGTGACTATTCTATTTTTCATCAAATAATTAATAAAAATAAAACTGCAAACACAATGGATATTTTGTTTGTTGCATCAAAACTATCAGACATAAATAGCTACACTTCTATAATTAAAAAAGGTGGATTAAATGCAGTGATAATCGATGTTAAATGTTTTGCACTTAAATCTGCAGTAGATCAAATGAATCAAATTGCAGGTTCAATTGAAGAAACCAATTTAACTGCAGTACTAGAATTTGGGTTAGATGAAAATTATGTAATGATTTTATATGAAAATAATCCAATTATTACAGATATTTTTATTAGAGGACAGGATAGAAGCACTTTATTAAAGTCAGACAACCAAGAAGAAATGGATGCTTTAGTTAGACGATACATGACTCAAGTAAAACAGGCTATTCAAGATTTTGAGGCAAAATATGAAAAAAGAATCCGTAATTTAAGAGTAGTTTCAAACCTGGTTAATGTTAACACATATCTAGCAAGCTTTAGAAAAAATCTAGTTAATACTGGATTTACTTTATTTGATCCTATTAAAGAAATTAAAGTTCCAGCACAACTTGAGGAAAGCGTTAAGATAGAAAATAGATCTTATCTTGCAACTGTCATTGGACTGGCATTTAGAAAACTTGATGTATTTGGTTATTACAAATTTGTAACTGCAGTAAAAAATATTAACTTATTACCCAATAGACATAGCATGATGGCTCAAAAGAAAGCAAAAATTTTTTCTAACTTTGCTTTTAAAGGAGTGGTTGGAGTAGTTGTGGTTATTTATGTAGCATTGTTTGGCTTATCATTTTGGCAAATTAAATCATTAAGTGCAAGATTAGTAGGTTATGAGCAAGTTATTCAAGAACATGAATTAAAAAATTTAGAAAAAACTAAGTATGGAAAAGAAGTTGGAATTATGGTTAAATCTTTAAACCTAAGTCAATCAATTCAATCTAATAAAAAATTTAGTTTTAGAATTTTAGCGCAAATAGCATCTTCAGTACCAAGAAGAGTTAAATTTAATTCAATTGACTATGATGGTGCAAATCTAGTTATAATTGAAGGTATAGCATCTACAGATCAGGATATCTTAAAACTTATAGATAACTTAAATGGTCAAAAATTAATTTCACAAGCTTCGCTTGCCAGCATGAGTTTACCTGAAGGCAATACTGCAGGACAACCAAAAATGAAAGGCTTCAAGATAGCCTGTATTGTGGGGAATGTTTAAATGGATTTAAAAAATATTGATTTAAAAAATATAAATTTAGAAGATATCAAGTCAAAGTTAGCCTCAATTGATAAAAAAACTTTAATTAAGTTTGGATCAGGATTTGTTGCAGTACTGGTATTTTTAATTGGATATTATGTAATTTTAAACCCTATAGTTAATGAAAAAAAAGTAGCTTATGATGACAAATTATTAAAACAAAATGAAATTAACCAGATGAGCATTGAAATAACTGCTTATAAAAAAGCTCTAAAAGAAAAAGGACCAGAATTTAAAGAAAGCTCTAAGCTATTTCATTCTAAAGCTGAGGTAGAGGGTTTATACAATAGTTTAAGTAAATACGCAGGGATCAATGGACTTGTTATATCTAAAATTGAAAAGAAAGAACCTAAAGCTATATTAAAAGAAGGTGTTGTGGAGCAATCAGAGGCCTTAACGGATATGCAAAATGTTTCTTATTACAAAATTCCAGTTTCTTATGAGATAAAAGGAAATTTTTTAGGGTATATTAAGTTTAAGAGAGCTTTAGCAAAATCTAAAAAAATGCTTAATTTTGATAAAGAACTAATAAGTATAGTGCAAAACGATTCAACAGGATCTATAGTAGTAAAGGGTGAGTTAACAATAGTAGGATTGCCAGATGAATTTTTTTAAGAACTTTTTAATTATTCTATTTTTGCTTTTATTTTGCAAAGCAACATTTGCAGATAATCATGACATAAATACTACAACTGAAAATATAGCAGAAGTTGAAGTTGAAGAAGAAGAAGAAGATGTACCATTGAACGATCCTTTTGCTGGCAATGAAGGGATTAGCACATCTACCAATGTTGGTGAATCAGAAGAAGAAGTAGAAAATGAAATGAGTTTATATAAATTTAAATTAGTTGGCTTAATTTCTGGAGGTTATGAAAGTTATATTTCATTAGTAAATGCCTCTGGAGAAGTTATTACACTTTCGCTTTTTCAATATTTAGGTGATCTTAAATTAATTGATTTAAGATTGACAGAAGCTATTTTTGAAAAAGAAGATAAAACTTATATGGTAATTGATTTTAATAACCAAATTAGAGAGACAGATGAATATTAAAAATTTTATTAATTTATTTGTTTTCTTATTTTTAATTTTATTTTTAAATGGATGTCAAACTTCCAATAAATTAAACAAACCATTTAAGCATAACACACCATTAATTAAAGATGATGTTAAAAAAATGGGCAAATCTGAAGTTGCAAAAACTATAGAAATGGGCCCAAAACCTGTAATAGGCGACACAAGAAAACTGCAGAAAAGAAAAAAAATATCGTCTCAATCTCAAAGAAATTATTTATTAATTCCTGATACATACCCAATGTTGAAACAAAATATTACCCTTAAGTTTAAAAATTTAGACTTCAAAGAAACAATGAAGCTAATGGGTAAAATAGGAGAAATAAATGTTTTAGTTGGCGATGAAGTTGCAGGAGCAATTACCGCAGAATTAATAGATGTTCCATGGGATAAAGCATTTCAAGCTTTATTAGATATGAAAAATTATGCATCTGATATAGATGTTAATAGTAATTTGATTAGAATTCACTCTCCTGAAAATTTATCAGCACAAGAAACGTATAAATCTACAAGAGCTTCGTCTGTTAAGAAAAAAGTTGAGTTAGAAGATAGCATTGAACCAATAGTTTCTGAAATATTCAGATTATATTATATTTCTCCTGCTCAAGCAAAAAAAACTATTGATGAATTATTTACATCTACTGGTGACTCAGCTTTTTCACCTATTAAAGTTACAGAAGAAACAACAACACGATCAATTATTGTCAGAGGTAAAGAAAAAGATTTAGATGTTGTTGATAAAGTGATTAAAGAGATAGATGTAAGAACTAAGCAAGTTTTAATAGAAGCTTTTATTGTTGAAGCTAACTCAGATTTTGAAAGAGCTCTTGGATCAAGGTTAGGTGGATTTTATACTAGAAATGGAAAAAGAGTGGGCGGTATTACAGGCGCAAGTTCAGCTGCAACATTGGATAATACATCTGCTGCTATAGGGGGTTCAAAAGATTCTATTACAGGTTTTGGAGCCACAGGAGCAACTAGTGGTATTGGAATTTTGAGACAAACAGGTTCTGCTGCACTTAAGTTAGAAATCACAGCACTTGAATCATTAGGTATGGGTAAAACAATTTCTAACCCAAAAGTATTTACTTTGGATAATCAAACTGCAACAGTAACCCAAGGGGAAGAAATACCATACCAAACTACATCAGAGGGAACGACATCAACCTCATTTAAAGAGGCAGCTTTAAAACTTCAAGTTACTCCAAGCATAATTGGAGATGGAAATATATTATTATCTATACAGGTTAATAATGATACGCCTAATAGAACAACAGAATCTGATGAGCCACCAATTAATAAGATGGAAATAATCACTAAATTACTGGTTGCAGATGGCGATATTGTTGTAATTGGTGGAATTAAAAAGAACGTAATAGTAAATAAGAAGAGTCAAACTCCAGGACTTGGCAATATTCCTGTAATAGGTAATTTCTTTAAAGGTAAATCAAATTCTGATAACCTTGATGAATTATTGGTGTTTATAGCTCCAAGAATTTTATAAAATGCTAAAAATTAGTAGAGAGTCTGAAGTTAGTCTAATTAACATCTTAATTGATCAAGATGTTATTTCAGGAAAAGATTTACCCAATATTAAAAAATTATCCACTGAGGGTGAAAAAACACAATTAGAAGCAGTATTTGAATTAAAATTAACTGATGAGGAAAGAATTTTAGATTTATTAGTTAAAGATCAATCATTGGAAACTATTGATCTTTCAACAATAGAAGTTACTGAAGAATTACAAAAAATTTTACCAGCAAATTATCTTAACATGAATTTTATCGCTCCATTTAAAATTGATGAAACTGGAAAAACTCTTCATATTGCAATTTCTGATACTTCAAAACTAAGTTTAATGAGAAATCTTAAAACAATTACAAAAAAAAATATTGAACTTCATGCTGCTAAAGTGTCTCAAATTTCTGAGTTTATTGAAAAATTATTAAAAGGTAACACAACAACAATTGCATCTATAAAAGCCACCAACCAAGAAAAAAAAGAACACAGAGAAAGAACAAAAACTTTTGACTCTGATCTTGCAGATGCAGGAGAAGTTCTAGAAAAAGAACCAGAAGAAGATATAGAAGCACTTGAAAATGAATCTGAAGTTATTAAATTTTCAACAGCTGTAGTTGCTGAGGCAATTGCCTTAGGAGCTTCAGATATTCACATTGAACCATTTAGGTTTTCATCTAGAGTTCGTTATAGAGCAGACGGTATGCTTATAGCTCAGGAGCATTTCGGTAAATTTTTACACGATAATTATGGAGCTGTAGTTACAAGATTTAAAATAATGGGAAAACTTGATATTGCAGAAAGAAGATTACCCCAAGATGGTGCCATTCCTTTTAAAATGAAAGGAAAGGTTATTGACCTTCGACTTTCTATTTTACCAACAGCTACTAATGAAAGAATAGTAATGAGGATTCTAAACAAGGATGCAGGTGATATTAGTTTAGAACAATTAAATTTTGAGGAAACTGATTTAAAAAATTTAAGAAAAGCAATTCATGGTACGCAAGGCTTAGTATTAGTAACAGGACCAACGGGATCAGGAAAAACAACAACACTTTATAGTATTCTTAAAGAAGTATCTAAACCACACCTAAACATTTTAACGGCAGAAGACCCAGTTGAATATGAACTGGATGGTGTAGGCCAAGTTCAAATTAAAGATGATATTGGTTTAGATTTTGCAAGAGTACTTCGATCTTTTTTAAGGCAAGACCCAGAAATAATTTTAGTTGGAGAGATGCGGGATAAAGAAACTGTGGATATTGGATTAAAAGCAGCACTTACTGGTCACTTAGTTTTTAGTACTCTTCACACCAATGATGCACCTAGTACAATTACTAGATTACAAAATATGGGAACACCTGATTATTTAATTAGCGCTGCTATAACTTTAGTATTAGCACAAAGATTAGCAAGAAAAACTTGTTCCGAATGTAGAGAGGTTGATCCCGATATAAGTCCCAAGGCTTTAGCAGACTTTGGCTTTACTGTTGAACAAGCTTCAAGAGCAAAAGCTCAAAGAGGTAAAGGGTGCGCAAAATGTAAGAACTCTGGCTATAAAGGGCGAATGGGTATTTATGAAATTTTAATGATTACTAAACAGATTAAGGAAGCAATACTTAGAAAAGCAACAACACCAGAAATAAAAAAAATTGCAATAACCGAAGGTTTTAGAACCATGCAAGATATGGGACGAGAATTAATATTAATGGGTGATTTGAATTTTAGAGAATTTGACCGTATCTTATCATAGGAACAATAGTGTCATCTGAAACTTTTACATACAAGGGTATTTCAGCAGGGAAATACGTAGAAGGAAATATTGAAGCCCTAAATCAAGAAGAAGCCTCTTTTAAACTTAAAGAGCAAAGAATCATCATTACAAACCTAGTTAAAGCTAAAAAGAAAAAAGGTGAAAAAACAAAGAAAAAAGGTGGTGGATTTTCTTTTGGGAAAAAGAAGGTAGCACCTCAAGATGTAATGCTTTTTTCCAAACAATTTGCCACCATGGTTAAAGCGGGTCTTCCAATTCTAAATGTATTAACAATGCTTAGAGATCAAATTGAACACCCAACTATGAAGGAAATTATTGAAGATGTAAGAAAAAGTCTTGAAGGTGGTGTCACATTATCTACATGTTTTGCAAAATATCCAAAAATATTTGATAATATTTATATAAATCTAATTAAAGCAGGTGAGGCTAGTGGTAAATTAGATGTTTTCTTAATGAAACTAGTTGATTCTTTAGAAAAAAGAGAAAAAGTAAAAAAGAAAATTAAAGGTGCTTTAATGTATCCAGCTGTAATGTTTACTGTTGCAATTACTGTAATGGTATTCATGTTAATTAAAGTAGTTCCAGTTTTTGCTAAAATGTATGAAGGCATGGGTGTTGCTCTTCCAACACCAACACAAGTCATTATGAATGCAAGTAATTTTATGAGAGGTAGTGGTGGAGCTACTTTAGCTATAGTTGTAATAATAATTTATATTACATTTAAATACACAACAGCTAAAATTCCTGCAGTTAGATATAAATGGCATAAGTACATTATTGGCATGCCAATTTTTGGAGATATGATTTTAAAATCTTTGTTAGCAAGAATTGCTCTGATTATGGGTAATTTAAGTGCAGCAGGTGTAAACTTATTGGAAGCTTTAGAAATTGCAAAATCAGTTAGTAATAATGACGTTGTAACTCAAGCTTTAGAAAATGTAAAAAAAGGAGTTTTCTCTGGAGATACTTTAACAAAATTATTTTTAAAAGAACCAGTTTTTCCTTCAACATTTAGCCAGCTAATCTCAGTAGGTGAGCAAACAGGTAACTTGGATGAAATGTTTACCTCAGTATCAAATTATTATGAGGAAGAGTTTGATACAGCAGTTGAAAATATGTCTAGTATGATAGAACCTATTATGATTGTATTTATGGGAACTATGATAGGTGGACTTATGATTGCAATGTACTCTCCAATATTTAATGTTGGATCTATTATTGGGCAGTAAAATTTTTTGTTAGAACCAAATGGTTATGCCAACCAGTTGCTTCTTTAAAAACTACTTCATCCATTATCTGCTGTATAAAAAAAGTTCCTAATCCTCCTGGTTTAATATCATCAAGTTTACGATGTTTAACATTTTCTGGATTAACTGTCTTACCTCTATCAAAAAAACCAATTTCTAATTCATTATCTTTAAAAGATATTTTAATTTGCATTGTATCTTTTGTTTCATCAATATCTTTATAAGCATGCTTAATAATATTTTGAGCAGCCTCAGCAATTGCTAAAACTAGTTCATCTTTTTGTGATTGTAGTATTGGTGACTGATCAAATATAGTTCTTGCAAAATCTCTAACTTCTTTAAGACTTTTTGTGTTAACTGGAAAATCTTTTGACTCTGATATATTCACGATCTAGCCTAAATTTAAAATTTGTTCTAGCTTTGCCATCATAATAACTTTAAGAACTGATTTACTAATCTCTTTAAGAATTACTTTTGTTCCAAGTTCAGTTGCTTTTTGATGACTTTCAATTAATACAGATATTCCAGATGAATCCATATATTGTACGTCTTTTAAATTGAGATGAACTTCTTTTTTAGCCTCAATTAATGGCATTATCACTTCTTTTGTTTTATCAGTGATATCCATATCAATTTCACCTGA
>Ga0115002_10008856_pt1 | contig 11088 bp, 12 predicted proteins | sample ArcticOcean_MG_C_8_FD_89576 | JGI IMG/M metagenome (GOLD analysis project Ga0115002, IMG submission 89576) | Marine microbial communities from western Arctic Ocean - ArcticOcean_MG_CB11_86 | ecosystem: Environmental > Aquatic > Marine > Oceanic | place: Arctic Ocean: Canada Basin | collected... | reverse complement strand
GTGGTTCACGGCGGCGGCCCCCAGATTGGTAATATGATTGCCCGGCTAAACATCGAGAGTGCGTTCATTGATGGACTTCGGGTCACTGACCGGACAACCGTCGACATTGTCGAAATGGTTTTGTCCGGATCAATCAACAAACAGATCGTTGACAGTGTTCATCGCGCCGGGGGCACGGCCATCGGTCTTTCGGGCAAAGACGGTCGGCTCATCGAGGCTCGGCAGATGCGGCGGACCACGCGAGACCCGGACTCAAATATCGAGAAAATTCTCGACCTGGGGTTTGTGGGTGAGCCGGTCACAATCAACACCAAGGCCCTCGACGTCTTGAGGCAATCCGACATCATCCCGATCATTGCGCCGATTGGCGTGGGTCCCAAAGGTCAGACGTACAATATCAATGCTGATACGGCGGCAGGGGCCATCGCTGGAGCGTTAGGCGCTTCCAAACTACTAATGCTGACCGATATCGCCGGTGTTTTGGACGCGGATAAAGAGGTCATGCCAACGCTAAGCAAAAAGCAGGCAACGCAGTTGATGAAGGACGGCGTCATCACGGGCGGCATGATCCCCAAGGTTGAGACATGCCTTGAGGCGGTGCGCCGCGGCACGAGTGCCGTGCACATCCTCGATGGCCGGATCAAACACGTGCTTCTTCTGGAAGTCTTCACCGAGCATGGTGTTGGCACGATGATCCGCGCGGACGACTAGTCCGCAGCGCCTACTTACCGCTCCCAAAATAGGCAACGAACCAAGTCATCTCTTCGGCCGTCATCGGATAGTTGGTACCGCCTCTTGGTTTCAGAGCGTCAGCCCCTTTTAGGCTGACCAAATTTCGCTGTAGGCCGACCGCAGTTCACATCGCGTGGTTGGCTTGCCAGCAAAGTGCGACAAGGGCTCTGCCAGGGCGCAGTGCGGAAAGCAAGATTTCAGGTCCCGGTAATTGCTCGGGTTTTTTCCTCTGATAGTCAGGGGATTCCTCAGAATTCTAGCTCGTGTGTGGGCACGTTGCCTTGAATCTCGTAGCCCGGCAAGATCTAACTTGGCGTGGAATTTGAGCTAAGTATGGTCATGAATTATCAGTCCTCGGAGACGTGGCTCTTCGATTTAGACAACACACTATATCCCTCGGATTCTGGTCTCTTCGATCAGATACGGGCGCGTATCGCGGATTTTCTGGTGCGGCGCTGCGGCGTGGCCGAGGCTAGCGTTACGGCGACCCAGCAGCGCTACCGTGACGAATTCGGTTCAACCCTTGCTGGTCTAATGGCTAAAAAGCAGACCGAGCCAGAACCATTTTTGTCGTTCGTCCACGACGTCGATTACGGGGTCATCGATGCCAATCCGGCGCTGGCCCGCGCGCTCGCAGGCCTAAGCGGCCGGCGATACATCTTCACCAACGGCTCCACCGAGCACGCTAAAAATGTCCTAGACCGCCTCGGTATCGCGGACCTATTTGATGACGTGTTTGATATCGTGCGGGCCGGTTACGTACCCAAACCAAAGCCGGAACCTTACGATCGTATTGTTAGTGACTTTGAATTGGTCCCGCACGAAACTGTCTTCGTGGAGGATATGGCGCGTAACCTAGCGCCTGCCAAATCGCGCGGCATGACCACGGTGCTGGTCGCGCAAACCGACGGCGCAGCGACGGTTGAGGCCGACTACGTGATCAGCGATCTCGCTGGTTGGTTAAGTGACGGCAGGCTGGTGACAAGTTGACTCCGGTTACCACCAAGCTATTTTCGCCGCGCACCTAGACGGGGAAATGTCATGAACCAGTCACTCGAACAGACCATCAATGATGCTTGGGAAGCGCGCGACGACATTAGCGTGTCGTCGCAAGGCCCCATCCGCGAGGCGATTGACCTCGCGCTCGACAACCTTGACCGCGGCGAGATGCGGGTCGCGAGCAAAAAGAATGGCACGTGGCATGTGGATCAGTGGCTCAAGAAAGCAGTTCTCCTCTCTTTTCGGCTAAACGACATGACGCCCATTGCAGGCGGGCCGGGTCTTAATGGAACCTGGTTTGATAAAGTTGCCTCCAAGTTTGATGGGTGGGACGCGCAACGTTTTGCCACTGCCGGGTTCCGGGCAGTGCCAAATTGCGTTGTCCGGCGCTCGGCCTATATCGGCAAAGGCGTTGTTTTGATGCCGTCGTTCGTCAACCTCGGTGCCTATGTTGATGACGGCACCATGGTCGACACCTGGGCAACCGTCGGCAGCTGCGCCCAGATAGGGAAAAATTGTCATATCTCCGGTGGCGCCGGCATCGGAGGCGTCCTTGAACCGCTTCAGGCAAATCCAGTGGTGATCGAAGACAACTGTTTCATTGGCGCACGATCTGAAGTGGCCGAGGGTGTTCTTGTCGAAGAGGGCGCAGTCTTATCGATGGGCGTTTACCTCGGCGCCAGCACAAAGATCATTGACCGCGCGACTGGAGAGGTCATCGTTGGCCGTGTGCCGGCCTACTCCGTCGTGGTTCCCGGCACGCTGCCTGGAAAAGCTTTGCCAGATGGCACCCCAGGGCCGTCGTTGTACTGCGCCGTAATTGTGAAGCGCGTCGACGAGCAAACGCGCGAAAAGACCTCGGTCAACGAGCTCTTGCGAGATTAACGCCGGTATAACGACCCTATGGGCACTCAAATAGATCCGGTTACGCTGGCGCAGGACATGATCCGCTGCAACAGCGTGACGCCCGCCGACGGCGGGACTTTAGATGTGTTGCAATGGTCCCTCGAGGACCTCGGGTTCAAGTGTCACCGCCTGGTCTTTGGTGGTGACGGCACCGACGAGGTGCAAAACCTCTACGCCCGCTGGGGCACGCAACAACCCAACCTCTGCTTTGCCGGCCACACCGATGTGGTCCCGGTCGGAGACAGAACGGCATGGACGACAGATCCCTTCGGCGGACAAATAGAAGATGGAAAACTTTTCGGGCGCGGCGCCTCCGACATGAAGAGTGCCGTTGCCGCTTTCGTCGCCGCGTGTTCGCGGCGGCTTGCCGAAGGTGGGCCCAACGGTTCGCTCAGCCTCTTGATCACCGGGGACGAAGAGGGGCCTGCCATCAACGGAACAAAAAAGGTCCTCGAATGGATGAAGGACAGCGGCGAGATGATTGACGCCTGTATCGTCGGCGAGCCGACAAACCCAAACCGCCTTGGCGAAATGATCAAGATCGGGCGCCGCGGATCAGTGACCGCAGATATTGTCGTGCAAGGCACGCAGGGACACGTCGCCTATCCCCACCTCGCTGACAACCCGGTCGGTCGCCTGATAAAAATGCTAGCGGCCCTGATGGCCGAGCCGTTGGACGAAGGCACCGATCACTTTCAGCCATCTAACCTGGAAGTGACGACGATCGACGTGGGCAACCCGGCCACCAACGTGATCCCCAGCGAGGCGCGCGCACGTATCAATATCCGGTTCAATGACCTTCAATCTTCAGATGGTCTCACGCAGTGGATGACAAAGACACTCGATTCAATTGGGGGAACTTACACGCTCGGTATTCGTGTGACCGGCGAGGCCTTCCTCACCCCGCCGGGATCTTTGAGCGATCTACTGGCGCAATCAGTTAAGGCGCGGCTTGGTGTCGAACCGGAACTCTCAACGACCGGCGGTACATCGGACGCCCGCTTTATCAAAGATTACGCGCCGGTCGCTGAGTTTGGCCTTATTGGCAGCACCATGCACAAGGTCGACGAGCATGTCGCCGTCGAGGATATCGTTGCCCTAAGCGACATTTACGAAGACCTAATCGGCCGGTATTTCGCCGCCAGCACCTAGTCTTCCGGGTAACGAACAGCACGGAGATAGAGCCCGTCGGGCGGGGCGGTCGGACCGGCAGCTGCGCGATCGCGCTTTTCTAGAGCGGCCGCCACATCGTCGGCGGACCATCGGCCCTCACCCACTAATTTTATTGACCCAACCAAGGCGCGTACCTGGCTCCGCAAGAAAGACCGCGCGCGCGCGGTAACCGAGATCAGATCTCCAACACGCTCAACGTCTAGACCATCGAGGGTTTTCACGGGCGACTTGGCTTGGCAAAACGCCGCCCGAAATGACGTGAAGTCGTGCTTACCGAGCAAGCGATCTGCCGCCCCTTGCATCGCCAATGCGTCGAGCCCAACCGGGACGTGCCACACACGCCCTTGATCGAACGTCGCCGGTGGCCGCCGCGCGAGGATGCAGTACTCGTAGGTTCTCTCGATGGCCGAGAAACGAGCATGAAACGCCTCGTCGACAACGTTAACCGCCATCACCGCGATCGGTTGCGGCTTTAGGTGATAGTTCAGCGCGTCACGAACCGTGTCTATTTCTGGGTCCTTGGCTAAATCGACATGCGCCACCTGCCCCGATGCATGGACCCCAGCATCCGTTCGCCCCGCGCCATACAACATGAGGGGCTCACCCGTGAACGCGAGGAGCGCTTGCTCAATAGCCGCCTGAACAGAAGGACCGTTCCTCTGCCGCTGCCAGCCTACAAATGGCCCGCCGTCGTATTCGATCGTCAGTTTATAGCGGGCCATCAGTCTAAATGGGCGCCGGCAGGAACTGCCCGACCCGCCAGGAACGCTCTTGCATCGAGCGGCTGGCGCCCGGCGACCTGCAGGCGTTCGATCTCGATCGCGCCGTCGCCACACGCAACAACTAGCTGACCGGAGAGAGCCGTCCCGGGCACACCGTCCCCCGCGACCACGTGCGCCGCCAGTATTTTGACCCGGTCCTTTCCCAACGTCGTCCACGCGCCGGGGGCCGGTGAAAACGCATTGATTCGCCTTACGATTTGGCGGGCGGTCTCGTGCCAATCGATTCGTGTTTCACCGCGGTCGACTTTTTCTGCATAGGTGAGGCCATCAGAGTCTTGCGGGTTCGGCACTGCGCTACCGTCGCCGATCTTATCAAGCCAGGCGGTGATCAGTGCGCTACCCATTTCCGCCAACCTGTCATGCAGATCGCCGGCGGTCGTGGCATCGTCGATGGGTGTTGCTTGGCGCGCGAAAACTGGCCCGGTGTCCAAACCTTCATCCATCTTCATCAGGCAAACACCGCTTTCGCTATCGCCTGCGAGGATCGCGCGTTGGATCGGCGCGGCGCCGCGCCAGCGCGGTAGTAAGGAGGCGTGAATATTGACGCAGCCAGATCGTGGCGCGTCCAGGATCGCCTTCGGCAGGATGAGGCCATAGGCCCCTACCACAGCGACATCTGCGTTCAACGCGCGAAATCGTTCCTGTTCTTCCGCAGTCTTTAGGGATGTTGGCGTGTGAACCGGTAGACCCAACTCTTCCGCAACCTGATGAACTGGCGACGAGGTCGTCCGGTGTCCACGCCCAGACGGGCGGGGCGGCTGGCTATAGACCGCAATGATGTCATTGTTGGGCATCGCCGCGCGCAAGATTGGAACGGCGAAATCGGGCGTTCCCATGAAGACCACCCTCATAGTCGCAACGTCCTATTCCGCCGCCTGTAGGCGCCGCAATTTCTTCATTCGCCGCATGATGATACTGCGCTTAATGGTCGAGAGGTGATCAACGAGCAGCACGCCGTCGAGATGATCTAGCTCATGCTGCAGCGCAATCGCCTGCAGACCCTCGGCTTTGATGGTACGGATTTCACCGTTTTCGTCCGTGTACCGGACATGAACCGCGCCGGATCGTTCCACTTCTTCATACTGGTCAGGGAATGACAGGCAGCCCTCTTCAAAAGGGCCGATTTCGTCAGCCTGCCAAATGATCTCGGGATTGATCATTCGCACCGGATCAGCCGGATCCGGTTCCTTGGCTGTATCGATGACAACTATGCGCTGCGCAAAACCAACTTGAATCGCAGACAGCCCTACACCAGGCGCCGCGTACATGGTCTCCAGCATGTCGTCCAGGAGGTTCCGGACGGTGTCGTCGACCGCGTCCACCGGCTGCGAGACTTCGCGTAAGCGCGAATCGGGTGCAGTAATGATTTGAAGTAGGGTCATAGTGTCTCCGGGGCCCTACCTATGCGTCCGACTTGCGGTGGTCAAGGTGGGCCGAGGCGCGCGTTTTGGTGCTATCGTCCGACTATGTCAATTGATCAACTTATTCAAGGTTGGCCCTGGCTCACGGTCGCCGTGGCAGCCCTGCTTTTCGCGTTCATCTTTGTGTCCCGTAACCGCGGCCGGTCGGAGACCGCCGACCGTAGGCTGGCCGAGCTTGCTGTCTCAACATCCGGCCTAACCCAGGTGCAGGCCGAGGTGCTCGGCCAAATAAAGGCTATGGCCGAAGCAACTGCGACACTCCAGTCTGCGATGACCGGTACTTTGAACGAGCGGCTTGACGCTGTATCCGGACAAATGCGGCAGTCGCTCGAAACGTCTGCGGTCAAAACCGCCGAGAGCCTCGGCGAGTTGCGCAAACACCTGAACAAAATCGACGAAGCGCAGCGCAATATCACTGAGTTGTCCGGCCAAGTCGTCAACCTCCAGGATCTGCTGGCTAATAAGCAGGCCCGGGGTGCGTTTGGCGAAGTGCAACTCAACGACATCGTGCGCAATATTCTTCCGCCATCGGCATACGACCTGCAAAAGACGTTGCCCAACGGCACCCGACCAGATTGCCTCATCAAGATGCCCAACCCGCCAGGCTCAATCGCGGTTGACGCAAAGTTCCCCTTAGAAAGTTACCAAGAGCTGCGGAAGGCTACGAACGATGCGGAGCGCTTGCTTGCCACCCGCAAGTTTAAAGCAGACATGCAAAAACACATTCGCGATATCGCGAGCCGTTACATCGTGCCCGGCGAAACTGCAGAGTCCGCAATCATGTTCATTCCGGCTGAAGCGGTCTACGCCGAGATTCATACGTCACTGACCGATGTAGTTGACGAATCCTATCGCCTTCGCGTTTGGATCGTGTCGCCCACAACGATGTGGGCACTCCTCAACACCGTTCGCGCGGTATTGAAAGACGTGCAGATGCGCGAGCAAGCCGACGTCATTCAGGCTGAAGTCGGCCATCTTCTTCTGGATGCAACGCGACTTGACGACCGGGTGAGCGCGCTTGAACGGCACTTCGGTCAGACCGTTGATGATGTCCGGAAGATTCGAATTTCAACTGACAAAGTGCTGCGCCGAGGCGAACGGATCGGTGAATTGCAGCTAGAAACCGAGGGACCTAAACCCGAAGACGGCGCGGGCGAATTGCCACTAGCCGCGCCCCCCATCGGCGCACCGACCAAACCGGACGCCGCTACAAATATCAGTCATGTTTCGGGGGACTTGCGTCCGCACGGTTAGCGGTTGAGCGACACGTCGACGAAGACAAACCCCTCTCGTGTGATGACTCAGACGACAATTACCGGAAGCTCTGCGTCGAACATCGGCCCACCGAAAGCCAGCGCATGAAATTCGTCATTTTCTCCGCAGGGGTCGACGTCGTCAGGCAGGTTGTACAGATAACTCTCGTTGTAGAAGCAGCCCACGAATGACGCGTCGAGTTGTCGGGGGTCAATGCAAACAACGATGGCACGGAGGCCACCCGTAACCATCGCCACGGCTAGATCCGGTTGGTTTTTGCTGCGGCGAAATCATCGCCACCATGTTGACCTTGGCAAGGTTGGGTTCGCGATACGTGCAGATATCCTCGAGTAACAAATCGCCAAGCGCGACCGTTTTGGTTCCGTCCCCGCGAGCCATGTCCTTCGCTAACACCATGTCCGCCTCATAGGCCCCGTTCAGACAAGGCGACGGAACTATCACTACGGTAAGCGGCAAGCCCGCCGCCGCTTGCGACTGTAGGTTTTTACAGCGTACTCCGTGCATCGACGCGCGATCAAACGGTTCTGTCACTGTGGTGAGGAGTCCAACGACCTCCACCTCGTTGGCCGACCGAATCTCGTGCAACGACTAGGCGCTGTCCTTGACATCACTTCAGCTTAGGAGAATGCGTTCTTTCACGCCTTGTCGAGAGGACGCCGCGCCTTGAGCGCAGTATTGAGTGTGCCCTCGTCGAGGTAGTCGAGTTCGCCCCCAACCGGGACCCCATGTGCAAGACGCGTCACCATCACATCACAAGCCGTGAGCCGGTCCACAACGTAGTGCGCTGTGGTCTGGCCATCGACGGTTGCACTGGTTGCCAAAATAACTTCGCGCACTCGGTCGTCCTTGGCCCGCGTCACAAGGCCGCCGATCCTGAGGTCCTCAGGGCCAACGCCATCCAAAGCAGACAAGACGCCACCCAACACATGAAACTGTCCGCGATATTCGATCACACGTTCCAACGCCCAGAGGTCAGCGACATCTTCGACGACGCAGATGACCGTTTCATCGCGCTTCGGGTCGGTACAGAAATGGCAGGGGGTGGCGGTGTCGAGATTGCCGCAGGCCGAGCACTCATGCACCGCATCCGCGGCCTTCATCATGGCGTCGGATAGCGGCCGAAGCAGCGTTTCCTTCTTTTTCAGAAGCTGAAGAACGGCCCGCTTCGCAGAACGCGGACCCAGACCAGGAAGTTTGGATAGCAGCTGAACCAGCCGCTCGATTTCCGCACCGTGCACCGAACGCGCCTGTTAGAACGGCAACTTCATCCCGGGTGGCAACTCGATGCCCCCGGTGAGTTTCTTCATTTCTTCTGACGCATGTTGGTCGACGCGAGACTTTGCATCCGCACAAGCGGCAGCAACCAAATCCTCGACGATTTCTTTGTCGCCCGACATCAGTGACGGATCAATCCGCACCCCTCGCACATCGCCCTTGCCGTTCATTGTGACTTCGACCAAGCCGCCGCCCGACGCCCCCTTAAGTTCTGCCGCACCAAGTTGCTCTTGCATCTCCGCCATCTTGGATTGCATCTGCTGCGCTTGCTTCATCATTTGGGCAATGTTTTTCAACTCTCGCTCTCCACCATCACATTATCCTCCAGGGTTTCATCATCGATCTCAGTGGTGCCGGCGGCGTCAGCTGGGACTATATCCCTCACCTGACGGATCTCCGCGCCAGGGAATTGATCAAGAACGGCACGTACCAGCGGATGCCGTTCGGCTTCTCCGCGCCTTTGAGTGGCCGCAGTTTTTTGCTGTTCTTGAATCGTGGGATCGCCGGGGTTGGTTGACGGCGACACCAACCACGTTTCGCCCGTTGCCTCGCTTAGGAAGCTGCTGAGTAGCTGAGGTAATCGCGGTGGCGCACGCTCGTTCAACCTCAAATCGATACGCCGTGGCTCCATGCGAACAAGGTGAACGTTAGTTAGGAGATGGCTACGTAGTCTGTATTCGGTCCGCGTTTCAGCAAGGTCGATCACATCCTGAAAGCTCGACACGGCCACGACGGCGTTCGCATCCGGCGCCTCTTCGTGCACGGGTTCGGCCTGCGCAGCTGCCGGTGCCGCGACATACTTGCCAGTCGCCGTTTGGGCGCTTTCACCGCCACCTGACGCAGGTGCCGGGAGCTGTGCCGCCAGCGCGGCGCCCGGTGCGCTTTCCGTACCGGCGCCCTGGAGGGTTCGAATCAAGTCAGCCGGCGGCGGTAGGGCCGCGGCATAGCCGATACGTACGAGCACCATCTCGCAGGCCGGGTACGGCGTTGGCGCGGCGAGGACTTCTTGCAGGCCCTTGAGGAGAAGCTGCCAAGTGCGGGTTAACTCGCCCATTGTCAGTTTTTCGGCCATCGCCTGACCGCGCACACGTTCAACCTCGGTTACCGATAAATCGGCGGCGGCGGCGCGCGTAACTTTGAGCCGGGTTAGCCAGTGGGCGAATTCGAGCAAGTCTTGCACGATCGTCACCGGGTCTGTGCCCAAGTCATAGAGCTCGCGTGCAATCCCGAGCGCCTCGCCAATTTCGCCGCCCATTGTTTTTTCGAACAGGTCTATCAGGCGCCCGCGATCCGCCAACCCCAGCATGCTCTGCACCGAATTTTCGGTGACCGCGCCGTCGGAGAAGGCAAGCGCCTGATCAAGTAGTGACAACGCATCGCGCACCGAACCCTCGGCAGCACGAGCAATCATGCCCAAAGCCCCGATGTCGGCAGACGCGTCCTCTTGCTTGGCGATATTGCCGAGGTGCTCGATCAACGTCTCTGAATCGAGCCGTCGTAAATCGAAACGCTGGCAACGCGACAGCACCGTGACGGGAACTTTGCGTATTTCTGTGGTCGCGAAGACAAACTTAACGTGTGGCGGCGGTTCTTCTAGCGTCTTCAACAGCGCGTTGAAGGCCGGCTTCGAGAGCATGTGCACTTCATCGATGATGTAGATCTTGTAGCGCGCCGTCGCCGGGAGATAGCGCACGTTGTCGATGATTTCCCGGATGTTATCGACGCCAGTGTGACTGGCGGCATCAATCTCAATGACATCGACGTGCCGATCTTCCCCGATTGCCTTGCAATGCACACACACACCGCAGGGATCGATCGTGGGCCCGCTGCTACCATCTTTCCCGACACAATTGAGCGCCCGCGCGATGATCCGCGCGGTTGTGGTTTTGCCGACCCCCCGGACGCCAGTGAGGATGAAGGCTTGCGCAATTCGACCGGTCTGAAAGGCATTGCCAAGAGTCCGCACCATCGCGCCCTGCCCCACGAACAAATCGGAGAACGTGCTTGGTCGGTATTTTCGGGCCAAAACCCGGTAGGACTGATCTTGCTCTGCTGAGGCCATAGGTCTTCTGATGATTGTGACCGCCCGCGCGGATTGGCGGAGGTGGGAGGTTGGTGAGGCGACCCGATTGCGTCCCGTTACGGCTGCTTCCTTCCGGACCTGACCGGATTGGCGAGTGCTACCGTCCGCCGCCAACCTCCCACCAGGACTATATCGCATTGCGCCCAGAGTCCCCAAGCTGAGGCTCTCTTGCACCACTCCTGCCGGGGTGCAAATGTGGCCAACAATTATGCACGCGCTGAACCCCTTCGAAGGCAACATATTTGCGGGCAGTCACCTCGACCGCGCAGGCAATGCGCGGCGCGACTCAGCGTGGCTTGCAACCCAACTTGGCGACCCGGCCGCGCGCTTTTTGCCTCTGTGGCAGCTGAAGGCCCCGATCCACGCCATGCCCACGCCGCGCTTGAATTGGCTTAGCGGTGCGCAGGCCCAAGAAAGCCTCACCAGCGCCGATGCCATTTTG
>Ga0115002_10008855_pt1 | contig 11089 bp, 10 predicted proteins | sample ArcticOcean_MG_C_8_FD_89576 | JGI IMG/M metagenome (GOLD analysis project Ga0115002, IMG submission 89576) | Marine microbial communities from western Arctic Ocean - ArcticOcean_MG_CB11_86 | ecosystem: Environmental > Aquatic > Marine > Oceanic | place: Arctic Ocean: Canada Basin | collected... | reverse complement strand
TTCGTTATAACACATAATCTGCGATTCGCCGGGCAGGTCTTCCCAACCCGTACCCGCCAAATGAAAATGCGACATCGTTTTGCCCGACGAGCCAATATCCGCCAAAGACTCGCGCTCTTTCTTAAACTGCCACCGAGACACGCGCTCGCCGTTCAAGGCATTTAGATAACGCAAATGCGGCATCACACGGTCTTGGGCATTTTGTAAATCCCACAAAAAACCAAATGCGCGCACATCCAACTCCGAAAGTTCCATCTCTGTCGCTTCGGGTTTAAACGTCACGTACGTTTCCAGCCGAATAGGACCCGCAAACCGCCACGTCTGTCGTTTTACCGCCACAGCTAAACCACCTGCTTTGGGCCGTGTGGCCAACTTCATCGCATAAGTGCCATCCCAAGACCCGGCAGAGCCCGTATCCCACATAGTACCATTGCTCAACATGGGAGGTCGCAAGTCGCGGTATTCAGGCAACATGGCATTTAACGACTTCTCATAGTTCCCAATCAGCCCCGTCCACCCATGTAACCCATGATCAAAGTCATCAAAACAAACAATGCGCGACAAAGGATTGAATCGACTCAATTTGGCGTTCATCACATCAGTCATCCTACACCTCTTCCCCGGTTGCTGTACTTGTTAACGCCGAGCTGAACGACTTCCTCACCCGTCTTGTTCCTGAGAATCTTCCACTCACGAAACCCAGGTTCGCTCCAGACTTCGACCATGTCGCCGCAGCCACTTCGACAAAGCAGGACGCCTCGGTCACCGTAGCGGCAAAGGGCCGGCTCGATGGGCTCCAGTGAATCCTCGTCGTTGATGCGTGCAACGATTTCCCATTCGTCAAAGAGCTCGTCAGTCGCTTCGATGCGCAAGGTGTCGTATTCGGCTATGAACAGGATGGTACCGTCATCCAGCCTCACGCCAGAGCCGGATCTCGTCGGGCCAAGCATTCCTTCCGGCAAGGCCTGTGGGGGGCTGAAAGATCCGCTCTCGTCTGCCTGCGTCATCATGCCGGACAACGGGCTTGGACGGCCTTCCCCGACCTCGCCGACCGTGTAGAACACACGGGGAATGCCGTTGGCGTCGACATGCAGGGCAGGGTCCCAGCACTGCTGTGATCCGTCATCAGAAGATGCTGAGGCGATTCGCCGAACCTCGGTCCAACCACCGTCCTCTGTGTAGGTGGTGAACCAGACTGCTCCACGTTCCGAATCAGTCGAACCCTGTAGCACCAGAGCAACCCCTGATCCATAGGCGGCCATCGATGCTGCTCCAACCGTGCAGGGCAGTTGCTCTGCTACATGTCCCACATGCGACTGGGAGGTTTTACGCAACATCACGCTTCCTTGGCAGCGATGCCCTTGCCGACACAGCTAATGATGAAGCGAAGGATTATCAGCATGGCTATAATGCCGAGAACCTTCGCGACGTTGATGGCGATGTTGGTCCAGAACTCCCTGCGCTCCTGGATGTTTGCTGCTTCGCGGTTGAGGGACCGGCCTGAGGTGTCGAGGATGTCGATGTGGACCGGTCGCAAGCCGGTAACACCGGAAACGACCTGATCGGTGATGGTAGCCAACTGCTCCTCGGAGAGGTTCGCGGCGAGGTTCAGGGTGACGGAGGCTCTGGGGCGGACAACACCTGAAGGGTTACTCCACTGTGTGCCGGGGAGGGCGACGGAAAGCTGAACGTGAGCCTCCTCGATCGCCTCCATGAGTGCGAGGCTTGCTTCCAGCTTTTCTTCGACTTGTCGCTGGGTCTTGAGTTGAGCAGCCGATTGGGTCGCAGTGACAACAGCCGTGTCCGATCGCATAATCATCTTAGGCAGTATTTGATAACCGAAGAACGTGCCCGTCAACAGGCCAACTACCAGGTACAAGGGCCAAGGGTACCTGTTTAGTATTTCCATCCATCGCATGTCGATCTCCGATCAGTTGCAGCCGCTCTCAGGATGTGTGCCATTTCTTCGAAACCGGGCATTGATCCTACCCATACCAGAGCTCACGGTCAATCGCTGAGTACGGTCAATCATGTACCCGCTTGGCATTCGATTGGTCGTACGTCTGCCTGCCGTTCGCGCCCGTCCGAACGTCTTTGTTGAGGAAATTTTGACCTTGCTCCCCGTCAGCGCGATATCTACCTTGACGACAGTGCTCAAAGGGAGCCTCCAGTCTGCGGCAAGGGTTAAACCCGCCTTCTGCAGTACACATAGATCCTTCTTTCAGCCTGATCTGAGCGGACATTAGGCATTAGTGAAGGAAGGTCGTGTTCTTATGGTACGCCAGCTCCCGCCCCAACCCCATCCCGATGTTCTCAAGAAGCAGGCTCGCCAGCTTCTAAACGACCACAAAAGCGGTCAGTCCGAAGCTGTAGCCCGTGTGCAGGCGGTGATTGCCGATCTGCCGGCGGCGGCAACCGAGTCGTTTGGACTGCGCCATGCGCAACAGGTGCTTGCCCGTGAGTACGGCTTTTCCAGCTGGCAGGCTCTCCTTGACCAGGTCGCCGGAGGTGATCCCGGGGTGTCAGCCGTAGACGTGCCTTTTTTCACCAAAGTTGCCGCCGACCTCGTCGACGCCCAGCGCCAAGGCAGGGTTCAATCCTTTGGACAACTGGGAAATGAGTATGCCGCTCGGCTGGCATCCAGCGAAACCGGTGATCCAGGCCCCGAGGTTGCCCTCGAGACGGCTCGTCTGGCCATTGCACAACACAATGGCTGCCGCGATTGGGAGGACCTGGCGCGGGCACACGACGAAACCACGCAAGCCGTTCTGAAGAACGGCATAAGGTTCGAGCAGCTGAAGAGTTTCGAGCGAATCCATGAAGATTTCGCACAGTTGATGGGGCGCCGTTTCGGGCACCTGCAGGGCGTGGATCCGTCCGTTGAGGCGAAGATCGCTTTCGTCGATCGGACACACTACGGATGGTATGTAGTGTCGGCCCCGTCACCCTGGCACTGCTACAAATGCTCCATGGACGGTTTGAATGGTGATGTCCTGCTCGACTTCGGAGCAAACCTTGTCGACGGCCTCGTTGACGACACCGTGGATCGGAATCAGCAACTGGGAAGTATCGCCGAGGGTCTGATGGCCGATTTGGAACAGACCTGGCGGTCCGTGGCCGAGCTTCGCACCACCGGGATCGAGGCTCATGTCGATCCCTTTGCACTGGGTCTCGGGATGTTCGATACCTGCTTGCTGATTGCCTTTGAAATGACAACAGGATCGGACGCGGAAGAGCTACCGGGCATCGTCAGTTTGTGCTACCCGGCTCCCGCTATCACACACATACTGGTGCGTGAGGTGGCGCCGGCCGAGGCATCGGCGAAGTGAGACGCTGACCAGCCTCCCTCCTGACAACCAACAACAAGCCTCCCGGAGTCAGCGACTTCGGAGGCTTCCATTTTTCGCTTGGCCAGTTGCGGTACGGAGCTGTATTCCGCACACTCGGCGTCATCCAATCGACTCCCATAAAGCATAGAGGAGGAAACCTTGAAGATCGCCGCGAACTGTGTCGTATCCATCCAATACAAATTGACCGACGACGCAGGAGAAGTCCTCGACTCGTCCGAAGACGGTGATCCGCTGGTGTACCTGCATGGCACCGGCAACCTCATCCCCGGCCTCGAAAAAGAGCTGGCCGGCAAGGGCACAGGTGATTCACTCAGCGTCACCATTCAACCCGAGGACGGCTATGGTGTCGTCAATGAAGATCTCATCCAGACCGTGCCCCGCAGCGACTTCGGAACGGTAGACGAACTCGACACCGGCATGCGCTTCGAAGCCACTGGTGAAGATGGCGAGACCCAGCTCATCGTCGTCACCGCCGTGGCCGAGAACGAAGTCACCGTCGACGGCAATCATCCACTCGCCGGCGAGGTCCTCCACTTCGAAGTCAGCGTCGACGAAGTGCGGGCAGCGACGGAAGAGGAACTGTCCCACGGCCACGCCCATGGTCCCGGTGGCCATCATCATCACTGAGTGATGCCTGCCAGCCGATGATCAAGGTGTTCCCGAATCCAGCGCCTTGTGCACGGCCTCTGCGAGCTGAGCCCGATTGATATGACCGAGCACCTGCCTAGCGCTTCCGAAAAACGTCGGGGACTTATCGACGACGGCTTCTGTGTTTTCGAATCGATCCTCGACCTCGATATGGTCGAACGGGTCACGGATGCCTCGGATCGCCTGCTCCATCGGCAGGACGAGGAGCACTTCGCCGACAACGTATCGACAGGAAGCATGGTCTGTGTCTGGGACGACCCCTTTTTCTCCGAGTTGATCGCTTGGCATCCGGCGATGGACGCTGTTCGTTCCATGGGCTTTGAGCAGACCGTATTCTCTACGGGTTTCGTCATCAGCAAACCGCCGCACAGCCCTCCCCTGTTCTGGCACCAGGACTGGTGGGGTTGGGAGCACGAGCACAGTTACACGGCCAAGCCGCAGCAGATCTTCCTCATGTACTACCTCGTCGACACGACACCGGAAAACGGTTGCCTGCGGCTCATCCCCGGCAGTCACCTCAAGCGCCATCCCCTCCACGACCTGCCGGAGGCGCACACGGAGGACATCCGCATGGCTGGCGATCTCAACCATCCGGTTTACCTGGATCAACCTGGTGAGGTGGATGTCTGCGTCAAAGCCGGCGACCTCGTCATCGGCGACAGCCGCCTGCTGCACTCGGCCCGCGCCAACCAGACCGACTCGCGACGCACCGTCATCACGCTCTGGTTTCATCCGCAGTTCTATCAGTTGCCCGAGCCGATGCAAGCACTGCTTGGACGGCGCGGCGGCAATGCCAATCAGCGGGTCACGCAGTGGCCGGAAGCCGCTCAGGAGCGTGTTCGCGACCTGCTCCCCATCTATGAAGGCACTACCGAGCCGCTGAATTGGAACCGAACTCCAGGGGTGATGCTCAAGTAGTGTGCTCCATGGCACAACGCACTCACTAATCGAGGGCCGAGCGATGAAATGGACATGGGCAACGGCAGCGTTATTGATAGCGGCACAGGCATGGTCACTGGACCCAACGGTGGATGAAGGCGAGACCACGAGCTATCACGTGTACGTGAACGGAGGCAAAGAGCATCTGTCAGAATTCGTGATGGATGCACAGTCGGGTAAGCTGACCCGGGAAGCGGACATCGCCATCGGCGGCGCCGCAGGGGCCATGGACATCAATCCCGACGGCTCCATCATGTTCATCTGTCTGCGTTCAGCCAAACAGTTTCTGAGCTTGCGCGTGGACAAATCTACCGGAGCGTTGACCCCGATCAGCAAGGTGGACGTCGTCGATGGCCCTCCTTACATCAAGACCGACAACAGCGGCCGCTTTCTTCTGGCCGCCCACATGCCTGGTGCCGTCAGCGTCCACGGCATCGCCGCGGATGGCTCGTTGAGTCAGGAGCCGCTGCAATTGATCTTCACCGAGGTACACGCTCACAGCATTCAACTCGACCGCTCCAACCGTTTCGCCTTTGTACCGCACACTTGCCCGACAAACGCCATCTCCCAGTTCCGCTTTGACGAAGCCACGGGCGAACTCTCAGCCAACCATCCACCCCAGATCCAACCTGAGACCGAGGAGGGTCCGCGGCATTTCGTCTTCCACCCGGACAAGGATATTCTCTACTCCGTCAACGAAAACGGTAGCACGGTCAGCGGGCACCACTTCGACCCCGAGTTGGGAACCCTCTCCTCCTTCCAGGTGATATCGACACTGCCCGAAGGTTGGGATGGTGAGAGCAATACGACGGCCGAGATCCGCATTACGCCAGATGGCCGGCACCTCTACGCATCGAACCGCGGCCATGACAGCCTGGCCATTTTCGAGGTAGCCGATGACGGCACCCTCACCGCGAAGGGTCACCAACCGACTGATCCTGTTCCTCGCTTTTTCGCCCTGGATCCGGGGGGCAATTTCGTCATCTGTGCGGGGCAGAAGACCGGGCACATCGTCACCTACAGGATCGACCACGACAGCGGCCAGCTGAACCAGCTTGAGCGAGTCGAAGTGGTCAAGTCCCCGGCGTGGATCCAATTCGTCAAGAAGTCATCCTGACGTGAGAGGCTGAAGATCGTGCTTGGAGGCCATCAGATCGGTACATACGGCTTCTCAAAGAACTCGAGCTGTCCCGTGACCTTGCCCGTCTGCCCCGGCTCAAGTGTGCCGAAGCCAACCCCCATGTCAGTACAAGGCCAGTGGCTCCAACCCAGGATGATGGCATTCGGAGAGCTCAGCTGCATGAACTGCTGACAACTGCTGTGAGCCCGCCACGCACGCACGGCTCCCTGAGTGGCCTGAATGTGTGGCTGCCACCGGGTTCCCTGGTTCTGCCCGATGCGCTCTGCCATGGCCGCATGCTCGGCCACCGGACACCACTTCAGCCAGCGCTCCAGTGGCGCGTCAAGCGAGTTCGCCGGCACCCACTCCTTGCCAGGCTCGCCCACGGGCAGCTCGCAGTTGGCTTGAAAGGCCCGGCTCCAGCGGTGAATGAAACACAGCCAAGCCCAGCAGTCGGGCCATGTTTCGCCGGATTGATTGGTTACCTCGATCTCAAAGGTCAGGCCATCCTCCCCGCTACGAACCTGACAACTGCAGATCCCTGCCGTTCCCCCGGCCGGGGCCACCGGACTGTCCGCATATGACACCACCCCGTTGCCATCATCGCTCCATTGAACGTCAGGTTGGTAGCCGAATTGACCCGAGGCATCACCGAAGAACTCCGTCAGCCGAAGCGCCCATAGCAGTTCACTGTAGTCCGAGTGCTCGACGATGAGCGTTGGTATTTTCACATCCGCTTCCAACTCGGCTGGCAGGTCGGACCGATGCTCCCGGAACGATTCAAACGGTGTGGCCTTGATCATTGCGCGTCCCCTGTGATTGGCTATGCGGTTGATGATATCGGCCATGCCGAGGTACCACGCTCATCTCAATCATCAACGGCTGACGGACAGTCCCAGTCCCACGGATGAACCCGCCCCCACGTTCTCGCCTGAAAAAATCGATTCGTAGGAAAGATCCACTGACAAGGCGCCTTGGACCTTGAAGGCGCCGCTTACGCCCCATTTGATGAAATCCCCCTCCGAGACCTGCATCGACATCGAGTCCATGGCATCCATGAACCCGCCGTCACCGATGAGGGTGTTGGTTCCCACCAGATAGGTCTTGGCGAAGACCCTCTTGTGCGGGGTCACCCCGATCTCGAGTGCGAATGGAACCTGTCTGGAAAACGGGCCGCCCCGCAGGCGCAAGCCGAGTTCAGCCCCAACGTAGACGGGGTATGGGTACAGCGATCTGGAAGCCAACAGCCGGAACTCCAGGTCCATGTCCCCGGTCCCCAGCGAGGGATTGTCGTCTGAGTCGTAGCCGGTAGGGATCTTCCACTTCACGTAAGGCGATAACACCACCGGTGCATCCAACCACTGGTACTTGGCGCCTAGTCCCAGGTCCCCTATCCCCTGCGTCGAGTGGCGTTCCTGCGTCGTTCTGGAAACCAGTTCTCCCAAGTTGCCCTCGCCCACCACCGTCAACCGATTGGTGGCGCCGTACTCCACGTAGAGGAAGACCTGGTCGGCATCGAACGAATCACCGGCCGCCAACGGCTCTCTTTTACCATCAGAGGTATAGTGTTCGTCAGCACTGTATGAAATGCTCGACAGCTTGGCGTAGTACTGGCCTTTCGCCTGTGCCCAGGCACCAGCTTCAAGGCGTTGTGGCAACAGGCCGAATAGAATCAAGAAGGCGGCCAACAGGCATGTCCGCTTCTTCAGCATCGTAATGTCTCCTCGAAGTGTGCAATCTTGAGATGTTCCTCGGATGATGGTGGGAATGGTAAGGTATCGGCCCTCCATTGGCGATGCCGATCATGGTGCGCGGCGAAACGCCATCACGACCTCAGCTATGAGGAGATTCTCTTGCCATTATGCTGACGCCATCACCATCTTCACTAGTATGAAACCCGAATCCGGCGATCTCTCCGACTTCCTGCAGCCCACCCCTGTCATTGACTCGGACGCTCCCGCCATTCGCAACAAGGCACTCGAACTCACTACGAGCCTGAAGAATGAGGTCGACCAGGCGAGAGCCCTTTTGAGTGGGTACGGGATACCATCCCCCACTCCTGGGATATCCAAAGCCGCAAAGTGACCTGCAAAGCCAGCGAAGTTCTCGGTGAGGGCACTGGCATCTGCTTCGCCAAGAGCCATCTGCTGGCAGCCTTGCTGCGTTGCGCCGGCATTATATAGCAGCTCCTGCCTTCTTAAGCACTTTGGCAATGTCCCCATGCCCTCTTCTCTCCGCCCAGGCTAGTGGTTTCGCCCATGGCTCACCACCATTGGGATCTGCACCTTTCTTGAGCAAAATATCCACCATATCATCCTGGCCATCTCTGGCGGCCCAGCCAAGCGGAGTAGATCGATATTCTTCATCAATCGAATTGATATCTGCGCCAAATTCTAAAAAGAGATCAACAAGTCTCTCACGATCAGCCTTCTCCCGCTTCTTCAAAGCTTTTGCCCGATCCGTATTCCTTCGATACATCGGATTGACTTGCGCGAAGTTGTGCATCGGTGTCACCCATTGCCAGTTGGGAAGATTGGGATCCATCCCCGACTCCAAGAGACGACGCGTGAGCTCTGGCCGAGCCCACAAGTACGTGCGACACTCCGTTACCACTTGAGGCACACGCACTCCCTGTGCGAGAAGCAACTCCAGCATATCTGGCTTGTTGTTGCTCACGACATAAGTAAAAACCGTGCCACAACCACTTTTGCTCACCTCCTCTGGATCTCGGTGCGCAAGAGCCGCAAGTGCATCAATGTTATCATCCAGAACAAAATCCGCTGCACCTTTTGGATTTCCACCATACCGATAGAGCAGGCCTTTCATCCGATCATCTTTTGCCTGGTGCATGGGCGCGCCGCTCGATTCAACCCACTGATTGGGATCTCCGCCTTCATCAAGAAGCATCCCGGCAATCTCATAGTGCCCACCCTTAACAGCTTTCCAAAGTGCAGACCCCTTGGGCTCATTGCGACCTTCACTCAAATTCGGACCAACACCACCATCCAACAGCATGCGCACCAATTCAATAGAGCCCGCTTCGGCTGCGATCGCCATCGGTCGCCCGCCGACTTCATCAATGTTCTGCGGATCCTTGAGCAATTCTCCAATCCTATTTTTATCCTCAGCGGCAACAGATAGATCCAGGGAATAGCGCGCACCGTTCGACAACAGGTACCCAACCATTTCTCTATCGCCCGCATTCAAGGCAAGATCTACTGGCCGCTGGCCGCGCTTTTGATACCAGTCCGTGCTCCCCCCTTTTTGCACCGCATCGACGTCTGCACCCTTCTCACACAGCAAATTGACCATCGCGTAGTCTCTTTGCGAAACGGCATGGTGTAAGGGCGTCCATCCTTCATGGTCACCTACCGACACCTGCTCGGAATCAGCGCCAAGAATCTGTGCTACCGCATCTGTGTTATTAGCCAGGACAGCGTCGTGAATAGGCAACCGCTCGTTGACATTGTGCGACGCCCTGTCACTCTCAAGAAGCTTGGCAATCTCGTCGTGGCCTCTATCTCGTGCGACCACTGTAAGATCTTCGTGCCCATATCGTATCCAGGTAGAGTCTGCCCCACAATCCAAAAGCATTTTCACAGTCGACAACCTGCCTTCGCGAACCGCAAAGTGGATGGGTTGTGTGTACCAATACTCAGCCTTTACCAGACCAGGATCATCATCAAGGAACTTCTCTACTTTGTTATGATGACCAGCCCTGGCAGCCATCAAGATATTCCAGGTGGCTGAATCAGCGTCCTCCGGTTTTATGATATTCAGATGCTTGGATTTCTTCTTTGCATTCATGGCTTCTTTCCTTCCTTCATCCATTAATGCCTGCCAACTCGTAAACCCATAATCTCGTGCCAACGCCTGCTGAGCTTCGCGCAGTGTCAGATCTTCAGCTTTGGGCGTGTACACGGCAAGGACGCGGGCGATTACATGAGAATCGCCGCTCTTATAGGCCTTGAGCAGATCTCTGGCCTGATTCTTTAGCTGATTGAGATTTGGATTCTGAGGTAGGCTTGCAGACATAGCAACCCCTTTCGTGAAACATCGCCTGTGTTCGCTCGAAACAGGCAGAAAGAAGTCGCTGAAAGTATCAGAGGAAGGTGGGCTCAGCCCTTGCCGCGAACCGGTGGCTCCCTTGTGAGCCCTGCACGAACTGTACTCCGGGGATCTTGAGATGTCAAGATTCTTTGAAGCGGCTGACAGACTACCACATAACCACCGTTGTGACAGTCAGGCGGCCCTCGACCAGCGATCCCGCTGTCGGAACGTCGGCGGCGATTACTGAATTCGCGCGAGATGCATGTCGTGAGCCAGAATCCCATCCCACCTCACAGGTAGGTGGTCGAGTGCACCCGCATACGTGGCAAACCCCTCTCGACTTCACGTACCAACCGAACTAGACTATCGCTGAGAGGTGCCCATAATGACTCGAAAAAGTCACCGAAGGATATTGTCGTGAACTATTACGGCAGTTCGGGGCACGGATTTGGAGTGGAATTCACTATCCAGGAGATTCTGGCTGCAATGCGCACTCGAACAAGAAACTTGAGGAATTTATAATCTAATGTGTGGTATTGCTGGTTTCTTAAATTTCGACTTCCGTTACCCCTATTTTGGTGGCGTAAATTCAATTCAGGCTCATCGAGGACCTGACCATCAGGATCACTGGCAAAATGATTCGATAGCCCTATACCACCAGAGGCTTTCAATCATAGATCTATCAGAAAGGGCCAACCAGCCTTTTGAAAAGGGTAACCTGGTCATTGTATATAATGGGGAGATATACAATTACAAGGAACTGAGAAACCAACTGCAGAACACTAACAATGTTGAATTCCATACAACATCTGATACCGAAGTGGTTCTTGAGTTATTCAGACTCAAAGGACCATCTGCCGTAAATGACTTACGTGGCATGTTCGCATTTTCCATCTACGACACGGATAGTGGAAGCCTGTTTATCGCCAGGGATCATTTTGGCATTAAACCGCTCTTCTATTTTCAAAAAGGTAAGAGCTTT
>Ga0115002_10008854_pt1 | contig 11089 bp, 10 predicted proteins | sample ArcticOcean_MG_C_8_FD_89576 | JGI IMG/M metagenome (GOLD analysis project Ga0115002, IMG submission 89576) | Marine microbial communities from western Arctic Ocean - ArcticOcean_MG_CB11_86 | ecosystem: Environmental > Aquatic > Marine > Oceanic | place: Arctic Ocean: Canada Basin | collected... | reverse complement strand
TGTCGGATTGTCTCAAGACGTCGAGGGCCTTGGTGTTGATTGTGACCGGCTCACCGACAAACCCCAGGTCGAGAATTTTCTCGATATTCGAATCCGGGTCTCGCGTGGTCCGCCGCATCTGCCGAGCCTCGATGAGCCGACCGTCCTTGCCCGAAAGACCGATGGCCGTGCCACCGGCGCGTTGAATACTGTCAACGATCTGTTTGTTGATTGATCCGGACAAGACCATTTCGACAATGTCGACGGTCGTCCGGTCAGTGACCCGAAGTCCATCAATGAACGCACTCTCGATGTTTAGCCGGGCAAGCATTTTACCGATCTGGGGGCCGCCGCCGTGAACCACGACCGGGTGGATGCCAACCTGTCGCAGCATGACGATATCCTCGGCAAACGACACCGCGAGATCGTCGTCGCCCATGGCATGACCACCGAACTTGATGACGAACGTCTGCCCACTGAATTGCCGCATGAACGGCAGAGCCTCGGCCAACGTTTTTGAAATTTCGGCCAGTTTTGCAGGGTCGCTTCGTGCTGACTTGGGCATGGGCCGCTTATAACCGAATCACGTCTGAGCGGCCAGTTCAGCCAACGACGCCCTGAGCTCCGCGATCCCAAGCGCCCGCCGCGCGCTCGTGGCCAGCACCAAAGGAAACGCCGCAGCATGTTGGGAAAGTTCTTGCGCCATGGCGTCAACCAGCAACGGCACTTTCGAGGCGGCAAGCGTGTCGGTCTTCGTTAGGACGATCTGGTAGACGATCGCCATCTCTTCTAGATCGGCCATCATCTTGCGGTCGCGGGTCATCAGCCCACGACGGGCGTCGATCAAAAGCACGACCCGTCGCACGATGCCCCGGTTCCGCAAGAAGCCGTGGACCAGGCGGTTCCAAGCATCTGCAGTGGCCCTAGGTGCTTTTGCAAAGCCGTAGCCCGGTAGGTCAACAAGCCGGAGGTCGCCTGGGTACTCGAAGAAATTGATCATTTGCGTCCTGCCCGGCTGATTGGACGCTCGCGCTAACCCACGTTGCCCAGCCAGGGCGTTGATCAGACTCGATTTGCCGGCGTTTGACCGGCCGGCGAAAGCAATTTCAGGAAGCGTCTCTTCGGGGACGCTGTCTGGCCCGACAGCCGACGTCTGAAACTCGCAATGCCGTGCAAAGAGACGGCGACCGATCTCGAGTTTGGGGTCCTCAGCAGATACGTTCGGCACATGGCCCCCAATGGATTAATCCACAGCGGCCGGGTTCTTGATCCCGGCCTGCCGCATGATCATCCATTGCTGCGCGATCGAGAGCATGTTGTTCCAGGTCCAGTAGATCACCAAACCGGCCGGGAACGGTGCCAGGATGAATGTAAACACGATGGGCAGCAGCATGAAGATGCGTTGCTGCATCTTGTCCATAGGCTGCGGGTTCAGGCGCTGTTGCAGCCACATGCTGAGACCCATGAGGATCGGCCAAATACCGATCACGGGGATGATTTCGGGCAGCGAGATAGGGATCAGCCCGAAGCCGGTAAAGATGTTCAGCGGGTCCGGCGCTGAAAGATCTTGAATCCAACCGAAGAACGGGGTGTGCCGCATTTCGATGGTAACGAACAGAACTTTATAGAGCGCAAAGAACACCGGGATCTGAACGAAGATCGGTAGGCAGCCTGAGATCGGGTTCGCTCCCTCTTTCTTATAGAGCCCCATCATCTCCTTCTGCTGCTGCTGCCGGTCGTCCTTGAAACGCTCGCGTATCTTGGCCATTTCCGGGCCGAGCTTCTTCATCTTGCTCATTGCACGGTAAGACCGATTGGCGAGCGGGAAAAAAATCGCCTTTACGATCACCGTCACCAGCAGAATGGCGAGGCCAAAGTTGCCGATGGTCTCGCTCAAGAAGCGCAGGACGAGGAACATCGGCTTCGTCAAAAAGAACAGCAGGCCAAAATCGACCGCGAGGTCGAAGTTAGCAATCCCAAGGTCGTTCTTATAGCCGTCGAGCAATCGCACAACTTTCGCGCCCGCAAAGACACGGGTCGAAATTGATCCCGATTCCCCCGCGCCGATCTCTTGGCCATCTGCATCGCCGAAGTCGACCTGAAAGTTGTCTCGGTCGACGCGCCAGTGGTTATAACTGAACACCGATTTTGTCTGTTGGTCCGGGATAAGGGCTAACAGCCAATACTTGTCGGTAATGCCGATCCAGCCGCCGGAGTTAGCCGGTTTGTACTGGATTTTGTGTACCATTTGTTTCGAGGTGGGGTCGCGAAACTCCGCCTTCTTAATTTTCTTGTACGACTTCATCTCTAAATTATTGTCGAATACGCCAAGGGGGCCCTCGTGCAGAATGAAGAAGTCGACGGTTTCGGGTTTGCCCTTCCGAATAATCTTGCCCTCGGGGAAGAGCTTGATCGGCTCACTACCATAGTTCTCTACCCGGTCGGACACCGTGAACATGTAGTCGGCGTCGATATCAATAGTCCGAAAAAATCTTAAATTAACACCGTTATCCCACCGCATCGTGACGGGTCGACCGGGTGACAAGACGGTATCAGTTGTTTTCCAAAGTGTGTCCTCGCCGGGTAGGGAGACATCGGCGCGGCTGCTCCAACCGAGCGCGGCGTAATACGGATTTGTGGTATTCGGTGGTGACATAAACGTAACCGGAGGACTATCAGGCTCTACATTTTCTCGATATCCCTTCAACGTGATGTCATCGATCCGGCCGCCCAGGAGCGACAACGAACCAAAGATCGTGGGCGTCTCGATTTTGATGCGTGGAGCATCTTTCAAGACGGCGTTGCGCTCACGGGGCGGTGTGACGGAGCTGCGCCCAGGGACCGTGACTCCAGGCGCTCCCGGAACGCGAACACCGCCTTGAGAGCTACCGACGGTCTGTTCGGATTGTGCTGTTTGGTCTCGCGTTACCCTTTCAGGCATAAAGACAAACTGCCAAAGAACTAAAATGGCGACCGAAAAGACGATAGCGACGATCAGATTGCGTTGTTCAAACATCTTGGTACCGTTTGTGGGGTGCGCGTTCGGGCACGGGGTCGTGGCCGAAACCACCCCACGGGTGACACCGGGTAATTCGTTTCACCGCCAGTAATGTGCCGCGACTAACGCCGAAGCGTTTGATCGATTCTTGCGCGTAGGCCGAACAGGTGGGATCAAACCGGCAATTGGCGCCAAGGACTGGCGAAACGAGAAGCTGGTATCCACGGATGACCGCGGTGAGTGCCAGGGCAGGGAGCCGTCTGATCAATCCGACGGGCGTCATACCTTGCCCTCCGCCGAGATGACGCCGAGTTCGAGGCAGGCTCGGCGCACGTCCGCGAGTAGGCTGTCCCAGGGCCTTGTGAGTGTCGCTTTCCGCCCAACCAAGACAATATCGCGGCCGGGTTGGGGGTTTTGGATGATCTCGGTTGCCGCAGCGCGCAATCTACGTTTTGCTCTATTTCGCTGCACTGCGCCGCCCACCTTCTTCGAAACCGTGAAGCCGACACGGCAGACCTCGGAATTGGACTCCGGTCGTACGATTGTCTGCAGGACAATACCAGGCATTGCGCGACGTGCCCCTTTGCGGGTTAGCCGCTGAAAATCGACTCTTCGGGTTAGACGTATCACGGGCGCCGCCATGGGCGCTTGCTCACGCCGAGAGGCGTTTTCGACCCTTCGCGCGGCGCCGAGCCAAGACCTTGCGGCCACTGGCAGTCTTCATGCGTGCACGAAAGCCATGACGCCGCTTGCGCACGAGGACGCTGGGCTGAAACGTTCTTTTCACGGCTGAATCTCCAAGAATTCGTGGGCCACAGGCCCTCGAAATAAGGCCCGGTGTATACGGGCTACCGTCAACTCTGTCAACGATAGTGCGGTGGCACTAGGTTTTGGCTCTCACGCTATCACGGCTGGGTGACGGGCCGTGAAAATGGCAACGCGAAAGGGGGATCCAGTAGATTTGCCCGTCATGGTCTCGCCCAGCCTTCCTCGTGTAAGGTGGAGGCGCCCGGCCCATTTCTGCAGCAATCGCGAGCCTGAGCCGGGCCTGGCCATGTCTGAAGGCGCCTGGTGACCAAAGAAGATCCTCCAAAAATCCGTCGCAGCGCTGATTTGAAGCGTCTGGCGCCTCTGGCGGTCCTCGTGATTGGCCTTGTCGCCTTCTTTGCTTTCGATTTTGACCGATTCGTGACCCTGGAGGCCCTACGCGAGAACCGTGCGGTGCTAGCTGGCTTCGTGGACCGAAACGGAGTCTTTGCGGCCCTATTGTTTGTAGTGGCATACGCCGCCGTAGTTGCCTTTTCACTCCCGATTGCGACCGTCTTGTCGATCCTGGGCGGCTTCTTTTTCGGGACGGCCATCGGCACGTTATGCGTGGTGGTGGGGGCGACCGCCGGCGCAGTCCTCTTGTTTCTAATTGCCCGGTCGACGTTGGGGGCCTTCTTACGCGAACGCGCGGGGCCGGCGCTCAAGCGCATGGAAGACGGATTCGGGCAGAATGAGTTCAGCTATTTGTTGATCTTGCGGCTGATCCCGCTCTTTCCATTCTTTGTGGTGAACATCGTGCCGGCTCTTCTTGGCGTCAGCCTACGCAACTACACACTCGCCACGGCGGTTGGGATTGTTCCGGGCGCGTTTGTTTACGTCGGTGTCGGCGCTGGGACCGGTTCAGTGATTGATAGTGGCGCGGTGCCGGGCCTCGATGCTTTTCTGCGGCCCGATGTATTGCTGCCTATGGTTGGGCTTGCCGTGTTGGCCGTCCTGCCTATTGGTTACAAATATTTGCAGCGCCGTCGCGCGGTCTCGTCCTGATGGCCGTGCTTAAGCCAGATATCTGTGTCATCGGGGCTGGTGCTGGCGGTCTTGTCGTCGCTGGCGGAGGCGCGTTGATGGGCGCCTCCGTGGTTCTTGTGGAATGCGGGGCGATGGGTGGCGATTGCCTGAACTATGGCTGCGTGCCCTCAAAAGCGCTGCTCGCTGCCGGAGAGGCGGCAACGTTCGGCGATCGTGCGAAGCCATTCGGCGTTAATTACAACCCTCCAAACGTTGACTTTGCCAAAGCCCTAGAGCGCGTACGCTCTGTCATCGATGGCATTGCGCCGACCGATTCGGTAGAACGTTTCCGCGGGATGGGGATCGAAGTGATGCGGGCCAGCGGCAAGTTCACGGCCCGAAACGAGTTGGTCGCCGGAGATCATGTTATTCGCGCGCGCCGGTTTGTTATCGCAACCGGTTCATCACCCATGGTGCCGCCGATCGCGGGGCTGGACACCGTGCCCTACTTCACTAATGAAACGATCTTCGACAACCGAACCTGTCCTGAGCACTTGCTGATTGTCGGTGGCGGTCCGATCGGTCTTGAACTCGCCCAAGCGCATCGACGCCTCGGCGCCCGCGTGACGGTGATGGAGATGATGCGGTTCATGCCGCTCGATGATGAAGAACTTAGCCAGATCGTAACCGATCGGCTGCGCGCCGAGGGCATTACCTTGCTTGGGGGTGCCCAGATTCAGGCGGTGGCCAAAGAAGGCGATGAAATCCGACTCGATGTCGAGATTGACGGTCAGGCTCAGCAGATCACGGGCTCACACTTGCTGGTCGCAGCGGGTCGGGTGCCCAATCTTGATATCGGGCTGGAGGCGGCGGGCGTCGAACGTACACGGCAGGGATTGAAGGTCGACTCACGCCTGAGAACTTCAAACAGAAAAATATTTGCCGTTGGCGACGTCGTGGGCGGCGCGCAATTCACGCACGTCGCGTCGTATCACGCCGGCATCGCGCTGCGGAATATCCTGTTTCGTCTTCCAGCGCGCACAACCAAGCAAGTCATTCCTTGGGTGACGTACACCGATCCGGAATTGGCCCATGTAGGGATGCTGGAACATGAAGCGCGCGCCAAGTTCGGCAGGGTCTCCGTTGTACGCTGGCCACTTGCCGAAAACGACCGCGCCGCAGCGCAAAATGACCCCGAGGGGATCATCAAGATTGTTAGCACGGTCAAAGGTCGCATTCTTGGCGTGCAAATCGTTGCCCGGAACGCGGGCGATCTCCTGTTGCCATGGGTCATGGCAGTCGGCCGCCGGGAAAAAATTGGTACCATGGCGGGGCTAATGGCGCCCTACCCGACATACTCTGAAATAGGGAAACGTGCCGCCGGAAGCTATTTTGCGCCCGCTCTTGCGAGCCCCAAGGTGAAGCGCGTCGTGCGTTTTCTGGCCCGATTTGGCTAAACCCTTGGCCCCTATGTGATAAACGGGGGGGGGCATGAGGCTATCTAACGCAGTACGCTTTGTGCCTTGGCGACGAAGCCTATCTGGTCGTCTTCTCGTTCTGACCTTGTCCTATGTCATGGTCAGCGAAGGCTGGATCTATGTGCCTTCGATTGCGGGCTTCCGCCAAACCTATCCTGAGGGTCGGATTGCCGTTGCCCGCGATCTTGTCGAGGCGCATGGCGGCCTCTTAGCTCTCCACAGAACCGGCGACAGCGGCACCACATTTAGAATAGAACGGCCGACCAATGTTCTCGAACTGCCCGCCGAGGAAAGCGACCATAGCGTGCGGGCCGGCTAGCGCGTGGCCTGGGACCCAGACCTCTACCTAAAGTTCGATACGTATCGGAGGCAACCCGCAATCGACCTCCTCGCTCGTATCGACCTAACAGCACCGGCGCACGTTTTCGACTTGGGCTGCGGTCCAGGCAACGTCACGTCCTTGCTGCCAGCACGCTGGCCCGGCGCAAAAGTAACAGGCCTCGATAGTTCTCAAGAAATGTTGGCACAAGCCCGTGACCGCGACCCCAACATTAACTGGGTGCAAGAAGACATTTCGGCGTTTGCTTCCAAGAATGCGGACCTCATATTTTCGAATGCGGCGTTCAATTGGGTGCCCGATCATGGGCGGATGATCCCTCGCCTTGTCGCGTGCCTATCCGAGGGTGGCGTTCTTGCGGTGCAGATGCCGCGCAATTATGCGCAACCATCTCACACCGAGATTCTAGAATGTATCGCGGCGCAGGCCTCGCGCAATCAGCTCAACGCGCTGGTCTCGTATGATCACGTCCTACCGCCCGCGTTCTACTACGATGTCCTGGCGCCACTCGTGCAGGATATCGAGGTTTGGGAGATCAACTACACCCACATCCTCAGCGGTGACGACCCCGTGTTGGCCTGGTTTATGGCCACGGCGATGAGGCCAATGCTAGACGTACTTGAGGGTGCCGAACGATCCGATTTTATTGAGGATATGCGCGCACGTTATCGTGCGGCCTATCCGCCACGTTCAGACGGGAATACACTTTTCGAACTGCAGCGGCTCTTTTTGATGGCTCGTCGTTAGTCGCCTAGCGCAATCCCCTCACGTCGTCGGTCTGCACCACCCCAAAGTCCGCGACGGTCTTTAACTATCCCGTGGATCCCACTGGTCATTGGCATGGCTCGCACAGTGTGCCCCATCTCGGCAAGGGCCTGGACCAGTTCCCGCGTATCGTCGCGCAGTTCTACTTCCGTTGCGCGCCCCCGGTTGGTGAGGTTAGGAAGGTCAATGGCACTCTGGATATCGAGGCGCCATTCGATCACGCCGATTAGAGTCTTTGCGACGTAGCCGATGATCCGGCTTCCTCCAGGTGATCCCACGGCCATACGAAATCGCTTTTGCCGGTCTAATACGATGAATGGCGACATCGAACTACGCGGGCGTTTTCCGGGTTGCACCCTATTGGCGACGGGAGCGCCATCGGCCTCGGGTGCGAATGAGAAGTCGGTCAGCTGATTGTTTAGCAAAAACCCGCCAACCATGAGGCGAGACCCGAAAACGTTTTCGACGCTCGATGTCATCGACACGGCATTGCCACGCTCGTCGACAATGGAAAAATGGGTAGTCGAAGGAAGTTCGTGGCTAGTCCCCACAATTTGGTTGTCGGCCCGACGCTTGGGCAGCGTCCCTGGAGCCACCGTTGCCATGGTCTGGGTCCGCAAAATCAGGCGAGCCCGTTGCCGCAAATAGCCTTGGTCGAGAAGATCGGTGACGGGTACATCGATGAAATCTGCGTCGGCGAGATACTTGCCGCGATCTGCAAAAGCAAGGCGGCTCGCTTCCGCGACGTAGTGTGCCGCAAGGGGTCCACCAGTCGGAGCGCGGCGGAATTGGGTCCGTTGCAACATTCCGAGAATCTGCAATGTCGTGACACCACCAGAAGTTGGTGGCGGCATGCCGCACACCTCGAAGTTCCAGTACCTGCCGCACACTGGGGCTCGCGATTTGGCCTCATAATTGGCAAGGTCAGCTTGCGACAATAGCCCGGGATTGTCGCGTGCCGAGCGCACAGCAAGCACGATCGAACGTGCGATCGTGCCCTCATAAAATGCATCGGCCCCGCCGGATGCAATCAGCCGAAATGTCTCGGCCAGTGCAGGATTTTGTAGAATCCGCCCAACCGGTTTGGCGGTCCCGTCCGCGTCATAGAAATAGCGTCGGGTGTCCGGATAAGTCGCGAGGTATTTGTCATTCACAATGAGCCCGTGCAGGCGCGGCGAGATTGGGAAGCCGTCTTCCGCGAGGGTGATTGCCACTCTGAAAAGGTCGCGCCACGGCAAAAGGCCGTGCTCCTTATGGGCAAGGTCGAGCATACGCAGCACGCCCGGTGCGCCGACAGCACGGCCGCCCACGAGGGCCTGAAAAAATCCTAGTGGCTTCCCGGCGTCATCCAAAAATAGCTTGGGCGTCGCTGCCGCTGGCGCGGTTTCGCGGCCGTCATAGGCCTGGATTGAACGAGCGTTCGCGTCGTAGTGCAACATGAATGCCCCGCCACCAATGCCTGATGACTGGGGTTCGACTACGTTTAACACCATTTGAACCGCAATCGCTGCGTCTACTGCGCTGCCGCCGCGGCGCAAGATCTCTCTGCCTGCCCGGGTAGCAAATGAGTTTGCAGCCGACACCATATGTCGGGACGCAAACACCGAGGCGTTGTCCGCGGCATAACCCGACAGCGGCAGGGTCCACGTTGCGGCGAAGAACACAGCCGCGAAGCGCCGGCCGATGCTTCTTGCGCGAAATATGCGTGCGTTGACCGTGTCCAATGGTCCCTCTACCGTCGACCCATCCCAGGGAAAGCCCATGATCGCAGTCGGAAAACACAACGCCATCACAGACGTCGATGGTATCAGAGTTGGTAATGTTCATGACGCCCGGATTCGGAGTGGCGTAACGGTCATTCTTCCCGATCACCCCTGTGTCGCTGCGGCTGATATTCGAGGTGGGGCGCCTGGCACAAGAGAAACTGACCTGCTCGATTCGGCCAACAGCGTTGAAGCGATTCACGGTTTGGTATTCTCCGGCGGCACGGCGTTTGGTCTTGATGCCGCCAGCGGTGCGGTCTCCTGGCTCTCGGGCCAAGGTCGCGGCGCGAGCGTGCGCGGCATCACGGTGCCGATCGTCCCGGCTGCGATCATTTTCGATTCGCCCGCCGGTGGCGCGCAAGACTGGCACCAGAATCCTCCTCATCGGGCCATGGCAATAGAGGCCTGCGGCGCGGCATCATTCGACATCGAACAAGGTAATGTTGGAGCCGGCCTTGGTGCCACGGCAGGGCTCCTCAAGGGAGGCCTAGGGACGGCATCAACGCTACGCAAAGACGGTATTCAGGTGGGCGCCTTGGCTATAGCCAATCCGTTCGGGGCAACGGTCGTGCCGGGCTCGTCCGTATTTTGGGCCGCACCATACGAGATGGCCGGGGAATTGGGTCGCCAGTCGGCCCTACCGGGGATGGCACCTGAAGACATGCCGTATCGCATTCCTGGAGTGGAGGGCGCCAATACCACTTTGGTTGCGGTGGCGACTAATTTGGTGCTCAACCGCGGTCAGGCCAAGCGTTTGGCCATTATGGCGCAAGACGGACTCGCCCGTGCGATCCGTCCGGTCCATTCGCCGTTTGATGGTGACAGCGTCTTTGCACTTGCCACGGGGACCTTGAGCGATGTCCCCGTAACACCGCTGCTTCTCGCTGCGGTCGGGCTTCTCGCTGCGGATGCTGCGGCAAGGGCCATTGCCAAGGGCGTCTATCACGCTCATTCGCTCGGCGACTTCCCGTCTTACAAAGATCAATTTGGATTAGCTTAGGGTAGCTGCGGTCGCGGTTTAGCGAACGTATATATGGACCTCATTGGTGAACGCCTCGGCGCTTGACGACGAAGATAGCTGCACACGATTAGCGGGCAGCCCCATGTCGTTCAGAGATCGCAACACGCGTTCGGCATTGTCCTTGGATCGCGACGTGTTGAGCGCAACCTCGGCTGGCGTGCCCCTGTTTGGAGCTACCGCTACAAGGTCAAACTGCGACTGCGGGCGCTGTTCCAACGCCCGGCTGATCGCTGAAAACAATGCTTGCTCGTAAGGCACGTCGTGCCGGTCAAAGCGGATTACCACCAAAGGCCGGCGGTTTGCGAACTGGCTGTTGCGGTTCGACGCGTTAGCGGCCTGCGGCGGTGCACTGGACATTGGCGCGGCGGTAGCAAAGGCACGGTTGGCAAGGCTTGGCCCCAGCAACTCGCCGTTCTTGATGGCCAGCGACAGAGTGGTCAGGGTGGATCGCTCGTTGCCCACGTAAGCTGTCTGGCGGCTGACGTCCTCGCTCAACTCGTTTAAAAGACGATCGATAAGAACAACTGTGCGGTTGGTCTCGTCTTCCAATATCAAGAGCTGGCGATGATCTTCGTCAATTGCGCCCGCTAGGCCAAAGGTGGCCCGTGTGCTTTCCAGGACAAACGCCGCAAAAGCCGAACCCGCCGCGACGTTGTTGGCCAAACTGTTCATCTGGTTGATGTCGCTGCCCAGACGGTCAAGCTCGGCTTGACCCAAGTTCCACTGATTGACCAGAACCGGGTTGCCGGGCGTGGTGCCAACTTGGAGGCGGGCGGAGATCGCGGCAATTGTTCCGTGATAGCGCTGCGACGTGCCAGCAAGTTGCTCGCGGATCTGCTGCAACTGTTGGTTCTGCTGGACAATGTTGGTCTGCAGCTGGCTGAGCTCACCGCGAAGCTGAGCAACTTTTTGCCCGACGAACGTGCCTGTATTCACCCCTGGCGTCACTGCCGGAGGGTTGAACGATGATCGGCC
>Ga0115002_10008852_pt1 | contig 11090 bp, 9 predicted proteins | sample ArcticOcean_MG_C_8_FD_89576 | JGI IMG/M metagenome (GOLD analysis project Ga0115002, IMG submission 89576) | Marine microbial communities from western Arctic Ocean - ArcticOcean_MG_CB11_86 | ecosystem: Environmental > Aquatic > Marine > Oceanic | place: Arctic Ocean: Canada Basin | collected... | reverse complement strand
TTGGTGCCGAAGAGAGGACTTGAACCTCCACGGGGTTTCCCCCACTACCCCCTCAAGGTAGCGTGTCTACCAATTTCACCACTTCGGCATATCCGTTAGAGATCTGGTAACTCCGATTCGGGTGCTTCGGGAACTTCCGGGGCGGATACGCTAATCTCGGGTATCCCAAGGTCCAGCACCTGTTCTGACCTTTGTTTTGCAAAATAGGCGAGCGCAAAACTCGTCACAAAAAATGTGATCGCTATCATCGTTGTAGCCTTGGTCAGAAAATTTCCTGCACCACCGCTACCAAATACAGTAGAAGACGCGCCAGCGCCAAACCCTGCACCCATGTCCGCACCTTTGCCGTGCTGAACTAATATAAGCCCGATAATCGCCAGCGCCGCAAGAACATGCGCTACCAATACCAGTGTTTCTACTATGTTCATGTCCATCAATTCGTCCCTGTCGCCCTACAAATAGCAACAAACTCTTCACCAATAAGCGATGCACCTCCGACCAGTGCACCATCAATGTCTGCCTCAGCAAACAAACCCGCTGCGCTAGACGCATTCACGCTACCGCCGTACAAAATACGCATCTCATCACCCAGTGTAGAATCCCTATCCTGCAGGAGACTGCGAATTACACCGTGTACCTCGGCGGCCAATGCCGGTGTTGCTGTTTTACCAGAACCGATTGCCCAAATAGGTTCATAGGCAACAACACCCTGACCGAATTCGGCAACCGATAACGTCTGCATCACCGTCTTTAATTGAGCACTGACGACTTCTTCGGTATGTCCACTCTCGCGTTGCCCAAGCGTCTCACCCAAACACAATACCGGTGTCATGCCTACATTAACCGCCGCCTTGAACTTTTTTGCGACGTCAACATCCGTTTCATAAAACAGCGTGCGGCGTTCGGAGTGGCCTACCAGTGTATACCTACACCCACTTTGTTTAACCATTGCCGCCGATACTTCGCCCGTATACGCACCGTTTTCACGCCAATCAATATTCTGTGCACCCATTTCAATAGGGCTATCTGCAATCAGCGGTCCAACCACGTCAAAAAATACCGATGGTGGACAAACAAACACATCACAGGACACGCTCCCGATACCAACAATCTCTGATACGAGCTCGCTGACACTCTCCCTAGAGCCGTTCATCTTCCAGTTACCCGCGACGATTGGTTTTCTCATAAATTATCGCCTGGATGCAGCCAAAAGGCGGCAAATAGTAACGACTTTATTTTGAAACTGCAAACGATGAGGTTCCGGCTATCCCACTGATTCTGCTACAACTTCTGCCAACTCACTGGCGAGTTTCTCAACCTGGTTTAAATTCTCACCCTCAACCATGACTCTTACCACCGGTTCGGTACCTGAGGCACGGAGTAATACTCGACCTCTTCCGTTAAGTTTTCCTTCAGCAGATTCAATCGCTTTACCTATTTCCGGGATTGTTTCCACTTCTACCCGATCTCTACAGCGTACGTTGATCATATGTTGCGGGTATTTCACCATCATGTGTTTGAGCTCACCAAGGCTCTTGCCAGCCTGAATCATCGCACCAACAACCTGCAGGGCTGAAATAATGCCATCGCCGGTCGAGGTCAAATCAAGACATAGAATGTGTCCTGAGGACTCCCCGCCAAGTTGCCACTGTCGCTGCGCTAGTTCTGATAGTACGTAACGGTCGCCGACTGCGGTTCTTACAAATGGGATTGATTCATGCTCCAGAGCCTCCTCTAGTCCAAAATTACTCATCACAGTGCCTACGACACCACCATTGAGCTTGTTACGCGCTTTTCTATCTAATGCAATTAGCAGTAGTAACTCGTCACCATCGACTACCTCGCCTTCCCCGTCGATCATGATGAGCCTATCACCATCACCATCTAGGGCTATACCAAAGTCCGCGCCATGCTCTATCACCGTTGCAATGATACTAGCGGGAGACGTGGATCCGATATTATCATTGATGTTAAACCCATCGGGTGCTGTCCCAATTTCGATAACTTCCGCCCCCAGTTCACGAAAGACGTTCGGGGCAATGTGATAGGTTGCACCATGTGCACAATCAACAACGATTTTTAAACCTCCGAGACTAACTTCATTGGAGAAACAGCTCTTACAAAACTCGATATATCGACCAGCAGCATCCGAAATACGTGATACTTTGCCGATCTGATCGGACTCTACCATCGTCATCAGGGCACCCAGTTGGTTTTCTATCGCGAGCTCAACGCTATCATCAAGCTTCTGACCGCTGGCTGAGAAGAACTTAATCCCATTGTCAAAATAAGGATTGTGCGACGCACTGATGACAATACCCGCCTGCGCACTAAACGTTCGTGTCAAATAGGCGATCGCTGGCGTCGGCATCGGTCCAAGCAGGCAAACATCAACACCCGCGGCTGCTAATCCGGCTTCCAACGCAGATTCGAACATGTAACCGGATACTCGGGTGTCTTTCCCAATTAAAATTCGCCCGCGCCCTGACTCGGAAAAAACTTTTCCGGCTGCCCAACCCAGCTTCAGCATGAACTCCGGTGTAATAGGCGGTTCGCCAACGCGGCCACGAATCCCATCGGTACCAAAGTAGCGTTTTTCTTCATTCATAGTAACTGCTCTCTTTTAGTGGCGAGCGCGATTTTCAACGCGGCAACTGTCTCCGCTACATCATGGACACGGACAATGGACGCTCCGTTATTTATGGCGAGTGCGGCACCAACCACACTGCCGATGGTCAATGCGGTCCCCGATCCAACAATCTTACTGATCGTACTCTTTCGGGAAAGACCTACCAGGATAGGTAGCTTTAAACATAAAAAGTCCGCCAGACGATTCAACAGAACCAAATTATCATTCGGCGTTTTTCCGAACCCAAATCCAGGGTCGATTAGTAGCCGCTGGCGATCGATATTCGCAGCTTCGCAGATGGCAATACGGCTGTTAAAAAAATCAATGATGTCATCAATCAAATGATTGTAGACCGGGTCATCCTGCATTGTTTTGGGCTCACCTCGCATATGCATGAGGCAGATCGGCAGCCCGCTGTCAGCGGCTGCAGCAAGAGCGCCGGGTCTGACCAGGGCACGCACATCGTTAATTAGGTCACACGCCTTAGATACTTCCTGCATGACGGCTGCAGTACTGGTGTCTACCGATACTAACGTATCGGTCTCAGACCTAAGCAGCTGAACCACAGGTACAACACGGTCGAGTTCAATTTGCTCGGTGACGGGTTCTGCCCCGGGGCGCGTGGACTCGCCACCAATGTCTATAATGTCCGCACCTTCTGCCAACATCTTTCGTGCATGTCGCAGCGCTGTTTCGGGTTTTAGATATGAACCGCCATCTGAAAAAGAATCAGGCGTTACATTGAGGATCCCCATCACCAACGGACGGTTTGAAGCGAGCAATGACGCTAATCTCGAGGCCACCTCGCTGGCTAAATCTAAGTGTCTACTGCTGGGTCACCAACAGGTCCCGCAGGACGTGGGGCAGGTTTTTCGGGATTGGGATCCGGCGTACCATCATCCCAGTCTTTCGGAGGACGTGGTGTTCTACCGTTCATAATGTCATCGATCTGGTCGCGATCGATGGTTTCATACTCAAGTAGTGTTTCCGCCATGGCGTCCAGCTTGTCGCGATTTTCTTCTAGCAATTTTTGCGCAGTTGCATAGCAGTTATCGATGATTGAACGAACTTCAGTATCGATTTTTCTCGCCGTATCAGCCGAGACAGTAGATCTTACGGATCCTGTTGTTTTACCAAGAAAAACTTCTTCGTCATCCTCATCATACATCAGGGGCCCAAGCTCTTTGGACAGCCCCCACTTTGTTACCATCGCACGCGCCATCTTGGTAGCTCTTTCGATATCATTAGATGCACCCGTCGTAATGCCATCGGGACCAAGGGTTAGTTCTTCTGCGACTCTTCCGCCAAACAAAGAACATATCTGACTGTTGATTGATCTCTTGCTCAGAGAATACCGATCTTCCTCCGGTAAAAACATAGTGACACCCAGAGCCCTACCCCTCGGTATGATCGTTACCTTATAACTGGGATCATGCTCTGGAACCAAATAAGCAACAATGCAATGTCCCGCCTCATGAAAAGCAGTGTTTCGCTTCTCCTTTTCCGACATCACCATGCTCTTACGCTCGGTGCCCATCATGATTTTGTCTTTCGCCTGTTCGAATTCTCCCATGCTAACTGTTCGCCTGTCTTTCCTCGCTGCAAACAGCGCTGCTTCGTTAACGACGTTCGCGAGATCTGCGCCTGAGAAACCGGGCGTGCCACGGGCGATGATTCCTGGTTCGACATCGGCAGATAGCGGTACTTTTCGCATATGAACTTTGAGAATTTGCTCTCGACCCCGAATATCAGGTAAGGACACTACAACCTGTCGGTCAAATCGACCGGGCCTCAGCAATGCCGGGTCTAATACATCAGGTCTGTTGGTCGACGCGATAACAATGATGCCTTCGTTGCCATCAAAACCATCCATCTCTACCAACAATTGGTTTAACGTTTGCTCTCGTTCATCATGTCCACCACCTAAACCGGCGCCGCGGTGTCTACCGACCGCGTCTATTTCGTCAATAAAGATAATGCATGGGGTCTGCTTTTTGGCCTGGTCAAACATGTCCCGAACACGGGAGGCGCCAACACCAACAAACATCTCGACGAAATCCGAACCCGATATGGAGAAAAACGGTACCTTTGCCTCCCCTGCTATTGCCCTTGCCAGCAACGTCTTGCCCGTTCCCGGCTGACCAACCATCAAGATTCCTCTTGGAATTCTACCGCCCAGTTTTTGGAATCTTCCGGGGTCCTGCAAAAACTCCACGAGTTCATGGACGTCTTCTTTAGCCTCATCAACACCCGCGACATCCGCAAAAGTGGTTTTTATTTGATCTTCACCTAAAAGCTTGGCCTTACTTTTACCGAAGGTCAGTGGTCCTCCTCGACCCCCTGAACCACCCTGCATTTGGCGCATGAAAAACATGAAGACAGCGATGATGACCAGAATGGGGAAGCTCGCTACCAGCAACTGTGTCCAGATGCTCTGTTGTTCGGGTCTGTTACCTTTGAAATTTACATGATGGTCGAGCAGGTCATCGATTAACGCATTGTCTATAATTTGGGGTTGCACGGTCTCAAAATGCTGCCCACTGGACCGCATGCCACTAATCGTTTGACCTTCGACTTCGACCTGGCGTACCTGGTCACTATTCACCAGCTCCAGAAATGTCGAGTAATCAATTTCCTCAGGACCAGTCTTAACCTGGAAATTCTGGAAAACCGTTAACAACACGGCCGCTATAATCAACCAAAGCAGCAGATTTTTACCCATATCGTTCAAAACTAGTTCCTCGCGCCAACCCGGCCATTGCAGACAGGGAAAACGACATTATTACACATTCTGGATAACACGTTCTTTGTAGCACCCATCATTCTAATCTATCTAAACTCTCATCATGATTTGAGTTTTCGGCCCAACAAATAGATCTCTTTAGATCTATTCCGTGATGCAGCCGGCTTAATGTTACTAACCTGTTGAAAATGCTCACGAAATTCGCTTCTCAGTGCATCCATACCAGAACCCTCGAAACATTTCGCCAGTAACGAACCACCGGGCTTTAGCACTCTTTTAGCAAGGTCCAATGCCAGTTCGACCAGGTAAACAACCCTCGGCTGATCGATGTCCTTCATACCACTTAAATTGGGGGCCATATCTGAAATTACAAGGTCTACAGGCTTGCCGCCTAGGGTTTCCTCAAGCTCAGCCAATACTGCATCTTCGGTGAAATCGCCGCATAAAATCTGCACCCCGGGTATGGGGTCCATTTCAAGAATATCGACCGCGATCACCTGCCCTTTGGACGATACGATATCTGCAGCTACCTGGGACCAGCCGCCTGGGGCAGCGCCAAGGTCGATGACCACCTGTCCAGACGAGAGCAATGGGTACTTTTCCTGGATCTGGAGCAACTTATAGCTAGCCCTGGACCGTAAACCTGCTTTTTTCGCTAAAAGCACATATTCGTCCTGGGCGTGCTCTGCAAGCCAGCGTTTACTGGAACCAGATTTTTTAGCCATAACTGTTACTCTACAGTTTGCGCTTTGGTAAACCCACGTTAGAATCGTCGCTCTTTCAAACCGGACCCCAAATGTTAACGCCAAAACAGAAAAAACGCTTTCGCGCTATCGGGCATACACTGCGCCCAGTGGTGACAATCGCTGAAAAGGGCTTAACCGCCAGCGTAAATGGAGAAATTAATCGTGCGTTGAACGACCATGAATTGATCAAGCTCAAGATTGTTGCTGACGACCGGCATGAGCGTGGTGTCATCATTTCATTAATTGAGGCAACTCACGAACTGCAAGTTATACAAAAAGTCGGCGGTATTGCCCTCGTCTATCGCGCCGCCAAGAAACCCAACCCTGCTCTCTCCAATATTCTGCGTAGCAACATTTTTTAGCACCTATGCCACAGCTGCGCGCAGCTATCCACAACGGCTAAATATACTCAATCGCGGAAATCTCAAGCTCTATAGTCCCGTTGGGTGTTTGGACGCTGATAACGTCGCCGATTTCCTTACCAACCAATGCCCGAGCGATAGGTGAATATACCGATATCTTATTCACCTTAAGATCGGCCTCGTCATCCCCCACGATCTGATAGGTTGACTCGGACTCATCCTCGATATTGACGACGGTAACCGTGGTCCCAAATATTACGCGGCCACTGGGTACAATCTTATGGATATCAATGATTTGTGCGGCTGAGAGCTTACCTTCGATCTCGATGATACGACCCTCAATAAAGCCCTGTTCCTCTTTGGCATATTGAAATTCAGCATTTTCTCGCAGGTCACCCTGTGCTCTTGCTTCGGCAATGGCCTGAATAATCCGCGGCCGTTCCACCGACCTAAGATAATCGAATTCCTTGCGCAGCGCAGCAGCACCGTTGGCGGTCATTGGGATCTTATCCATTTTTTTTCTCTTTCAGGGTGCAACGAATAGATATAGTGTCGAATGGAATTGCTAATTTGTCCAGCAATCCGTTACTACGTCAGATCCTGTAATCGATGAACCGAGATATCAGGACCGTGTCTAACTGCCGCAACGCTTGCTCTGCCACCGGCCATCGTTGTTGTATAGCATACCTTCTGTTGTAGCGCAGTGCGACGGATGGTAAAAGAATCAGCGATCGCCTGCTTACCTTCGGTGGTATTGACAATAAAATCGATACCGCCGTTCTTGAGCATGTCGACAACATGTGGGCTACCTTCCATGACTTTGTTGACTACCTCTACCGACATACCAGCGCCCTGAATAATAGCAGCACTACCACGCGTCGCCACGATCGAGAATCCTAGATCCAGTAGATCCTTCGCAAGGTCTGGTAACTGCGGTTTATCCGCGTCGCGAACACTTAGAAAAACGGTGCCATGATCCGGAATGCCACCACCCGCTCCCGTCTGCGCCTTTGCATAGGCCTCGCCAAACGTATGACCAACACCCATTACTTCACCCGTGGACTTCATCTCTGGTCCAAGTATGGGATCAACACCGGGGAAGCGGTCAAAGGGGAATACAGCCTCTTTCACGCTAAAGTGCGTGGGTACTATCTCACTGGTAAAACCCTGGTCCGCGAGGCTAGTCCCAGCCATACAGCGTGCTGCAATCTTAGCCAACGAGACGCCAATACACTTGGATACAAAAGGCACGGTGCGCGACGCTCGCGGATTCACTTCCAGTACAAAGATATCACCATTTTGAACCGCCAGTTGAACGTTCATAAGACCAACAACACCGAGTTCCAAAGCCATCGCCTTGACTTGTACCCGCATTTCATCGAGGAGCTCTGGTGACAAACTATAGGGAGGTAACGAGCATGCCGAATCGCCGGAATGAACACCCGCCTGTTCAATATGCTCCAAAATGGATCCGATCACTACCTGCTGACCATCGCTAACCGCATCAATATCGACTTCGATTGCCTGATCCAAAAATCTATCAAGTAAAATAGGCGAATCATCCGAGACCTCAACAGCCTCACGCATATAGGTACGAAGCTCTGCATCGTCGTAGACAATTTCCATTGCCCGCCCGCCCAGAACATAAGAAGGTCTAACTACTAACGGATAACCAATGTCGCTGGCCGCAACAATGCCATCATCAATATTCCTGACTATTTTGTTTGGTGGCTGACGCAGCTGCAAACGGTCGATCATAATTTGGAAGCGTTCTCTGTCCTCAGCTCGATCAATGGCATCGGGAGAGGTGCCGATGATGGGAACACCAACGGCAGCAAGGGCCCTTGCCAATTTCAACGGCGTCTGCCCACCAAACTGTACGATAACCCCTTTGGGTTTCTCCAAGTCGACTATCGCGAACACATCCTCAAATGTTAACGGCTCAAAATATAATCGGTCGGACGTATCATAGTCTGTAGAGACAGTTTCTGGATTACAGTTAATCATGATGGTCTCATAACCATCCTCTCGCATTGCCAGGGCCGCATGAACGCAACAATAATCAAACTCTATACCCTGTCCAATCCTGTTGGGACCGCCACCGAGGACGACGATCTTCTCGCGATCACTGGGTCTGGCCTCGCACTCGTCTTCATAAGTTGAGTACATATAGGCCGTCGTAGACTCAAACTCCGCCGCACAGGTATCTACGCGTCGAAACACTGGCCTCACGTCCATCGAAAGGCGCCTCTCCCTGACCTTTGTTTCAGTAACGTTGAGCAAATCAGCGAGTCTTGAATCAGAAAACCCATGTTGTTTATAACGAAAAATTTCAGTTCTCGAGAGGCTTTCAAGTTCAACGCCACTGATGTCCCTTTCCATATGGACAAGGTTCTCAATTTGCACAAGAAACCAGGGATCAATCCCTGTTAGCTCGTAGACGCTCTCTACGGTCATATCACCGCGGAACGCATCGGCGACATATCTGATCCGCTGGGAGCCGGGCATTCTGAGCTCCTTACGCAAAATATTGAGCCATTCCTTCGCTGTCCCCTCCGTACCATCACGAATAGGGGTCAAGCCGTTTATGCCGGTTTCCAAACCGCGGAGCGCTTTTTGTAACGATTCCTGAAAGGTCCTGCCAATGGCCATGACTTCGCCAACTGACTTCATCTGTGTGGTTAGAAAATCTTCCGCCTGCGGAAATTTTTCGAAAGTAAAGCGCGGAATTTTCGTTACAACGTAATCAATGGATGGCTCAAAGGATACTGGTGTTGCACCACCGGTAATATCATTGGACAACTCATCCAGTGTATATCCGATGGCCAATTTTGCAGCGACCTTTGCGATTGGGAAACCAGTGGCTTTTGACGCCAGCGCGGAAGATCTGGAAACCCTGGGGTTCATTTCAATAATGACCAGCCGACCGGTACCCGGCTCCACGCCAAACTGCACGTTTGAGCCGCCGGTTTCGACACCAATTGCTCGCAACACCTCAATAGAAGCATTGCGCATGATCTGATATTCCTTATCAGTCAGCGTCTGCGCTGGCGCAACCGTAATGGAATCACCGGTATGCACTCCCATGGCATCGAAGTTTTCGATTGAACATACAATAATGCAGTTGTCGTTCTTATCGCGGACAACTTCCATCTCATACTCTTTCCAACCAATCAGTGACTCATCGATCAAGAGCTCCGAGGTTGGCGACAGATCCAGACCCCGGGTACAGATGTCGATGAATTCTTCATGGTTGTAGGCAATACCCCCGCCCGTTCCACCCATCGTAAAGGAAGGTCGAATGACACAAGGGAAACCTAGTTTTACCTGTGCCTGCCGTGCGTCCTCCAGCGAATGTGCAATCGAACTGCGCGGCGTTTCAAGGCCAATGGACTTCATAGTCTCATCAAATAGCTGGCGATCTTCTGCCTTGTCTATCGCTTCCTTGTTGGCGCCAACGAGCTCGACATTAAAACGTTCAAGCACGCCTTCCCGGGCTAAATCCAAGGCACAATTTAATGCCGTTTGCCCGCCCATTGTCGGCAGTAGCGCATCGGGTCTTTCCTTCTCTATAATCGTCGCAACATTTTGCCAACACACGGGCTCAATATAGGTCGCGTCAGCCATACTGGGGTCGGTCATGATGGTAGCTGGATTCGAATTGACCAGTATGACGCGCAATCCCTCTTCCCGAAGCGCTTTACAAGCCTGCGCGCCGGAGTAGTCAAATTCGCAGGCCTGACCAATCACAATGGGTCCGGCGCCGATGATCAAAATACTATTAATGTCTTCTCTTTTTGGCATCTTAGTGCGCTCGCTCGGACATAAGCTCGATGAAATGATCAAACAGCGGTGCTGCATCATGGGGGCCAGGACTTGCCTCCGGATGTCCTTGAAAGCCAAATGCTGGTCGATCGGTTAAGGCAATCCCCTGCAGCGAACCATCGAAAAGGGACTGATGGGTGATTCGCACATTCTTCGGCAACGTACTGTCATCGATACAAAAACCATGATTCTGACTGGAAATAAGCACAGAATTATCGGCGAGATTCTTAACCGGATGATTTGCGCCGTGGTGGCCATGGCTCATTTTTTTGGTGGACATACCCGCCGCAAGTCCTAACAACTGAAGACCCAGGCAAATACCAAAGACCGGGATGTCGGTCTTGAGAATCTCAGCAATGGCATGGATCGCATAATCACAGGGATCTGGATCACCCGGCCCATTTGATAAAAATACACCGTCCGGGTTGAGGGCGAGCACATCAGCAACCGATGTTTGTGCGGGTACCACGGTAAGCTCACACTCGCGATCAACCAACATTCGCAGAATGTTCCTTTTTACACCAAAGTCATACGCCACCACGTGAAATTTGGGTGCCGTCAACTGCGAATAACCCTTACCCAGCTGCCAACTGCCCTCTCGCCATTGATACACTTCTTTGGTAGTTACCTGCTTTGCCAGATCCATCCCCTGCAAACCTGGAAAGGCCTTGGCTTGCTCGATTGCCCTGGCACCATCCTCATCAGATAAACCAGGCGATGCTTTGATACAGCCGTTTTGCGAACCCTGCTCGCGCAACACCCGCGTAAGTTTTCTGGTATCAATA
>Ga0115002_10008851_pt1 | contig 11091 bp, 7 predicted proteins | sample ArcticOcean_MG_C_8_FD_89576 | JGI IMG/M metagenome (GOLD analysis project Ga0115002, IMG submission 89576) | Marine microbial communities from western Arctic Ocean - ArcticOcean_MG_CB11_86 | ecosystem: Environmental > Aquatic > Marine > Oceanic | place: Arctic Ocean: Canada Basin | collected... | reverse complement strand
TTAGTGCCACTCTCTCTAAATTGATTCCTCAAAGTTCTATAAAAAATACTATATGGATTATTGGTCTTTATTGTTAAGGTATCAAGCTTTTCACTAATGTTAGAAGTATTTTGCAACTCAAACCCACAAGACAGAACTAGACTTGATAACAATAAGATAAAAATTATTCGAATCATAACCATTAAATGACTATATTAATTAGTTTTTTTGGCACAACAATCACTTTCTTAATTTCTTTTCCATCAATAAAACTCACAATTTTACTATCACTTAATGCAATTTCTTCCAACTCTTCCTTATTTTTATCAGCAGAGACGACAACTCTAGATCTCAGCTTACCATTAACTTGAATGACCACTTCAATAACATCATCAACAATTAAGTCTTCTTGACTTAAAGGCCAACGTTCATAAATAATTGCATTTTCATTGCCAATTTCATGCCAAAGACGATTGCATATATGAGGTACAATTGGAGAGAGTAATAGCAATATTGTCTCGATTGACTCTCTTGCAACCTTTTGATCTAGATCACTATTAATTTTAAAAGCATTAAGGTGATTAAACAATTCCATAATAGCTGCTATAGCGGTATTAAAGGTATATCTTCTGCCTATGTCATCCGTAACCTTGGCGATTGTTTTATGTGTTTTTCTTCTTAAATCAGTTTGGTTTTCATTAAAGCATTCATTGCCTTCGATTCTCCCAACACTTTTTATTTGATCATTCTTAAGTTGAACAGTACTCCATAATTTTTTTAAAAACCGAAAGGAGCCATTAATGGCTGTATCCGACCATTCAAGTGATTGCTCAGGAGGTGCCGTAAACATCATAAATAATCTAACAGTATCAGCACCATAATCTTTAATCATCTCTTCTGGATCAACTGTATTTCCTAGTGATTTGGACATTTTGGCGCCATCCTTTAATACCATACCTTGAGTCAATAAGCTCTTAAACGGCTCATCGCCTTCCACAAGACCCTCGTCTCTTAAAAGCTTATGATAGAAGCGGGCATACAACAAATGAAGAATCGCATGCTCAATGCCTCCAATATATAAATCAACAGGAAGCCAATAATTTGCCCTCTCATCAAGCATTGCCTCATTATTATCTGACGAACAAAATCTCGCATAATACCAAGAGGATTCCATAAAGGTATCAAATGTATCCGTTTCTCTTTGAAGAATCTCATTGGTTTCAGGGTTCTGGACCTCGATGAACTCTTTCATGGTCTTAATGGGAGAATGGACGCCATCAAATTTAACTTCCTCAGGAAGTTTAACCGGTAGTGTATTATCATCCGCTAGAATGATCTCCCCTTTATTATCAGTTAATACAGGAATGGGTGCGCCCCAATATCGTTGTCTGGAGATTAGCCAATCTCTCAAACGATAATTAATAACTTTTTTCCCTGCTTGTTTTTTTTCAAGTTCTGATGCAATCAAATTTTTTGCTGCCTCAGAGTTCATGCCATCATAATTCCCTGAATTAATCAGCAGGCCTTCTAGGCAAAAAGCTTGCTGACTAAAATCATGGTCATCTTTTTTATCTTCAGGGATAACGACAGGCATTATCGGTAAATCATAATTCTTTGCAAATTCAAAATCTCTATCATCATGAGCTGGAACAGACATAATTGCACCTGTTCCGTATGTCATTAATACAAAATTTGCAGACCATATTGGTATCTTTGAACCATTAAGAGGATTGATGGCCTCCATATCTAAAGGCACTCCAATCTTTTCCATTTTTTCTAATGCTTCCTCTGAAACTCCTTGTAATCTTACTTTTTTTAAATATGATTTCACTTCATTATTGCTTTCACTAATTTTTTGGACCAGAGGATGTTCGGGTGCTAAAGCCATATAACTGGCACCAAAAAGAGTATCTGGCCTTGTGGTATAAGCAGAAATGGTATATTCAGTATTTGCTACCTCAAAATCAATTTCCACCCCTTCCGACCGACCAATCCAATTCTTTTGCATTACTTTAACTTTTTCTGGCCAGTCCAAATCATCCAATCCTGACAGTAGTTCTTCGCAGTAATCGGTTATTTTTAAGAACCATTGGGGCATTACTCTTCTTTCAATAACCGCACCAGAACGCCAACCTTTTCCATCGATCACTTGCTCGTTTGCTAATACTGTATTTTCTTCTGGATCCCAATTAACCATTGCGCTATCACGATAGGCTAATCCTTTTTTAAATAGTCTTGAAAACATCCATTGTTCCCATCGATAATAACTGGGATCACAAGTAGCCAACTCTCTAGTCCAATCATAACCAAACCCCAATATATTCAACTGATGCTTCATGTATTGAATATTTTCACGAGTCCAATCAGCCGGTGGCATATTATTTTTTATTGCAGCTCCTTCAGCTGGAAGACCAAATGCATCCCAGCCCATTGGTTGAAGTACATTCTTACCAAGCATTCTCTGATATCTAGAAATTACATCCCCAATGGTATAATTCCTTACATGCCCCATATGCAATCTTCCACTGGGATAAGGAAACATACATAGGCAATAAAATTTTTCTAAATCATCATCTTCTTTTACCTCAAAGACACGATTTTCAGCCCAAAATTCTTGTGCTTCTTTCTCAATTTCTTTTGGATTGTATTTTTTATCCATCATTCTTTTTTTTCTTTAAATTTAAACCAAGATAATAGCCTAAAGTCATCATGAAGATAACAAGAATTACAATCAAATAATTTCCTAATTTAATATAAGGAGTTGAACCCTGCATAGGCTGGAAGCTTCCCTTCAATAGAGAATATTCATAAGGATCTAGTTGTTGCTGAATACTGCCATTGGGTTTAACAATCGCTGTAATTCCCGTATTGGATGTTCTTAGTAGAAATCGACCCGTCTCTATTGCTCTCATTCTTGACATCTGAAAGTGCTGTGCGGAGGCTATAGATTTTCCAAACCATGCATTATTAGTAATGTTGACTAAAACATTAGCTTCAGGTTGAAATGTCAATTGCTCACTGCCAAAAATATCTTCGAAACAAATGGATGTTGCAATAGCAATATCATTCAATTTTGGCATCACCTGAATGGGATCGCCTTTTTTAATATCATTACTGGGTAATTGCATCTGTTGCAACCAATTTTTTATAAACAGTGGTACTGGAAAATACTCACCAAAAGGGACAAGATGCCTCTTATGATAAACCGCATTATCAACACCCATTGTCAGCATGGAATTATATACATTTCTTTCATTGTCCAAAGTATTTATACCCATAATTAATAGTTGAATGTTTTTATTAATTATTATTTGATCCAATTCTTTTAGATAGGATTTAACTCTCTGTGCTGATGCAGGAATAGCAACCTCAGGCCATATCACTAGATCTAATCCCTCAGATGCTATAAGACTGTCTTTATAAAGATTTAAAGTATTATTGAATTCAGATCGAAGCCATTTATTTTCTTGCAAAACCCCACCTTGAACAAGCATCGCAGTGAGCGGCCTCCCTTTGCTCTCTGTCCATTCAATGGATTGTAAAAAGAATGAACCGAAACAAACAGAACTCAGTATTGCTACGAACCTATAAGGCTTAATTTTCAGATAAATTAATAAAATTAAGGATGAAGATAATGCAACAATATAGCTCATCATATAAACACCACCAATAGGTGCCCATGCTGTCAACCAAGTACTGGTTTGACTATACCCCAATGTGTACCATGGAAACCCTGAGAACAAATACCCTCGAATCCACTCCATCATTACCCACAGGCCGGGAGCAAAAAATAATAAAGTAATGATCTTGGAGTTAAATTTTATATATGTATAACTGATCAAGTACCCTGCTAATGAATAATAAGTTGCCATGGCAGCAGCCAAAAAAGCTATTAGCAAAAATGATAACCAAGAAGGTGCTCCACTGATAATACTGATGCTGATATAAAGCCAATAAAGACCAAACCCAAAAAGAAAGAAACCAAATGTGAAAAAAAGATAAGCCGTTCTGCTGGGCTGCTCCTTTAGGGCAATAAAGAATAATAAAGAGAGGACGATAAAGGGAGATAAAAAGAAATTAAAAGGCTCAAAACCAAGAATAAAAAATAAGGCGATGAAAAAAATTGCTGATTTTTTTTTAATCAATTTTCTTTACTTCGATCAGTATGATCTTCCGATGATTAGCCTCAAGTATTCTAAATTCAAATGAACCAATCATTATTTTCTCCCCAACTGTGGGTAATTTTCCTAGATTCTTAGAAAGCATACCTCCAAGAGTATCAAAGTCTTCATCATCAAACTCGCTTTCAAAAGCATCATTAAAGTCTTCCATACGAATCAATGCGTCCACTTGAAATATTCCTTTTTGGAGTTCTTTTATCATCGGTAAATCTTCAGCATCAAATTCATCCTCAATATCACCAACAATTTGCTCTAGAACATCTTCAATGGTTAACATACCAGCAGTTCTTCCATACTCATCAACTACAATAGCCATATGATTTCTACTTTTTCTAAACTCTTTTAAAAGTATCTTTAATCTCTTACTCTCTGGAATAAATGCTGGAGGCCTAAGATAATTATTCATAATAAATGAACTGTCCTCATTATTGGTAATCTTCAAAATATCTTTGGCCAATAATATACCCACAACCTCGTCTTTATTGTCTGCAATCACTGGGAACCTTGAATGACCTGAGTCAATTATTTTTTTTAGTAATTCATCCACATTATTCGATTCTTCTAGAACAATCATTTTCGATTTTGGGATCATAATATCTCTTACTTGGAGCTCGGAAACTTCGATGACCCCTTGAATCATTCTGATTTCATCCTTTCCAATAAAATCTTTCCATTGCTTTGATTCAACCATAGTAAAAAAGCTCTCTGGAGTATCATGAGTCTCTATGAAAAATGATTTTATTTTTTTTATTGTTTTATTCATCTTAATTCTTTTACCAAACTTGATGTCAAAACTTGGTTTTCTATACTTTTCATTATACTCTCCTCTTGATCATTCTGATGATCAAAGCCGATCAAATGCAAGAAACCATGAATAATCATGTGTTGTAGATGCTCGATAAGATTTTTACCTTGATCTTTAGCCTCAGTCTCTATAACTGGTAGACAAATAATGATATCGCCAAGAAAAGGTGGATCTATCCCCAGTTTTCTTTCTTCTGAGGCATTACCAATAAATGAAAGTACATTAGTTGATTTATCTTTTTTCAAAAAATTCTTATTTAATAATCGCCCTTCTTCATTGTCCACTAGCCTTATTGTTATACCCAGTGGTAAATCGAGACTTTGATTGGAAGCCTGATAAGTCAGAAAGATTAATTGTTCAATAATTTCACGCTCTATTGGCAATCTAATGCCATTTCCAGTTTGAGTCTCAATATAGAATGGTTTTTTCTCCTCAGTCATTTACTTTTTATGCTTCTCATAGGCCTCTACTATATCTTGTACAATTCGATGACGAATTACATCTTTATGATTGAAGTTTACGACTCCAACATTTTTAAGGTGTTTGATAATCCCCAATACATGCTTTAAACCAGATTCTTTCTCAGAGGGAAGATCAATTTGTGTTATATCTCCATTGACTACCGATTTAGAGCCAAAGCCCATTCTTGTTAAAAACATTTTCATTTGCTCTATTGTTGTATTTTGAGCTTCGTCAAGAATGATAAAGCTTTCATTTAATGAACGGCCTCTCATAAAAGCAAGAGGAGCAAGCTCAATTGATTTTCTCTCGATAAGATTCATGACTTGATCAAAACCCAACATTTCGTATAGTGCGTCATACATTGGTCTTAGATATGGATCGACCTTTTGAGATAGGTCACCAGGTAAAAACCCCAGTCGTTCACCTGCCTCAACAGCTGGCCTAACTAAAACAATTTTTTTTACCGTTTGTTTCTGCAAAGCCTCTATTGCGGTAGCAACAGCTAAATATGTTTTCCCAGTTCCTGCTGGTCCAATCCCAAAAGATAAATCGTTGTTTCGTATTGCTTGTATGTATTCAATTTGATTCTTATTTTGGGTATGAATTTCCTTATTAGGAGTACCTATAAAGATGCCATTTTTTTGATTCGTCGTTTTCTTTGAAGTTGTACCCAACATAAATTTCCTCAATACAAGATGAACTTTTTCATGCGATAAGTGATCATTTTCAGCTAAAACATATAACTCTCTGATAACCTCTTCAACCATATTAAGATTATCCTGCTTACCTGATAACAAAAAGAACCCACCTCTGGTCTTTATTTCTACCCCTAGTTCATGTTCAATAATTCTAAGATGTTTATCGAAAATACCCAGCATATTGGCTAGAATATTATTCTCAGCTGATTCAATCTCAAATTCTTTAGTATTCAAAAAGATCCTTTTTAATTTATAATTCTTGCTCGAAGTGAGTTGGATAATGCTTCTGTGATTCGCAATTTGATAAATTGACCTATCAAGCTAATGGGCCCATCAAAGTTTACCCATCGATTATTCTCAGTTCTACCTGATATTTGTGTATTCATTTTCTTTGATAGCTTTTCAACTAAAATAGTTTGATCCGTTCCGATCATCTCTTTACTTATTTTCAAAGTATTTTCTTTGATCATGCTCTGCAATCTATTCAACCTCTCTAGCTTCTCTTGATAACTAACAGCATCATCCATAAGTGCTGCAGGTGTTTGTGGTCGTGGACTATAGATAAAACTAAAGGACTGATCGAAGCCTACTTCATCAATAACATTTAACGTTTCCTGAAAATCTTCTTCGGTTTCTCCAGGAAATCCCACTATAAAATCAGAAGCAATACTAATATTGGGTCTGAGAGCTCTGAGTTTAGATATTCTATCAATATACAATTGAACATTATGTTTTCTATGCATAAGCTTCAATATCCGATTAGATCCGCTTTGAATAGGCAAGTGTAAATAATTAGCTAATTTTGGGTGATTGTATGCTGCTATTAGATCATCAGTAAACTGCAAAGGATGAGACGTGGTAAATCTTATTCTATCTATTCCTTCTATTTCGGTAACCCTCTCAATTAAATCTGAAAGTCTAAGTCTCTTTCCATTGGCATCCTTTACTCGATAAGCATTAACATTCTGGCCAAGTAAATTAATCTCTCTTACGCCTTTTCCAGCTAAGTCTTTAATCTCATCAAGTATTTGCTCTGGCAGTCTGCTAACCTCTAAACCCCTCGTATAAGGAACCACACAAAACGTACAAAATTTACTGCATCCTTCCATAATAGAAACGAAAGCTGAGGCATTTATATTTTTTGCCTTAGGCAAATGATTAAATTTTTCTACTTTTGGAAAGCTGATATCTACTATTGGGTTTCTTGTAGAAATAACCTGATCATACATGTTTGGTAAGCGATGAAGTGTTTGTGGCCCAAAAACCATATCAACATAGGGTGCTCTCTTGATGATTGCACTCCCCTCTTGACTTGCCACACAACCACCAACACCAATAACAATTTGAGGGTTTTTATCTTTATAGGCTTTCCATCTTCCTAATTGATGGAAAACTTTCTCCTGAGGCTTTTCTCTAATTGAACAAGTATTCAAAAGAAATACATCGGCTTTGGATTCTTCAGATGTTACCTCCATATCTTTGTGATGACACATGACATCTGCCATTTTCATAGCATCATACTCATTCATCTGACAACCAAAAGATTTTATAAATATCTTTCTAGACACTGTCTTGTTTGTTCGTCTTTTTCAGAGTTAGAACGGGATATCATCATCAAAATCATCATTCGCAAAGTCATTTTTATTAGTATTTTGCGCTGGAGGTCGGTCATTGCTAGATGATCCTGACGACATTCTATCGCCTAACATTTGCATTTGGTTAGCCACTATTTCAGTGGTCCACTTCTCATTGCCTTCTTTATCTTCCCATTTTCTGGTCTGAAGTCTACCTTCCACATAAATTTGTGACCCTTTTTTTAAATATTCGCTAGCAATCTCAGCCAACCGATTAAAAAAGACCACTCGATGCCACTCTGTTTTCTCTTGCTTTTCGCCTGTTTCCTTATCTTTCCAAGATTCTGATGTGGCTACACTAACATTTGTAACCGCGCTACCACTTGGCATATACCTTGTATCTGGATCAGAACCTAGTCGTCCAACTACAATTACTTTATTAACTCCTGCCATAATATTTCCTTATAAATATCTCATTCTAGATTAAATGATTATTGTATCAAAAACCTTTGTATTTGCTTGTCAAAGTCAAAAACATTTACAATACAAGGTTTGGCATTTTAAAAAAGGCTTAGTATGAAGTTCATTAATATAAGAGGGGCTAGAACCCATAACTTAAAGAACATTGATCTTGAGTTGCCTAGAAATAAATTAATTGTACTGACGGGTTTATCAGGGTCTGGTAAATCATCTCTAGCATTCGATACTATTTATGCAGAAGGTCAAAGAAGATATGTTGAATCTTTATCAGCTTATGCGAGACAATTTCTTTCGATGATGGGAAAACCTGATGTTGATCTAATTGAAGGACTTTCTCCAGCAATTTCAATAGAACAAAAAACAACATCTCATAATCCAAGATCAACAGTTGGGACAGTGACAGAAATTTACGATTACCTCCGATTATTATTTGCTAGGGCAGGAATACCAAAATGCCCGATTCATAAAAGAAATCTTGGCATACAAAATGTATCTGAAATGGTGGATCAAATTCTAAAGATAGATGTTGGCACTAAATTAACTTTGCTCTCTCCCATTATCAATGATCGAAAAGGAGAACATAATGAGTTAATAAAAGTTATTAAGTCAAAAGGATTTATTCGTCTTAGAATTAATGGATTTATTCATGAAATAGATGCCTTGCCAGTAATAGATGCGAAGAAAAAGAATACAATCGAAGTTGTTGTTGACAGGTTCAGTGTTAAAACTGAGATTGGATTAAGGCTGACAGAATCTTTTGAAACAGCTCTTGAATTATCCAATGGCATAGCAAAAGTTTCTTTTCTTGATGGAAGCCATAAAAGTTTATTGTTTTCTAATAAGTTTGCATGTCCTTCATGTGGATTTTCTATAACTGAACTTGAACCCAGAACCTTTTCATTCAATAATCCAGCAGGAGCTTGCAGTAATTGTGATGGTTTAGGCGTAGAACATTTCTTTAGCCCAGAATTAGTTATCAAAAATGAAAATTTAAGCATTGCTGAGGGAGCTATCAGAGGATGGGACAGAAGAAATTTTTATTACTACCATTTAATCAAAAGTCTTTCAAAACATTACAACTTTGATATTGAAGAACCATTTAAAACTTATACTAAAAACATAAAAGACATACTATTAGATGGCAGTGGAACTGAGAAAATACAATTTTACTATCCAGGTAGAGGTGGGAAAAGAATATCAAGAAAACATCCCTTTGAGGGTGTAATCCCTAACCTTAAAAGACGTTATAAAGAAACTGACTCTCAAGCAGTAAAAGATGCCTTATCGAAATATATGAGCACATCTGCTTGTCAAGAATGTGATGGGAAGAGACTCAATGAGGCGGCTAGAAATGTATTTATTGATAAACGAAATATTGCTGATCTTACGAGAATGAATATTGATGAAACATTAGTATTTTTTAATACACTAAAATTAAAAGGAAGCCGAGGAGAAATAGCCAGAAATGTGGTTAAAGAGATTATTGATCGTTTGCAATTTTTATCCAATGTAGGTTTAAATTACCTCAATCTAGAACGAAGTGCAGAGACTCTTTCAGGTGGTGAATCCCAGAGAATAAGGTTAGCAAGTCAAATTGGTTCTGGTCTTGTTGGAGTTATGTATATCTTGGATGAACCAACTATAGGATTGCATCAAAAAGACAACAAACGATTGATTGAAACCCTAACTAAACTAAGGGATTTAGGAAATACAGTCATAGTTGTTGAACATGATGAGGAGGCTATAAAATCAGCTGACTATATTGTTGATATTGGTCCAGGTGCAGGTAGCTCAGGAGGTGAAATTGTTTGTCAAGGGAGCATTAATGACATTAAAAATGAAAAAAAATCATTAACTGGAAATTACCTTAAAGGGGAAAAGAAAATTGATGTACCAAATAAAAGGATCAAGCTTGATAAAAATCATATATTGAAAATTAATAATGCTAATAAAAATAATTTGAAATCTATTTGTGCAGAGATACCTCTTAATCTTTTAACCTGCATTACTGGTGTTTCAGGATCAGGTAAATCATCACTAATCAATGGGATAATAAAGCCTGCATTAAAGTCAAAATTAAGCAGGCAATTCAATGAAGAGTTAACCGAGATATCCATTGAAGGTTATGAGAGTATAAAACGATTGATTGATATCAGTCAAAGCCCTATAGGTAGAACACCGAGATCAAATCCTGCAACTTACACAGGTTTATTTACCCCCATCAGAGAATTATTTGCTGGAACACAAGAAGCCAGATCTAGGGGTTATAAGCCAGGAAGATTTAGCTTTAATGTTAAAGGGGGAAGATGTGAAACTTGCCAAGGAGGTGGCTTTATAAAAGTTGAAATGAATTTCTTAGCAGATATTTATGTTCTTTGCGATTCATGTGAAGGAAAACGATTCAATAGAGAGACTTTGGATATCAAGTATAAGGAAAAGAACATCTATGAAGTGCTTGAAATGACGGTAAAAGAAGCATCGGTATATTTTAAGAATGTACCGAACATAAATAATAAACTAACAACACTTGTGGAAGTGGGGCTTGGCTATATTAAGTTAGGTCAAAATGCAGTAACACTTTCAGGTGGTGAGGCTCAAAGAATCAAACTATCAAAAGAGCTATCGAAAAGAGGAAATAAAGGCACGCTCTACCTATTGGATGAACCAACGACGGGTCTTCATTTTCATGACATAAGCCAGCTTCTAAAAGTTCTATTAAAATTGAGAGACGATGGCAATTCTATTATTGTGATTGAGCATAATCTTGATGTTATAAAAACAGCTGACTGGGTAATTGATTTAGGACCAGAAGGAGGCGATAAAGGTGGAGAGATTATCGCAGCAGGGACTCCTGAGGAAATCTCTTCAGTTAAGGCTTCCTATACAGGTCAGTATCTAAAAAATATGCTGAT
>Ga0115002_10008849_pt1 | contig 11091 bp, 15 predicted proteins | sample ArcticOcean_MG_C_8_FD_89576 | JGI IMG/M metagenome (GOLD analysis project Ga0115002, IMG submission 89576) | Marine microbial communities from western Arctic Ocean - ArcticOcean_MG_CB11_86 | ecosystem: Environmental > Aquatic > Marine > Oceanic | place: Arctic Ocean: Canada Basin | collected... | reverse complement strand
TCGCTCTCAAGCGAACGCATCGTCGCACAAGGCTATCTGACGCTGACGATCCGCGATCGTTATCCGGGAATCCCAGGCCGAGCCGACTACACACTAACGCCATGACTCCGCCTACGCCCGAGCAGCAGGTGTCGTTCCTGGGGAACATTCAGCGGCTCATGGCCGAGGGGAGCTTTGTAGCAACTTACAAACACGCGCTGCTGCTCGCGCTGGCCGACCTTTCCGTTGAACGTGGGGACGACACGGGTGCGCCCCTGGTCGTCCCGATCCCTGCGATTGCCGAGAAGATAGTGATCTACTACTGGCGCCAAGCGTTGCCGTACCCCGCTGTTGGCGGTTCTGGCGCTGTTCTCATGCAGAACACCGGACGGCAGGCGGCCATCATCCGACTTGTCACGGAGGCGCACGCACTCACTGGCGGCTCCCTCGCGACGGCCAAGGCGGAGAGACGGCTGTGGACGAACCTCGTGGCCGATGTAGCTGGGGTCGTCAAGCGGATGCCACTCTGGAAGCTACAGCGCGTCGGCGGTGACGTGTTCGACTTTCTCTACGCGCACACCATTGACAGTCATGCCTCGGTAGAGCTTCGTCCCGGCGTCGCATATTGTTTCCGACGCTTTCATGGTCTGGTCGAGCACTTGGTTCGTGGCGCGTGGGTGCGGTTCGTCCGGGATCTGACGGCAAATCGATCCCTACTCGGAGACACCGCAAGTCTGGACGAGTTCCTGTTTGGGGCCGCACGTGCGGATCTATCCGTCTACCGTCCAATCCTGCTGGAGGTCCAGGGTCACCAGTGTTTCTACTGCACGCGCCGTCTGGATACGACCATGGCGGTTGATCATTTTGTCCCGTGGTCCCGCTACCCTGTGGACCTCGGACACAACTTCGTGCTCGCCCACACTGCCTGTAACGGAAGGAAGAAAGACCGCCTCGCCGCCGTGGAACACCTTGAACACTGGTGCGTGAGAAACGACAGGCACGGGGTGACACTCGATCAAGCGTTTCGTGAGGCAAGCGTAGTCGCCGACCGCACCACTTCTGAGCGTGTCACCCACTGGGCCTACGAGCAGGTCGAAGCCGACGGTGGACTTGTCTGGATGAGTGACGACAACTTGGTGCCACTGAGTACGAGGTGGCGGTCACTGCTCGCCACCGGAGCGTGAGCGAACCAGAGTGATGGCTGAATTGTCCGACCGCATCGATTTCAAGGGCGTGGATTGGACTCAGATTCCCGAGTCTCCCGGCGTCTACGTTATCTACGACAAGGACCAAGTCATATACGTTGGGATGTCTGGGCGTAACGGGAAAGGAACTCTCCGCAACCGATTGCGCGACCATTGCTCCGGACAGATCGTCAACATGTTCGCGCAGTATCTGTTCTTGGCTCGGGTTCAGTTCATTTCGAGCGATCGGATCACCCACCCCAGAGATGCCAAGGCCGCCTGCCATGAGTACATCGTTGATCGATGCTCATTTAGGTACAGGGTTACCGACGACGCCGTGAAAGCCAGAAAACTCGAAGATGAACTCAAGGCAGAGCTGAGGCCAACATTGAATCCCTAGGCGATACGCAGCGATTGCAATTCTGAAAGAGATTGAGCATGACAAAACCTGCGAGTCCGGTTCGGAAAGCGCAGCACACTGCTAAGTGGGCCCGCATTATGACGAAGTGGCTCATCACCTATAGCCATACACGTGGAGCCAGGTGGAACATCGTCGAGTTTGGTGGCGTGACCGGGGCGGAATCCCGTGGGGTGGTCGATCTTGTGGCGATTCGGAAGAATCACGGGCGACCGGCAGGCGGCACGAAGCGCGGCGACCTGTTTGAGATAGTCCTGATCCAGGCAAAAGGGGGGACTTCGCGGCTACCGACCGTGTCGGACATCGCACGGCTACACGCAGTTGCGGATCATCATCGTGCGAGTGCGGTTGTGCTCGCCACATGGCGTCGGGGCAAAGAGCTGCGTCTAGCCAAGCTCAAGAACGGCGACTGGGCCGATGCCGAGCCGCAGGATATTTTCGGGTAGCCATGACCGACCCGACGGAGACACTCTCGGCTGTCTGCGCGCTATTGAGTGAGGATAGAACCACTGAGGCGGCAACCACGCTTCAGGAACAGTATCCGTTCGCCGCCAGATAGTTCCAGCGCCTTGGCGCGGCCGAAGTCGAGCGCTTTTCGCCAAAGAAGCCTGAGATCTGTCCGTCCCGTTGCTGAAACTGTTGCGAGTGGTAAGTGTAAAGGGGGAGTCACGCCCATGGAGGAATGAGCAATGTCAGCAGGGAACCTGGAGCGCGGCGCCTTGGGCCGAGGATAGCCCAAGCGAGCGGACGTGGCAAAGCTCTTGCCAGACCGCCTTTCTGACGATCTGAAACTAGACAACTATCCGTCGTCCCGCTGGATTGACTAGATGACGGTTCACAGCTACTGTTCGTTTCATGAGGTACTTTCGTCATCTCCATACGGCAGCTGCGCTGCTGGTGGTCGCTGCGTCTCTGATCGCCGGCTGCGCGGCGCCGGCTCCGGCGCAGCCGCCGTCTGCGGAGGCTCCAGCTGTGGAGGCGCCGTACCGTCCGGTCGCGTCGGTCCGGGAAATTATGAACAGCGTGATCGATCCCTCCATAGACATCGTGTGGGACTCGGTGAAGACCGTCATCGACGACGGTCGCATGACCGATTTCGCGCCTACCACCGACGAGGACTGGACCGAGGTGCGCCGGCACGCTCTGATCGTCGGCGAAGCGGCCAACCTCCTGTTGATGCCCAGTCGCCTGATCGCGCCGCCGGGTGCGGCGGCTCGGGCGCCGGGCGTCGAACTGGAGCCCGATGAGGTTCGCGCGCTGATCGACGAGAATCGCGACGGCTGGACCTTTTTCGTCCAACAGCTCCAGGATTCGGTGGGGCTGGCGCTGGCCGCGATCGATGCCAGAGATCCGGAGGCGTTACTTGTCGCCGGGGAGCAGATCGACACCGCGTGCGAGAACTGCCATCAGGTGTTCTGGTTCCCGAACGCCTTTCCATCGGTTCCCTGACGCACGTCCTGTAATCTTGACCGGAGGTATGTGATGAAGACGAGAATTGTTTTCGCTGTGCTCGCCGCTGTTGTACTCTGCGCCGGCCAGCCGGCACTCGCGCATCATCCGTTCGCGGCGGAATACGATGTCAACAAGCCGGTGACGCTGACCGGGACCCTGGACCGAATGGAATGGGTAAACCCGCACGGCTGGATCTACATGGACGTCGAGCAGCCTGACGGTACCGTCAAGCGGTGGACGATCGAGGCCGCGGGTCCGGGCCAGATGAACCGCCGCGGATTGAAAAGGGCCGACACGGTCGACGGCATGTCCCTCGTTATAAAGGGGTATCAGCACAGGAGGGATCCGGCGCAGGCCAACGGACGGACGCTGGTGCTATCCGACGGACGCAACTTCTACATCGGCGCGGTCGGCGGGCCGAACGACGGCGCCGATCGCTGAGGCACGAGGGGACGCAATGCTCTCGATCGTCCCCGCCCTCGAGTGGCTCGAAGCGCTCGCCTGGACGACTGCGATCCGTGAGTCCGCCTGGGGATACCCGATCATCGAGACGGCGCATGTCGCCAGCATCGTCGCCTTCGCGGGTCTCGTGATCATGATGGATCTGCGCCTGGTCGGCCTGGCGTTCACGCACGCGCCGCTGATGCAGATCCAGCGGGGTCTGTTCCCGTGGCAGATGGCCGCGCTCGTCCCGAGCACGGCCACGGGAGTCCTTCTCTGCGTGGCGGATCCATTGCGCTACTACGGGAACGTATTCTTTCGGGTCAAGCTCGTACTGCTCGCGCTGGCCGGGGTCAACGCGCTGGTCTTTCACCTGATGGCCTATCGGACGGACGGGCGGTGGGACGAGCATCCGCAGGTTGTCGCGGGCGCGTGGCGGGCCGGCGCCGTATCGCTGGTGCTCTGGTCCGCGATCATTGTCTCGGGGCGGCTGATTGCTTTTAGCTGGTTCTTCTGAAGGGTTGATTGTCTCTATTGGCCTTCATCGAGTGGTGTGACGGCCTGGCGATGAGCCAGGCATACCGGGAATCGCTCTGGTTGTTCACCCTGACGCAGACTCTGCACCTCGTCGCAATCACGACGTTCATCGGCGCGATTCTGATCGTTGATCTGCGCCTGCTCGGGTGGGGTCTTGTCCGGCAGTCGCCCGCGCGAACCGCGCGGAGCGCGCAGCGGATCCTGCTCTGGGCGGGCCTGGCCGTACTCGCGACCGGGATCCCCCAGTTCACGGCGAATGCGCTGAGCTACTCCAGGTCGCCGGTGTTCGAGTTCAAAATGTGCCTGCTTGCAGCGGCGCTGGTCTTCACGGCAACGCTGCGCCGGCGTGTGGCGGCCGCCGACGAGGGACGCCTCCCGGTCTGGGTGCCGAGAACAGTCGGCGCCGTTTCGCTTGCGCTCTGGATGTCTGTGGCGATCAGCGGCCGGTTCATCACCTACTACGGCTGATCGCGCCTAGTACTGCGGCGGCGGCGGGTCCTGGACCTCCATTGGTTCGCCGACCGGGTCTCCGCTGAACATACGCGCTTCCGTGAAGAAGCCTGACGCGTTGAGGAGGATCTTCACGTTTGTCGTTCCGGTGTTCTTCCAGTACAAGCCATGAAGGCCGGGGTAGGGCGCGCTATAGACGCCCTGGCCCTCGCCCTTGCTTCCTCTCAGGTACGTCTCGGATGCAGAGATCGGCTTGCCATCCGGCACGGTGTGGAAGTCCACATCAATCGGGAAGTCGGCTTTCCAGTTGAACACCATCACAGCGCCCGTCGTCAGACGGAACTTGTACTCGACAAACTGATCAGGCCTGAGCAGGAACTCGATCGCATCCACCTTGTACGTCGTATCGGACGGCGTCAGCGGATCGCCTGGCTTCGGCTCGACCGGCGGGCCTCCTGGCTGCCCGCCCACCGGGTTTAGTGCCTGTGGCGTCTGTGCAAGAGCCGTAACCATGAGACCGAGCGGGGCGACGCCAGAGGCCGCGAGTAGTGAAACCGTGACAATCGGCCCGATCGGAATGGTCCAGACCAAGGCCGCTGCAGTACACGCCTGCGCCAGCGAGCGGCACGCGCGCCATGCGACCTTTAGCACTGAGGTGCGGCCTGTCGCGGTTACGGTCGGAGCAACGCTTGTGTTCTGTGTCATGACTGCTGTAGTACCTCGTTGACTCATAGTCCACAACGGATGAACCCGCCGGACGATCGCATCGTCTACAGCGCATTATAGGGCACCGTCAAGCTGACGGCGATCGGACGGGCTTTCGCCACCGACCGACAGCCGTACAAAATGGCAGAGCCGCCAAGTCTGTGACGAATCGAAAAGGTTTGTGATGGAGCCGGCGAGTGGACTCGGACCACCGACCTGCTGAATACGAACAAGCTGCCGAGAAGGTCCCTTGTCGGTGACCCTCGAAAACAGGCCCATATTCGCGGATTGGCCGATGCGGATCGGTTGTCTCGAGGCGGGTATATTTTTGTGGGCCTGCGCGCGCCTGCTCGGAGGACACTCTTTGCGATGAACGTCCGCAGTGCCGCTCGGCGTCATCTGGTGTTTGGCGTCTTCGGCCTCTGCCTCTCGGTCTGGGGTCTTTGGCAGGACATCGGTTGGATTGCTCAGCCGTTCTACGCCTACGCCTGGTGGACCTACATCTTTCTGCTCGACGGTTTTGTCGCTCTTCGGCGTGGCGACTCTCTGCTCACGACCCGGCGCCGCTTCATCGGTCCGATCGTTCTGTGGTCGGTCACGTTCTGGTTCTTCTTCGAGCTTCTCAATATTCGCTTTCAGAACTGGTACTACATCGGCGTATTCGACGTCCGCGCCGGCCCCGAGGTGATCCTCGGCGTTGTCGTGTTCGATGTCGCCTGTTTTGGGACGGTTTTCACCGGTTTGTTCCAGACCTACGAGGCGATCGCCGCCCTGGGACTGTTCCGCGGCCGCTCGATTCGTCCCCGCCGCCTCGCTTCGGCGGCAAGCTACGTCATTCAGGGGCTCGGCGCGGTCATGGTCGCGCTGGCCGTCCTCTTTCCCTTCTACCTGGCACCCCTGGTGTGGGGGAGCCTGACGTTTCTCGTCGATCCCTGGAACTACCGCCGTGGTGCCCGCTCGCTCCTCGGCGACGTGGAGCGAGGCGATGTCGGCATCGTCGCCCGTTTGCTTCTCGCCGGACTCGTCTGCGGCCTGGTCTGGGAGAGCTTCAATTTCCTCGCTCCACAAAAATGGATTTACACGGTTCTCGGCCTCGAGGACTTGAAGCTCTTCGAGATGCCGGCTCTCGGCTTTCTCGGTTTTCCCTCCCTCGCTCTCGATGCTTTTGCCGCCGACGCGATGATCGCCTATCGATTCCATGGCAATGAGGCGTGGGAGAACCCATCCGATATTCCCGTCGAGCCCCGGCCTCGTCGGCCGGTCTCGCCGACGCTCTTCTGGGGGCTCACGCCTCTGCACGTCGCTTTCTGGGGCTTGGTGATCGTGGTGATCCAGGAGGTCAACATCGGCTCGGTGCAGCTCGAGTTCCAACACCTCGAAGGGCTTCCGGCGCGAGCGGTGGTGAGGCTCGAGGAGCAGGGCATCCGGCGCCCCCGGCAGCTCCTGCGCGCGCTCGACGATCCGACACGACGGGAGCAGATCGAATCGTCGTTGGGCATGGGTAAGGACGCGATAGAGGACCTGATCGAGGAGGTGCGTCTGTTCACCCTCAAGGGGATCGGTCATGACTATGGGCGTTTGCTCCAACGCGTTGGCATCCACACCGTGGCGGACCTGGACGGCCAGGATCCCAATACGCTCTACGCGCGCCTCGTCGAGGTCCGGCAGGCACAGACCTTCCCGGCGCTCGCCCTCGTCGCCTGAAACCTCGGCCGATTGTTGGGGCACTACGGGCGTTGTGAAGGTGCTCGACTTCGGTCTCGATGATTACTGGCTCAGATGGACCATGATCGCTTGACCTTGCAACGTCTCGGGCAGCGACCAGTGTCAGTACGGCACGTCGATGAGCCGGTTACCTGTGCGCATGTCTTCGTCCAGCAGAGAGAGCAGTGCACGGGCGGCGGGTCCTGGCCTGCCGTCGCCGATCGGTTGACCGTCCCACTGGACGACGGGCGTCACCCTGACGGAACTGCCGATCAACAGCATCTCCCGAGCGCCACGCGCGTCAGCCACCAGGATGTCGCACACCGAGACTCCGGTGAGGACACCTCCCACCAGTGACTGCGCCAGCTCCAACAGCCGGAGCGACGTGCAGCCGGAGAGAACGCGATCGAACCTTGGATGCCGGAGCACCCCGTCGCTCGTCACGAACGCCACGTTCATGTTGGAGCCCTCGCCGACGTGGCCGGCCTCATCGATGAAGACACCATTGTCGAGGCCGGCTTCCCTTGCCTCCATCTGCATCAAGACGTTGGGAAGGTAATTTGTGGCTTTCGTGATCGCGTACAGCGGCGGCTTGATCGGATAGGTTGTCGTCATTACGCGCAGGCCCTCGGTGTACCACCGATCCTGATACGACAAACCGCCGAACACCATCACAAAGAAGCCGGGTTGCGCATCTGCGGCTGGGCTCAGCTCGAGGTTGCCGGGTCCTGACGAGAGCCAGTAGCGAATGGACCCGTCGCGTTGGCCGCTGGTGCCGACCGTACTCACGATGATGTCGCGCATCTCACTGCGGGAGCCCGGCAAGATGAGTTTGGAGCGCTCGGCAGAAAGCAAGAACCGGTCAAGGTGCGCCTCCAGATCGTAGATACGCCCGTGGACGATGCCTGCAGTGTCAAAGATGCCGTGACCGCGGTGGACCATATGATCGTCGAACGGAATCACCATGAGCGCGGGATCCGTGACGACGCCGCCGAGCTGACTCGAGTAAAAGGCGGAGTACTTCACCGGCTGGCGTGCGCGCAGCGCCCCGAGGCTGGTGAGCACATCCGTAGCGGTGAGCACAGGGAGACGGGCTCTCACATCCGACATGTTCCCCCACTCTACACTCTTGCCTTGTCCAGACGAACCGCAGTCGCTGGTTGCCACGGAGGGGCATCGTCAAGTTGAGGCGGGAGCTGGCAGTGTATGGCGATGACGAGCCAAGTGCCCAGCTACCACGCATACCGTTTTCCACCCGAGATCATCAGCCACGCTGTCTGGCTCTACCATCGCTTCTGTCTCAGCTTTCGCGATACCGAGGACCTGCGGGCCCAGCGAGGTGTCATGGTGACCTACGAGACGATTCGGCAGTGGTGTCAGACCTTCAGGCTCGACTAAGCGCAGCGGTTGCGGCACCGGCGCGGTCGGATGGGCGACCCGTAGTATCTGGATGAGCTCTTCTTGACAGTACCAGGGTGGCGTATCTGGAAAATCTTGCAAGGGAGTTGCAAGATCGGCCCGCCCGAGCAGTTGACAACGTGCAACGACTCGCCAAGGAAATCCTCTAAGCGATTCGATCGAAACGGGTTGTTATTGGAGCCGGCGAGTGGACTCGAACCACCGACCTGCTGATTACGAATCAGCGATCGATCGTGGCCTGACCTCTATCTTGTTGGAACCGTTGAGACTGGTGTCACGCGTCCTTCCCGCTGGTGGCCCCAGGGGGACGCCTTTTCCGCCGAGGGTTCCAGGAACTTGCAGCGCGACGTTGCTGAACGCTTGGGCCCAACGATGCGCGGCACTCGAACCGACCCGGCTCGCGCCCCTCAGGAAGAACACGACGAACGGCTACATCGTGAGCGAGCCGAGCACAGGGCCCGCGTGACACAATCGGTGCGATGGACACCGACAAGGGCGAATCGAGTCGGCGACAAGGACATCGGCGCAGCTTTGCCGTTCCGGTACTCCTGGCGGTGGCCTTGCTAGCCGCGGCCGCCGCGGTCGTCGTCTGGTCTATGTCTCCGGCGCGGACCCTCGGGCAACTGGAGCACGAAGAAGTGTCGACGTTTTCCCACATCCGAGTCCGTCGTGGCGGAGACGTGCGCGCGCTGACGTTCGTGCGAGACAACGGCCAGGAAGTCGTGCAGAGCCGTGTCGATCTGGCGGTGCCCCACACCTTGGTCTCGCCGTACGCGCGCACCATGTTCGCCAGCTACCTCTACCAGCCTCAGCCACGTCGCGTGCTCATCGTGGGCCTGGGCGGCGGCGCGATGGTTCGCTTCCTGACCTACCACGAACCGCAGGTACACATCGACGCCGTCGAGATCGATCCCGCTGTCGTCCGGCTCGCGGACGAATACTTCGGCGTGCGCTCTGGCGGGAATGTCCGCGTGCATACCGCCGATGGGGTGGCGTTCGTGGAGTCCACCGCGGACCTGTACGACCTGATCTTCATGGACGCGTTCCTGCGTCCGTCGAGCGACACCGACACCGCTGGTGTGCCGACGCGCCTCAAGACGAAAGCGTTTCTCGAGCGCCTGAGGCAGGCACTTGCCCCCGGCGGTGTTGTTGCGTTCAATGTCAACGACAACGACAGCATGGCCGACGACATCGCCGCGGTCGCGGCTGTGTTCGAACACGTTGCGGTCTACCGCTGTCCTCCTGCCGACAATCGGGTGGTCATCGCCTCCGAGGGAGGCACGACGGACGACGAAGTGCGCGCTCGCATCGGTGCGCTCGACGCGCGTTTCGGCGGAGCGGTGTCGTTCGCCGATGTTCTGCGGAACCGCGAATAGCGCGGACGCTGGCGTGGCGGCCGCCGGTGGTCGCCGGAAGGCACTGTGAAGTTGAGACGGTGGCTGGCAGAGTAGGGTGACGATCAGCTAGCAGCCCAGCTATCGCGGGTACCGATTTTCCCCGGCCATCATCAGTCACTCCGTCTGGCTCTACCACCGGTTTGGCCTGAGTTTCCGCGATGTCGAGCATCTCCTCGCGGAACGAGGTGTCACCGTTACGTATGAGGCGGTTCGCCAGTGGTGTCTGACGTTCGGGCTCGACTATGCGCGGCGGTTGCGACGCCGCCGGGGCCGCATGGGCGACACCTGGTATCTGGACGAAGTGTTCGTGAAGATCCAGGGGCAACAGCGGTATCTGTGGCGTGCCGTGGATGAGGACGGCGACGTCATCGACATCTTCGTGCGGCGTTGGTGCACGGTTCCGGGGCTCTCGGCCACAGAGAGCGGCTCGCATCGGTTGACCTCCCCGAGCTCTTCATGCAGATGGGAGCCGTCGCAGCCCTGACAGGTGTGGCGTTTGTGGCTTTGGGATGGCGGCCGAAGCCGACGGGTAGACGACGTATGTTGACTCACGGCCAGGTACACATCGGCGGTCCGCTGCCTTGTGCTAGGCTTCGCCGGAGGAGGTACCGTTCTATGAGTCTGAAGTGTTTGTTCGGCGGCCTTACCGCCAGTATCCTGCTATTCGTCTCGGTATCAGTTGCCGGCGCCCAGCCGATTGCTACCGGTTACACCAACTGGGACGACATCACCATCGACTTGATGGCAGTGGAGCGCAGTGGGAACGTGCTCACGATCGGGTGGGCCGTCCGCAACGAGGGCGACGAGACCCAGAATGTGAGATTCAGCCTCACACGCGACATTGCCGGTACCTTTGCGGTCGACCAGGAGAACGGCACCAAGTACTTCGTGCTGACCGACGAAGCGGGTGTTTGTCTGGCATCCGAGTGCGTGTTCGTCGATGTCGGGGTCGGTTCCGAGGGAATCGACGAAAACATCGACGGAGGCAGAACCAAGCGCTTCTGGATGAAGCTACCCGCCCCTCCGCCAGCGGTCACGAATCTCGCGATTTTCTTCAACGAGACCCAGCCATTTGAAGATGTGCCGATCACCGAGAAATGATCGTCAGATTAGTTCTGCTTCTCGGTTTGGGCCTCACAGTCGCCGCTTGCTCTGGAGGTGCCAAGGGCGAGGTGGCCGAAGAGACTGAAACCCTGGACGAGATCGGAGATTTCGTCCAGGGCGACGACGCCTGGATCGATTCCGAGCCCGAAGGGGCGCAGGAGCTTGCCGAAAGCGTAGCCGACGAACCGTTCAACGAGGACAAGAAATCGCAGCTGACGATGCGTATCAGTCGCCTCGTCGACCGCACGACCGGGCTTCGCGGTTTCGCCGCCAGGATCGGCAGCGAGGACACCAGCTTGGA
>Ga0115002_10008848_pt1 | contig 11091 bp, 10 predicted proteins | sample ArcticOcean_MG_C_8_FD_89576 | JGI IMG/M metagenome (GOLD analysis project Ga0115002, IMG submission 89576) | Marine microbial communities from western Arctic Ocean - ArcticOcean_MG_CB11_86 | ecosystem: Environmental > Aquatic > Marine > Oceanic | place: Arctic Ocean: Canada Basin | collected... | reverse complement strand
TGCGGAATAGCGCCATGAGGCCGAACAGCACAACGAATACGATGCCGACGACGACGCTGACGGGGCGCTTGATGGAGGTCTGGACGAGCCTCATATCATTCCTGTTGGCGGATGATCCGTATCGCCTGGCCGTCGCGCAGACGCTCGTTGCCACGCACGATAACGAGGTCACCGGCGGCGATGTCACCCTCCACGGCGACGTAGCCCTGGTGGGCCATACCCACGGTTACGGGTCTCGCCGTGGCTTGATCCTGATCAGCCAGGTAGACCATGTGGCCCATGGGGCCACTGACCAGGGCATCCTTGTGAACGAGGACGCTGGTGCCAGGGCGCTCGATCGCAAACGCCACTCGCGCCGACATGCCCCCACGCATTCGGTGGCGCGGATTCAGGGTTTCGACGATCACGGGAAAGGTTCGCGAGTCCTGCAGACCCTGGGGTAGAATGGCAACGATGCGACCCTCGTGCCGCTGTGAACCGAGGGCATCGATGTAGAGGCCGGCCATGGCTCCCAGGCGCAATCCATCGACGTGGTGCTCCGGCACATCGACCCTGATTCGAACGGTATCGATGGAGATGACTTGTGCCACCTCGTCTCCACGATCAACCCATTCTCCCAAGCCAACGGTGGTTTGGACGACGTAGCCATCGTAGGGGGCCTGAATCTCGAGGTCGTTAATCTGATTGCGCAGATCCGTCAGCTTGGCTTGAGCACGGTCCAACTCGTATTCGTTGTCGCGCTGGGTTTGCTCCGAAACGGCTTGCTGAAGCAACAACCTGGTGCTCTGCTGAGAGTTGAAGCGTTGTAACTTGACGTCGGCGAGGGCCTCGATCAGTGCCGTGCGAAGCTGGTCGTTCTCAAGGCGGATGAGGGCATCGCCGGCGCGTAGAGGCTGGCCGGAATCCTTTAACACGGCCACCACCTTGCCATCGGTCTCGCTGGCCACGTTGCTGTTGTGGCGACCCTGGATGGTGCCGACCAGGGTGATCTCATCAACGACTTGCTGCACCAACACAGCGGCGACGATCACGGGTGCTGGAGGTCTTTGAGCATGGGCTACGGCCCCGAGCCCGATACCAACTAAGACGCCGATGATTAGCGCCCCACGCCACCTGTTCCGTGCTCCTGCCATGATCCATCTCACCTGGTCCGAGAGTGTGCCTGTTGGGAGGCACACTACATTGATTCCACGCCACCTGTCAAGGGATAGGACCCGCCTCCTGCGTTGACAGAAACATGGGAAAGCCTTCCACTATGCGTGTCGCCCGTCCGGCATCATTGAATCCGTTGTAACCAGGGAGAGCTGCCCCATGCAGGAACGCTCCAAGGAACTCGTCGAGGTCTTGAAAAAGATCCCGCTTTTTTTCGGGCTTTCACCCACACAGATTCGTGTCATTCTGAGTCAGTGCTTGTCCAGCAGCATTGAGGCGGGTGCCCAGGTGTGCGTTCGTGGCAAACCCAGCGATGAGATGTACGTCCTGCTCAGTGGTAAGCTGGCTATCGTTGCTGACAACTCGTTTCGCGTGGCGACCATCACCCCGGTGACGACCGTGGGCGAGATGGGGGCCATTACCGGACAGCCACGGTCGGCGACAGTGGAAGCCATCACGCCCTGTCGCATACTGACCATCAAGAAAGCCAGGCTCGACATCATCCTGCGGGGCCAACGTGAGCTCAAATCGAAGATCTTCGAGAATGTCATCCGTCTGCTGTCAGAGAAGCTGGTGCGGGACAACGTCCGCATGCGCGACTTTCTATCAGCCAAGGCGAGCTTTAAGGAGGACGGTAGTCGGCTCGAGCGGCGCTTGAACATCGCCCTCGACCTGCTGGCCGAAAAGGGCATGTCGCGAGAAGAGGCGAAGTCGCTGATCGAATCCCGGGCCAGCGAGCCACGGTTCCTCGTCGTCGACGACGAACCAGTTGCCCGGCAACTCCTTGCCAAAGGCCTGGGACAGTACGTCATTTCTCAGGCGACAAACGGCGTGCAGGCGCTCGAGGTGGTGAAGTCGGAATCCCCTGATCTGGTCGTAACCGATATTGACATGCCGGAGATGGATGGCATCGCACTACTCAAGCAGTTGCGTACTGAGCACCCGAAAATGCCGGTGCTGGCAGTAACCGCCTGGAGGAAGAAGAGCTCAAGACGCACGGCTTTGACGGGTACCTGATGAAACCGGTGAGCGTGGAGGACCTGCGCACCTTGGTAAAAGACTCGTTGAAGAGTACGAAGAAGTAATCCGCCCCGAGGTTAGACGGAGTGGGCCTGCTGTACCATCTCGATGACCTTCTCTTCAGCCTGAGCCATAGCGCTGGCGAAAGCCTGGTCTTTCAGCTTGGCGAGATCCTGTGAGCCGCCGGCCTGCTCGCTGCTCCATTCGGCGGCGAAGGCACCGCCTTTGATGTCGTTGACGAGACAGTGCCGCATGCGGGCGCGCACCTCGTCGTTGAGGACCAGAGGTGCGCGCGACAGGGTGCCGTACTGGCTGGTTGTAGAGTGGTGTGCCATCTGCTTGAAGAAGCCGTGCTTGGCCATCAAACCGAAGATCTCTGAGGCCTCATTCGAAGCGTAGAGTTCGAGGACGAGTAGTTCAGGCGAAAACCCTTGTTCCACACCCAGGGCAAAGCACTCCCGCAGCCAGGCGACGAAGCCGGCCCAGACCACCTGTTCGGCGAACAGATCCAACTCGGCCTCTTCGCGGAAGGAAGACTCGAAGACGCCGCCCTTGGTGGCACCGATCCCCTTCGAAACCGCCATCATCCGCTCCCACGCTTTTCCGGAGGCATCTTGGTGCACCGCGACCTGCGCCATGGCGCCTTTGCCATTCTCGAACAGCAGGCGCACCATGCTACCTGTCGTTCGCGGCGCAACCATGACAACGTCGACACCCTCTGCTGGCTTGATGAGATCGTAGGCGACGTTGTAGCCGCTGGCCCAGACGAGGGTGTTGCCCGCTTCGACACCCGGAGCGATCTGTTCGTCCCAGATCAGTGGTTGCGACTCGTCCGTCGTCAACACAAATACGTAGTCGGCGGCCTTGGCCGCGTCGGCAATAGACAGGGTCTCAAAGCCGTCTGCACTGGCCCGCTCGGCGTAGCTGTCTGCGCGGTTGCCGATGATGACTTGCGCGCCACTGTCTCTCAAGTTCCGCGCCTGGGCGCTGCCCTGATTGCCGTAACCGAGTATCGCAATGGTCTGCCCGTTGAGGGGGTCCAGTGACGCATCAGCGTCTGTGTAGATTTTCATCCAGGCCTATTCCTCTTTCGTCATCTGATCGTAAAACTTAACGATGTCACCCTTGTCTTCGGAGCTGTTGCAAGCCATCGCTGATCGCGGATGCGCGTTCAGGTTCCCCGTGATCATGTAGGGATAGTCGTAGCCCCAGCCCAGTTGCTCTCGCATCGGCTCGATGTGGTCCTGCACGCACTGCAACACCGGACGCAGACGGTACTTCGGGTTGTGCAGAAAACCGATCAGTAGCTCCAGTTGACAATTGCCGGCGCCACGACCCAATCCCGCCATGCTTGCGTCCAGCATGTTGGCGCCAGTGACGATCGCCTGAATGGTATTGGCGAAAGCCAGTTGCTGGTTGTTGTGACAGTGAATGCCGACCTCAATACCGGTACCCTTCAGGTAACCGAGAAACTTGCCCACCAGAGCATCGACCTGCTCCATGTAGAGGGAGCCGAAGCTGTCGACGACGTAGACAGCCTGGGTCTCCGACTGGGCCAGCAGGGCCAGCGCCTCGTCGACCTCGCTCTCGGGCACCGTCGATACGGCCATCAGATTAAGCGTCGTCTCATAGCCTTTGTCGTGGGCATCCTTGATCATGTCCAGGGCCAACGGAATCTGGTGGATGTAGGTCGCCACCCGAATCATATCGAGGACACTCTGATCGGCGGGTAGAATGTCAGTCTTGTAGTCGCTCTTCTCGGCATCCGCCATGGCCATGAGCTTTAACGGGGTGTCGTTGTCGCCGACAATCCGCCGCATGTCCGCTTCTTTGCAGTGACGCCAGGGGCCGTATTGGTTGGGCGGGAATTGCTCGAGCGAGTTGATGTAGCCCATCTCCATGTAGTCGACGCCGGCGGCGACACAGGAATCGTACACACCGCGCACGACCTCGTCGCTGAAGTTGCTGTCATTCATCAGACCGCCATCACGGATCGTACAATCCAGGACGCGAATCTCCTCGCGGTATGACAGCCATTCGGCTACCGGCTCATGCTGCGTTTCTTCACTCATTTGGATTACTCCCGTATTGTTTCGCTGTTGCCGTAATGTCTGAGAACGGTCCTTGAGATCGTCAGGTCTGCCTATGCGACTTTCCTTCGAAGGAGGAATAAGTATCTGCAATAGAAGCAGTTACGGCAAGCTTTTGAACGCCGGGACCGTCTGCATGCAGTTAGATCAAATAGGAGCGATATTTGCCTTTGTGCCGCAACCAAAATCGGCCAGCAAGAGATCACGTGAAATATGGAAGGCAGGCGGGGATGAGTAAGCTGGGTCAAGGACAGATTGACGAGTTCAATGATCGCGGGTTTGTCGTGGTCCGACAGCTGATCCCGCCGAGTATGGTTGAGGAACTCATCGTCGGCTATGATGAAGCTGTGAACGGGCACTACGATGTTGAAGCTTGGAAAGACGCTCTGGACAAGGGCGGGGCCTTGCAGTTGATGCGGCCCTACCAGCGCATTCCCTCCTGGCACGAGCATCGGTACATGGAGATCATCCTGGACGTCGCTCGCCAGCTGCTAGGGGATGATATGGCCTACAAGAGCGACCAGATGATATACAAACCGCCGCACACCCATGCGCCACTGTTGTGGCATCAGGACGCCGCCTACGGCTGGAAAGAGAAGGAGCGCAGCTGCACCGCCTGGCTGTCACTGGCCACGGCGACCAAGCAGATGGGGGCCTTGCAGTTTCTTCCCGGATCTCATCATCAGGGTGTTGTCGAGCACACAAGCGCAGGCCATAAGACTCCGGTCGGCGGTCTCGAAGCCACCGTTGACGCCTCATTGGCCGAGGCCGTCGAGTACGGGGCCGGTGACGCCACCTTCCACCACGGCTGCACGTTGCATTTCACGAGTTCCAACACGACCGACACACCGCGGCGTGGGCTCTCAACTCATCTTTGGCCGGAGTCTGTGTAGCTGCGAACGAGCCTTCAAACAGCGTTCGTTTGCCAGATGTCGACAGGCTTCAATGGCTCACCAGTCACGGGAAACAACGCTCTGGCGCTCCCCGAGAACGGCATGGTCACAAAGTCCAGCGAACACGCCCCTGGGCCATCGAAGAGCAGCCCGCGCTCCCATACAGCATCGTAAGCCGCCATCCAGCCGGCCATGCTCTTGGCCAGCACAGCGAGAGCATCATCAGGACATAACCCGACGCACTCGTAGAACGCTGGATCCGGCGTCAGCGCGGGATACGTACAAGCGACGATCTGCAGCTGCCCCGCTTCGATCACGGCCGCCTCACCCATGGAGAAGGCGTGACCGGTGTAAGCCTTACCACGGGCGCGATAATTGCCTTCGCCTGTCCAGATTACCTGTCCCTCCCATTCCACGGACTGCACGCCGGTTGTGAATCGACTGGCACCTGCGGCGGCTGCCTTCACGGTCGCCGGATCGACGACAAAGAGCAGCACCTTGCCCGGGAGTTCGTCTTTGAGGGGTAGCAATCGATGCAACGCTTCAGCGCTGGTCCCCGGTGACCCCCCAGCCGTTGCGTCCGCCGTATCAACCAGCAGCCACGGCTCATCATTCTTGCTCTGTAGCCTGGTTATGATGGTCCGCCAGTCAGTCAGGCGGTTTTGCCAGTCGTGACGCTGCCCGTACCACTGTTGTGCCAGCTCTTCAAGCGCCGCCAGCGGAGGTGTGTTGGCCGCCGCGGTGACGACGAGGGCGGTGCCCATCTCCTGGATATCCATCCACGGCTGCACCGGCAGGGTGCAGACATCGAGCACCCCATCCACCTTCTCGAGCTCGCGGGCTGCAGCGATGATGTCAGCGAGATGGCCCTCAAAGTGGGTGCTGTCTGGCGGCGGTACCAGAGCGGCGATCTTGGCCACGGCACGGGTGAACGGACCTCCATGTAGCGCCAGACGCGCGGCGCGCTCACCCGTTGCGGTAAAGTCCATGTGCGGAAAGGTGTGGTACGCCGTGACCGCGTCGGCATGCTCGAGCATGCGCCGGGTAAAATTGGCGTGCAGGTCGAGAGAGAGCACCAGCGGGCCGGAGTAACCCAGTTCGGTGCGCACCTTTTCGAGAATGTGACCCTCCGTGTCATCCTCGCCGACGGCACAGGCGGCTCCGTGCAGGTGCAGGATGAGGACGTCGAAGGGAGTGACCGCCTGCACACGGGCCAGCAGTGTATCCCGGATTTCCGCAAAGCAGCCCTCACTCAATCGACCGGCGGGCGACCCGCATAGCGCTACGAAACAGGGGGCCGTCTCCCAACCAGCGGCCTCAAGCACCTCGAGACTGCCGCGCATTTGCGAGTCGGCTTTCTGTGCCCATGCCCGCACGGCCTCTTCAGTGTCCAGCCACACGCCGCCCTTCTTGAACACGTCGATCTGCGCTGAATCAGCAACAAAGGTGTTCGTCTCGAATATGAACTGGGCCAGGGCTGCTCTCATACTCCTTCAACGTAGCCTTTACCGAAGATGTCGACGCGTCGTTCCTTGAAGGAGCCGGTTTCATAGAGGTTGGACATCTGCCCGCCGTCAATGGTGTAGGTCTGCCCGACCACGTAGCGCGAAGCATCGCACGACAAGAACACGGCCAGCTCTCCAATGTCTGCGGGCTCGCCGACGAAGCCGGCCGGAATTCGATCCGCTGCCGCCTCCAGATCGATGTCACCCATCGCCTTGTAATGGTTCTCGACGACGACCCAACCAGGGGCGATCGCGTTCATGCGCACGCCCAAAGGCGCCAATTCGACCGCCGTCGTACGGGTGTATGATTGGATCGCTCCCTTGGTGCCGGCGTAGATCGAATGTTCGCTGATGGCGCCGTTGGCATGAACCGAAGTGAGGTTGACGACCGCTCCCTTGCCGCGCGCGATCATACCCCGTGCCACCGCCTGGGTCATGAAGTACATGGCCCTGATGTTGACGTTGAAGAGGGTGTCGAATTGATGGGGCTGCACGTCGGCAAAAGGGATGTTGGTGGTGATACCAGAATTGTTGATCAACACGTCGACGCGACCCAGGAACTCTTCGGCGCGCACGGCGAGATCGAACACGGCATCGATGTCGTTGAAGTCGGCCTGAAGCGCCGTGGCTCGGCGTCCCATTCCTTCAATCTCTTCGACCGCGGACTTTGCCCCGGCGTCACTGTGACCGTAGTGCAGGACCACATCGGCGCCGTACTCGGCGAACTTGAGTGCTACTCCGCGTCCGATGCCGGTCCCTGCCCCCGTAACCACCACACACTTGCCCGCTATGTCGTCTGCCATTGCCATGATGTTAGTCCCCGATTCTCCTTTAAGTTTTCGTTGTGCCTTCACCCACGCCGACATCCCTCAGCGTTTCGGTGCCGGTAATCAAACGCGCGCCGCGCTTTCTGGTCAAGTAGTTCCATCCCCACTGAAAGATGACGAGCACCTTGCTATCGAACTCAATTAAGTAGGCGATATGGATGAACACCCAGGTGAGCCATGCCGGAAAACCACTGATGCCGAATCGTCCGAGATAGGCTACGGCGGCGTTGCGTCCGATCACAGCAAGGCTGCCTTTGTCCGCATAGCGAAACGAGGCAACGCCACGGCCGGCCAACCTGGCACGAATCGCCTTCGCCACGAAGCGACCCTGTTGCATCGCCACCGGCGCGACTCCGGGCAGGGGCTCACCGGACGCCCCTGCACAGCTGGCAAGATCACCGATCGCGAAGATCTCCGGATGACCGGGTACGGTCAGGTCTTCACCTACGACGATGCGACCACCTCGATCAACTGAGGCGCCCGTTCCGGCCGCCACAGCCTGCGCGAACTCCGAGGCGCTGACACCGACCGCCCATAACTTCGTGCGGGCGGGCAGATGAACCTCTTCTTCCCCCGTGCGGTACGACACGCCTTGCTGGTCGATGGCCGTCACCAATGAGTTCGTCAAAACGGACACCCCGAGCCGTTCGAGGGCACCCTTGGCTTTACGTGAGAGTCGTTCGGGGTAAGGAGGCAGAATCCGGTCGGTTCCCTCTAGTAGGACTACCTCTGCCTGGCGTGTGTCGATAGCGCGAAAATCAGCTTTGAGGGTGCCGTGACAAAGCTCGGCAACAGCCCCGGCCAACTCGACCCCGGTAGGACCACCGCCGACGATGACGAACCGCATCCAGGCGGCGCGCCGGTCGTTATCCGGCTCGCGTTCCGCCGTCTCAAATGCCGTGAACACGCGGCGGCGAATCTCGAGCGCATCCTCTATCGTCTTCAAGCCCGGCGCATGCGTTGCCCAGGCCTCATTCCCGAAGTAGTGAAAGCGCGCACCGGCGGCAACCACGAGGGTATCGTAGGCCACCTCACCGTCCTTGAGAACCAACCGCTTATTTGAGACATCGAGGCCGCTGGCTTCTCCGGTCAACACACGAACGTTCGCAAAGCGGGAGAGCACTGCTCTGATCGGCGAGGCGATGTCACCAGGGGACAGGCCGCCGGTAGCGACCTGGTAAAGCAGGGGCTGGAAGAGGTGGAAATTGCGCCGATCGACTACGGTCACGTCGATGCCCGGGCGTCCACCCAACTGTTTGGCGGCGTAGAGTCCCCCGAAACCTCCTCCGAGGATGACTACCCGATGCAGCGGCTTGCTGCGGCTCATATCCGCTCCACTTTCGCGTTCGAGACTTCAACGGTTTCGCCAGTGCACCGTCCCATCCGACTTGTGGCTTTCAGGCTCTGGCTCGCACACTACCCGGTGGTGTACCATACAACCGTTTGAAAGCCCTGGCGAAAGTGAATTCATCGCCATCCAGGAATACCCGCAATCCTCGGACTCCAGCTTGCATTCGCCGATGTCGACTCTCAAAATTCTCCGCGCAAAAACGATCGACGACCTGGAGTCGAACCATATCGATCTCGTTTTCGAGGAGATCCGAACCCAGTTGGAAAGAGAGTTGGCCAACAAGTACAGAGATGCCCTCGGCGACCGAGCCGTCAAGCTCAAAGCGGTTTGGCCGACGGATATAACCATCCAGTAACGCAGACCTGTAGTGAGAATCGTCAGCACGGGTGCCCGGCATGACCATCAACATCACCGACCGCCATAACAGGCTAGTCTCGTCAACCATGAGGGCCCTGCCGACGTGGAGATCACGATGGAGGCCGCAGGTGCGGTGAACTTGCCATCCCCTCACGTCTCTTCGTTGCAACATACTTATGTTAGCGTCTGACCCCGGATAACCCTCGCACGAGTGCGTCACCCGGATCGTCGCGCATCGGGCGCTTTCCCGAGAGCTCTCTGGAGAGCCGTCCATCCGCTACAGTACCCGCCCCAGTCGTCTGGTAACCGCCTCGCCCGTCTACTACGGTTGGATTATCATCGCTGTCGGATCGCTGGGCGGCATCATGACCAGCCCCGGTCAGACGTACGTGTTCTCGACCTTTCTCGAGTATTTCATCGAGGACCTCGAACTCAGCCGCTCACTGGTCAGCACCCTCTACACCGTGGGCACCCTGACGGCCAGTTTCTTCCTACCCTTCGTCGGCCGGCAGTTCGACAAGCGTGGCGCTCGCGCCATGATCACCCTGATGAGCCTGCTGCTGGGCCTGGCCTGCGTCTACATGGGCTTCGTCCAGAGTGCGCTGACGCTCGGCATCGGCTTTTTCTTGTTGCGCCAGTTGGGCCAGGGCAGTCTAAGCCTGGTCAGCAGGAACGTCATCAACCTATGGTGGGTGCGCCGCCGCGGCATCGCCATGGGTATTGCCGGTGTGTTCGGCGCGCTCCTGGGCGGTCTCTTCCCCTACCTGATCAACTCGATCATCCCGGTGTACGGGTGGCGCGCAACCTATATGTTCCTGGGCGCCGTGTTGCTCCTCTTCATGATGCCCATTGGCTGGATCTTCACCCGAAACAGACCGGAAGATCATGGCCTGTTGCCCGACGGGGCCGCGCAGCTCGACGACGCAACATTCGGCGACGCCCCCCTCGAAGCGAACTGGACCCTGGCCCAGGCGACGAGGAGTTCTGCTTTCTGGCTGATAACCAGTGCCGCCGTGGTGATGAGCATGCTCGGCACTGGCCTGACGTTCCACCTGTTCAGCATCTTCCGTGACAGCGGCCTCGACTCGAGCGTGGCTGCGGCCGTTTTCGTCCCCATTGCCGCCACCGGAGCCGTCGTGCAGATGGCCAGCGGCGTGGCGATAAGCCGGGTACCGCTTCATGTGCTGTACGCCGTTTCCCTGTTTCTGCACGCGCTGATTTTGATCATGGCCACCATGTTGAGTTCGACCGAGATGGCGTTTGGGTTCGGACTGATCATGGGTGTTCAGGGTGGTATCGGAGCACTCGTGATCAACGTCGTCTACGCCAACTACTTCGGCCGCCGGCACCTGGGCAGTATCGCCGGACTGGCAGCGACCGTACAGGTAGCGGGCTCAGCCCTCGGCCCGATGCCACTGGGCATCGCTCGCGATCTGCTGGGCAGTTATTCGACCGTGCTCACCGGCTGCGCCGCCCTGCCCTTTGCCCTGGGGCTGATTTGCCTACTCTTTTGCAGACCCCCGGGAGAGCCACCGCCGCCCAAAACCTGACCTGACCGGTCAACGCGCTCTCGTCGCGTCAAATCGATCGCCCCGGCCCACGACAGAACTGGAGAAACTCAGAATGAAGATCACCAAGATTACTGCGCAGCAGATCGAAACTCCGCGTGCCAACGGCATCATCTCTGGACATGTAATCCTCTTCGTTCATGTCGATGCCGGTCCGATCGGCCTGGGCGAGGCCTCCGACAGCTATGTCAGCGATGCCGGCGATCTGGAATCGGTGGTCCGCCAGTACAATGAGCTGTTGAGCGGTCGCGACGCGACCTGCATCGGCGAAATCAACGAGCTCCTACGGGCTCACGACTTCAAGAGCGGCGTCAGCAACAACCATCTC
>Ga0115002_10008846_pt1 | contig 11092 bp, 9 predicted proteins | sample ArcticOcean_MG_C_8_FD_89576 | JGI IMG/M metagenome (GOLD analysis project Ga0115002, IMG submission 89576) | Marine microbial communities from western Arctic Ocean - ArcticOcean_MG_CB11_86 | ecosystem: Environmental > Aquatic > Marine > Oceanic | place: Arctic Ocean: Canada Basin | collected... | reverse complement strand
TGTTCCGTCATTGGCTTTAATGATGGCTTCAAGATCGGAAAAAGTATCGTGAGTACCGAGTCGAACATCTTGAATGACAACATCTGGTTTGGTGGCGAGAATAGTTGGCAATATGTCCGTCACGTTGTCAACTTCGCCGACAATTTCAAACGCATCGGGGTTCAATTGCGCCCTCAACCCCGACCTGATCAACTCGTGATCGTCGACAAAAAGTACCCTAATACCCATCAGACCCTCTTTTTCTGGTTCCCCAAATCTTGGAGGGGTGAAAGAAGTTGTATGTACCACTTTCACGTGCAGTCAGCCCCACCGTACCGCCTAATATAGCGGATGGTCGATCGTATCCCCAGTCGGGTTTATTTGGATTCGGCGAAAAGTCGCAAGTGTCGGTTTTGGAACGATTACGGCGACTAGGGCTGGCGACATAGTGGAATTCCGGCAACGTTCGGGGCCCAAATTGAGGTGCGCGTTGACGAGCGCTAACTCGTAACGTAGATATTTCACGACAAACCGGCCCGGAACCGGGCGAAGTGAGGCAAAAATGAATCAGGGTTATCTTTTACTAATTGACGACGATCGACTCGTACTGGATTCCATGGCAACATGGCTTCGACAGCAGGGATATGCTGTGGATGAAGCCACGAACTGCCAAGAGGCAATCGAACGCATCGACGCGCAAAACTACGATCTGGTCTTGGCTGACGTGCGTCTGCCCGACGGGGATGGTTTCGGCATCTTAAAACACTGCCGAACGTTCAGTCCCGATTCGATCGTAATTCTGCTTACGGGCTACGCCACCATTGAAATAGGTGTTGAAGCCTTGCGAGCTGGCGCATTCGATCTGCTGACGAAACCATTGATCGACGAAGAATTATTGATGTCGATCAGACGGGCTTTGTCGCAACGCGAAGTTATCGTCGAAAACGAAACACTAAAGGCACAGCTCGACCAACGCTTCGGCATGGAGAGCATTGTCGGCCACGACACGCGAATGCAACGCGTATTCGATATGGTTGAGAGTATCGCCGATACTCGCGCAACCGTATTGATTACGGGAGAAAGTGGCACGGGTAAATCACTGATCGCTCGAGCTATTCATCGAAGCAGCGAGCGACGAGACAAACCGTTCGTCGAAGTTGCCTGCGGTGCTCTTCCCGAAAACCTGTTGGAAAGTGAGTTGTTCGGCCACGTTGCCGGCTCGTTCACCGGCGCAACGGGAAACAAAATCGGTAAGTTCAAACAAGCTGACAGCGGCACGATCTTCCTCGACGAAATCGGAACTGCTTCGCCTAGCATGCAAGTTAAATTGCTGCGAGTGCTGCAAGACTTCGAATTCGAGCAGGTCGGTGGCACGGAGACGTTCAAAGTAGATTCTCGTGTGATCTTGGCGACTAATGAAGACCTGGACGACGCCGTGGCCGATGGCCGCTTCCGACAGGACCTTTACTATCGTATTAACGTGATCAATATCGAGTTGCCGTCTCTCAAGGAACGTCCAGCGGACATTCCCGAGTTGGCTCAACACTTCTTGGAACGAGTGTGTGAAGAAACTGGTAAGCAAGTGGAAGGATTCAGTGCTGAAGCCATGAGTGCTTTGCAAGAGTATTCTTGGCCCGGTAACGTACGCGAACTCCAAAATATTGTGGAGCGAGCTGTGTTGCTGGGCAAAGGAAACGGGATCAGTTCCACGGACCTACCCGCAAACCTAATGTCTTGCGAACCAATCACGTTCACTCCATCGACCGGCAAGACGCTCAAAGAAGCCCTCGAGGGACCAGAACGTCAGATCATCATCGAAGTTTTGCGTAACAACAACTGGAATCGCAACGCGACGGCTGATCAATTGGGAATCAACCGCACGACGCTCTACAAGAAGATGAAGAAACTGGGATTGGAAACACCTGGCATGATGCCGATGCAGTAGAAATACGCACAACCCAAACCCGCGAAAACGGTGGCATGATGCCACCGTTTTTTTGTGCGTCGCTGTCCAGGGCGAGCTTCGTTTGCCGACGTTTTTCCCGCTTAGAGATGTCGTAAATATTGCCAACGGCCTACAAATCGAAACGACTTTCTCAGAATACGACCGAAACCTCGCTCGAAGTGTGGGGTTTGAAATAGGAGAGCCCAATTCGGGCAGTTCCGCCACGCTCTTCTTATCTTTGGAGTCGCTCATCTATGAAGTATCTAATGGTGAATAATCCCACGCACAGTCTACTCGGCCTTGTCGTCCTGCTGTTTGCGACACCCGCGTGGGCTCAACTTCAATTTCCGGCAAACGATTGGGAGACGGTTGCGCCTGAAAGCGTCGGCTGGGATAAAGAGGGGCTGGACCAGGCCTTGGACTTCGCGTTCACCCGCAACTCTTCCGAAGTCATCATCGTTCTTCGAGGTAAAATCCTGGCCCAGCGGCGGCAGAATATCCAGAACAAATCCACTCGCTATCGCAACCGAATCGAGGGCCAAGATGATCGGGGCCAAGATATTGAGGACGTCGCGTCGGCCCAGAAGAGCATTGTGAGTTTTCTCGTCGGTGTTGCCCAAGAAAAGAAATTGATCTCGATCGACGATCCCGTGCACAAACATCTCGGCGAGGGCTGGTCAAAGGCGAGTGGCGAACGGGAAGCGAAGATCAAAGTTCGCCATTTGATTACGATGACTTCGGGACTCAACACTCGACTGCAATTCGTCGCACCTGCCGGTACTCAATGGAAGTACAACACAACTGCTTATGCTCGATCGTTACAAGTTATCGAACAGGCAGCGGGAATGACGGCGAACCAACTGACGAAGAAATGGCTGACCGATCCGATTGGCATGAAGGACTCGAAGTGGGTCAAGCGACCCGGTGGAGGATTGCTTAGTGCCGTGGACGCCAATACAGTTGGCTTCGCCACGACGGCCAGCGATTTAGCCAGATTCGGCCTATTGATGTTGGCGGATGGCAAATGGAAAGCCAATGTTCTGCTGGCCGACAAACAATACCTCAAGGACTCTCACTCTCCATCGCAGCAATTGAATCCCTCGTACGGCTACCTCTGGTGGCTCAATGGAAAGAAGGCGGCGGTCCGACCGATCGGCGGGAAGACAAACAAACCGCTACTGGCCGAAGCGCCGGCCGACATGTACGCGGCCCAAGGGGCGATGGGACGAAAGTGTTACGTCTGCCCGTCTCTGGATCTTGTTGTCGTTCGTCTTGGGGATACTCCCGACTCTTTCGGCAAAACAAGATTCGACAAGCAATTCTGGAAACTAATCATGCAAGCCGCTCCTCGAAAGTAGCCATGTCCGCTCAGCCGCAAACCCAAGTTTGTTTGCGAGACCCCGTTTTCCAAAAGACCTATCCCAATAAAACAAGGCGGTCAATCCATTGGACTGACCGCCTCGTTCGTTTACTCGATGTTGTTCGTCTAGTGCCTAGTTCTTTGGCTAGTGCTTAGCGTCCGACGCGGATGCTGAAGCCATTTCCACTGTAGGAAATTCCGCCGCGACTGTGGCCGGAGCTGTGGTAGCTACCGTGTCCGTAGGGCGTCGTGCGGTAAACTCGGTATGCAGGCACACTGTATCCAGGGACACTGTAACCAGGCATGGAATTGCGAGGTACGCTGTGACCGTGTACGTCGTGACTTCGGTAGCGAACTCGAGTCATCTCTTCGATGTCTTCGCGAAGGTGATGGATGTTGGACTCTACCGATTTCAACAGCCCGCGAACGTGTCGAGTGTCGCCGTGTGTATGTCCGTTCCCGAATCGAGCGTTGTGTTCAACTCGACCCAACACGTCTTCCAAGTGGTGGAAGGCGCGGTCCAGTTTCTTCAGGTCGCTCTCCAGGTGGAAGAGGCTTCCGTGAGCATGGGCTACGGTATGAGTATGAGCGGCCAAATGGTACATGGTTGCCGCGTCCGATCGCAGATGCGAATACTCAGGCGTATGTCGGTAATGCGTGCCGAATTCGTTGTAGATCTCTCGGGAACCCTGTTGGATCTTGAGGGCCAACTGATCGATGTGTTCGTAACTAGCCGCGTTGACGGTTCCAGCTGCGATGGCGATGGTTGCGGCGACTGTCATCATGATTGTTTTTGCGATGGTCATTGTGCTGTCTCCAGTTGAGCGTTGCGGTTTGATGGTTGGTAACACCTTTCTATAAATGCACTGCGCGTGCCAACTGGGACAACTCGCCAACGAAATGCCTGTATCTCGTTTCTCAAAAACAACTTACGTGGATTCAATGATTAATTGGCACGCCAAAAATCGAACGGGAGTGTATTCAAAACGATGACATTGATCGCAAGCTGAGACGAAACGGCCGCTCGGTGCGAGTTTTACACAACGACTCAATAGATGAGGTTGGGGCCGAATTCAGGGATTTTTCCTTGCCGAACCTGTTCCGTCCAACTTTTCAACGAGTCGCGGTCGCTCTCCCAAAATTCGGCACACAGCTGAAAGTACTCGAGTACGACAGCATTTTCGCCGAGTTCTAAAAGCCCCTTCGCAAGACTCATATTTGGACCGAATGAACTAAGGTTTGGCGACCCTTGAGTTTTCCCTGATGCAAGTAGTCGGCTTTTGGCCTCCTCGATGTTCCCCATCTCCAGTGCGACACGTCCGAGGATCAGGTTTCCAGAATGAACAGCGTTTCCGTCGTTGCGAAAGAGCTCGGGCAATTCACTGCTACTCGCCAACGACAATAACTCGGTTGAATAGTTTGTCGCACACTCGAATTCCGATGCGTCAAAAGCAGACTTAGCGAGTTGAGAGAGGGAAAACATCCGCCGCAACATGGGCCCAATCTTGTCGGATCCTGACGCGTCGGTCGATTGTTGAGACTCTCTGAGTTCCTCGGCCTTTTCGAGTGCGGCAAAGCTTTTTGTCGACTCCCCTTGGTCGTGTTGTTCACCGTCTTTCGATCGGGAATGGGAACGCAGAAGGTACAGTTGACCAAGTTGTTCGGGCCAATGCGGATTCCCAGGCTTTAATGCGAGCCCGCGCTTTAAATACTGTTCGCACAAAGTAAAATCGTTGAGCACGAAGAAGCTTGCTGCGTTTGCAATAATCGTCGGGCACTCTGGATTCGCTTCGATATTCCCGAGCCAAAGATCTTTTGCTTGTCGATATCCTTCTGGGTCAACGGCTTTTAACAGTTGACAATAGTCTTTCAGGAAATCCATTTTAGGAGCGTGTTCGATGAGCCAAAGAATGTGATTGCGACGTGTGGGAGCCACTTTCGACTCGAGTTGTTTTAAGAAGTAAAAGGAAACAAGAAGTACTCGCAAACCACATTCGTGTTCACCAAGGGGAAGGAGTGATTCTAATTCATCAGCTTGTGCCTTCGATAAAGACCGTCCCAGATTGGCCAGTCCTCCATCAGCCCGCGAGCGGATTCTAGCGTCAGCGTCTTCTAGAGCTTTGTCGAACAGTGGAAGAACGTCATTGACGGGCAGGGATGCATACGTCACAAGATTTGTCATCGTGTTCATGCGAATCTCGCAATCGGGGTCGCCCAGGTCGGCTTCGAGATTCTCGATAATCCAAACGCGGCTCGTTTGGTCGTCGGGGGTCTCGACTTGCCCTTCTGTAATTAGGGTATCGCACCAAGGGCAGGAGCCTTGGAGAAGTTGCCGATGCGTCATTCTACAAATCAGTTTTATGTCCATCGAAACGGTGTGACCTTTTGCCCTTGGATGTTGCCAACTAACCAGAATGGAAAATCAACACGTCTGTTGCGATCTATTCCCCCGGGAATGGATATTCAGCGACTGCCTTGTCGGCGTCCACAACGAGAATGGCCGTGGCATCGCTCGTGAAAATCGCGGATTCAACTTTAGCAGCACAGTTGATTCGAGCTTCGCATCTCTTTTCGTTGACGTCGTAGATATAGACAGAATTGCCAACGGAGATCGCTATTTTCGCGCCATCCGAGTTGACGGCGAAATCGTTATCGGAAAGTCGGAGTCTCAGCCCAAGTGGGATCTTCTCTTGCTTGCCGGTTTGCAAATCCAGCAAATGCAACTCGGAAGAACCAATAACAAAAGCCCGTTGACCTTTTGCAGTGCACCAAGCAAATCGCTGAAAACCAAATTTGTCAAATTTGTGTTCTGTGGAGTGATTGTTTTTTAAGTCGACAACATGAACGGTTGAACGCGACAGAGCTACGGCGAAGCGGCCGTTGTTTGAAACGAAGATGGAATCGATGCTCCAATCAGTTTCCAGTAATTGTTTCGACTCTGACTTGCTTTGAAACATTAGTAGTTGACGCTCTGCATAGAGCACGCACTCATCTGGAAGTAGCGCTGCCGTCCCCCTTCCAGCGACTTGTCGTTCAACAAACTTATTTTGATTCAAAGTAACGATTGCACTGCGAAATGGTCCGCCAACGAAAAGACTGCCGCCGTCAGGTGCAAATTTTAGTTGCCGAGCGGCAAACATGGACCGACCGCCACCTGTCGCTAGAACCTTATCTTCTTCGCGATCGTACAGAACCAAATTGCCTTGCACGTCCAGGCAAACGCCCACGTTGCTCTGAGCGGGATTGAGTCCAATTCTCGATTGCGAGAATCTGTCTGGCAACTGGTCTTTTTGTTTGGCATTAAGTACTCGAGCGGACGACCAATCGATGCCGATTGTGGCCGATGAATTTGGGACGTTTGAATTTAGGACGTTTGAATTTGAAACGCTAGGATTTGGAAAGTTAGGGACTGGAAAGTTATCTGGGATACGGTTTTCTATTGACGGAAAGTTTGGTGGGACTCTGGTTGCCAAGTCGGAGTCCTGTGGACGATCCGGGCGAGGAGGGGTTGGTTTGGCTGCAGCAACCAGCGAAGGCCCTCCTTTGATGGCGTCGTTGTTCCACGAGCGTCCAAATCCAAAAACATTATCGTACATTTTCGTACTTGCAGGAAGGACGTGCGTCTCTTTATCGACCTCAATTGCCGCGTAGGGCAAGTTGTAATGATGGAGCTGTTCAACGATTGATGAGACTCTGCCAGCAACGGTTTTACTACTGCCTTCGGATTGTCGGAGGAATACGAGGTTATTCTACCGTCCATTAACGTGCCTCTCGGTGTCTTCAGGACAAGATTCACTACAGTGCGATCGACTCGATTGAATTGAGTGGAAACTGTCATCGGCGTCCGCGAGGAGCTAGAGTTTAGCTGAGATAATTCCCGTACTCGGGAGACGAGTTTAACGTCGCTGCTGTAGCCATACCGAATGGCCGGCTCTCTGGATCGCGACTTTAATGCCGCTGGTAATTCGGTTGTTGTCGCTGCTGATTCCAATCTGGGAGCCCGGTGCCAGGACGAGCGCGTCGGCGATATCGAAGTCAACATTAAAGGGCACCAACTGCGCCCGAATTGCCCGTGGTCCACCGATCCAAATTCGACCGGAAGGATGCGGAGCAAGCGGAATGTCATATTTGTAGCCCGTGCGATAGGTAGCGATGACTAATCGTTGCACCAAGTCCACGCATTCGCCGTTATCGGTTAAGACGAAATCTTTTTGCCCGAAAACCAAACGACTGCCTAAAATGGGCAGCTCTATTTCATCTGCCATTTGTTTTTTCAGCAGGTCGAAACGAACGAGTCGGGATGACTTGTTTTCTTGCGGGTAGCTTGGAGCAGGGGCCAGCGAAAACTGATTGGACACCGGGACAGGGCGTTTTCCCGCGGCGAGCAGCGCAACCAATTCCCTTCAGTCACCCCGCAGTGCAAGTCTAATCGACGTGGTGTCTGCGTCGAGCGTAATTGGGAGTTGAGCGCCCAGTTCGCCGATCTGCGAATCCCAAAAAACGACTTCGTTGTTTTTCACGCCAATCAACCATTTACCTCCTGCAGTTGGGAGAGCAGAGGAGCGAGGATCAATTGATTTTTCAAAACGAAGATTTCCGTCTTTGCAATTCCAGACTTTCAATTGCCCGGAATCATTCCTGGCCGCCACTGCGGAGTCCCCAAGAAAGAAGATGTCGCTAGGTGCGCCAGCTTTGAATGGAGTCCAGTCTCGCACTAAGTTGCCATCGGACGTTTGGAGGCGAACGGTGGGTTCGGCTGCGGAACTGGTGAGGAAATAACGACCTTCACCCGAAATTGCCAGAAGAGAATGAGAGTCACTCGATAAGGTGTTCGAGATGGTCTTACGACTCACCAGATTCAGCACCAAATGCCGATGTGGAGTGGGCAGTTCGGCGACTCGCGAGCCATTTCTACGGCCGAAAGGTCTTACTTCGACGGCTACAAACGCGGGGTCTCCCGTGGCCTGGCAAATTTTCGTTGCCCACTGGGAATATTCAACGGGAAGAGTCGCCTCGACAACCGACTTGGGATCTAGCGGCGGTGCGTCGACCAAATCACCGCTTCCCTCTCGAGCGATTGTAACTTGCTGTTTTTTGAACTGCCGAACGATTGGGGCGATCTTGCTTTCCTCGTGACTACCGATCCCTCCGACAAATCGAAGAAATATGATTCCGATAACCAACAAAGACGCGACGCCCGCGATTCCGCTGACAATGAGTAAAACTTTAGCGATCGACTGCCCGCAGATCAAACGTTCGCCAAACGGTGTTCGCTCTTGACGGTCAGGGCCCGGAATGGAGGGTGGCGATTGAGGTCGCGCCGTTTGCATCTTAGCCACTGGAATTGTCTGCAAAGGGACGTCTACGATGACGCCGCATGTAGTGCACTGAGCCCTTTGGCCAGCGAGTTCATCGGGAGCATCGTGTTCCGTCGTGCATCGTGGACAAGAAAACTTAAATGGCATATTCCACCCAAAATAACCAAAGTTCAGAATCGTCTAGACGAGAATTCTAGCAGTTGATGAAACGAGTTCAAACAAATGGTGCCAATCTGTCAAGCATTTATGGCCCTCCCTATCCTTGACCAGTTCTCCGCCGCGCCCGTATAATCCGCAACTTATTCCCACACATGTATTTGAGCTGGATCGAGCCCTATGAAAATCCACGAGTTTCAAGCGAAGCAAATTCTCCGCGAGGCTGGAATCGCCGTGCCCGAAGGTATAGTTGCTACTACGCCTGAGGAAGCCGCCGCAGCGTTCACGAAACTGGGAACGGCGGTATGTGCTGTGAAGGCCCAGATTCATGCCGGTGGCCGTGGCAAAGGAACCATCGATGGCAAAGACGATGGACAAAGAGGCGTTGAGATCTGTAAGTCTGCCGATCAAGCAAAACAGGTCGCCGCGAATCTTCTGGGACAAAAGCTAGTCACGATTCAGACCGGCCCCGAAGGTAAGGTTGTCAATCAAGTCTTCATCGAAGCCGGTTGCGACATCGCTCGGGAACTCTACTTGGGAATCGTGCTCGACCGAGCCAAGTCGAAACCCGTCTTGATGGTATCCAGCGAAGGCGGCATGGAAATCGAAGAGGTGGCCGCCAATACACCCGAACTGATCTTCAAAGAACACTTCGATCCCGACGCGGGACTCGACGGGTACCAAGTTCGCAAATTGTGCAAACGATTAAATATTGAAGGCAAGAGCGTTCGCAGTGCAGGAAAGTTCATGCAAGCTCTTTGCAAGCTCTTCAAGGAACTCGATTGTGCTATGGTCGAAATCAACCCGCTCGTCGTCACCGGCGAAGGCGAAATCATTGCACTCGATTGCAAGATGAGTTTCGACGAGAACGCGCTTTTCCGCCACCCACAAATCAAAGAACTGCGCGACCTCTCCGAAGAGGATCCCGCAGAAGTTCGCGCTGGCAGTGCTGGCCTTAGTTATGTCAAGTTGGACGGTAACATCGCTTGCCTCGTCAACGGCGCTGGACTGGCAATGAGTACCATGGACATCATCAAGCTCCACGGAGCCGAGCCGGCAAACTTTTTGGACGTCGGCGGTGGAGCTAACGTGGAACAAGTCACCGAAGCGTTCCGCATTCTGTTGGACGACCCCAACGTGAAAGCTGTGTTGGTCAATATCTTCGGCGGCATCGCTCGCTGTACTACAATCGCCAACGCCCTTATCGAAGCGTCCAAGCAAGTCGACTTTAACGTTCCACTTGTCGTTCGCCTCGAAGGAACTGAAGTTGAACAAGGACGTCGGATCCTCGCAGAAAGCGACCTCGCCGTGATCACAGCTGATGACTTGACGGATGCTGCGAAGAAAGTAGTAGCCGCAGTCAACTAAACCAAAAAAAAGAGCAATATACGATGAGTATTCTGATCAACAAAGAGACACGCGTTATCTGCCAAGGAATCACTGGCAAAGCTGGCTCGTTTCACACTAAAGGCTGCCTCGAATATGGCACGCAAATGGTTGGCGGCGTCACGCCCGGCCGCGCTGGTGAAACCGTCGAAGGCCTACCTGTTTTTGACACGGTAGAAGATGCCGTCCAGCAGACAGGTGCGGACGCGACAATGATTTTTGTCCCGCCAGCATTTACAGCCGACGCGATTCTCGAAGCTGTCGACGCTGGCATCCGAACCATTGCCGCCATCACCGAAGGGGTGCCCGTGCTGGACATGGTGCGAGTGTTCGAGACGGTGAAAGCCGCCGATGCGACGCTGATTGGCCCCAACTGCCCCGGTTTGATTACCCCCGGAGAATGTAAAATCGGCATTATGCCCGGCTACATTCATCAACGGGGAAGAGTGGGCGTGATGAGCCGATCGGGCACGTTGACTTACGAAGCCGTTTGGCAGACCAGCAACATGGGTCTTGGCCAAACGACCTGTGTCGGACTTGGTGGCGATCCGATTGTCGGGACCTCCTTCATCGATCTTCTCCAGCTTTATGAAGCCGACCCGGAAACCGAAGCGATCCTGATGATCGGCGAGATCGGTGGAAGTGCGGAAGAAGAGGCAGCAGCGTTTGTGAAACAACACGTTAGCAAGCCCGTCGCAGCCTTCATTGCTGGTCGCACTGCCCCTCCCGGCAAGAGAATGGGACACGCTGGTGCCATTATTTCCGGTGGTAAAGGGACTGCGGCTGAGAAAGTCAAAGCCCTCGAGGAAGCTGGAATTGAAGTCGCTCAAAGTCCTGCAGACATGGGACAAGCTGTCCAACGCGCTTTAGATAACAATTAACTTCGACGCGTTCACTTGATCTGCCCGGCGAGTGCGATGCTCTACGAGTCACGAAAGAACGTGTTAG
>Ga0115002_10008844_pt1 | contig 11092 bp, 10 predicted proteins | sample ArcticOcean_MG_C_8_FD_89576 | JGI IMG/M metagenome (GOLD analysis project Ga0115002, IMG submission 89576) | Marine microbial communities from western Arctic Ocean - ArcticOcean_MG_CB11_86 | ecosystem: Environmental > Aquatic > Marine > Oceanic | place: Arctic Ocean: Canada Basin | collected... | reverse complement strand
TGGGAAAGGCTTGAGAGTGGCCTGGTGGCTGGTGAGTATAACGTGGTGTAAGGAAGTCCTGGGATTCACTTCTTGTAATTACTTGAGAACGCTAAAATGAATAAGAAAATCTCCAATAATCCTCTACTTCAAGATTATGATCGTATCCCGTTTCACCTCATTGAATCTAAGCATGTTGTCCCAGCGGTAAAAGAAATCCTAAGACAAGCTGAAAGAGATATTAACGAGCTGATAATGACAGATCAGAAACCCACCTTTCAAAACACCCTGGGACTACTAGATGATATTCTGGAGAGTGTCAAAGCTCGAGTGGCACCAGTAACTCACCTCATGTCTGTAGCCGAGACTCGTGAACTTCGTGAAGCTTTTAATGAAATATTACCCTGTATAACACAATTCTGGTCGAACATTACATTGAATCAGTTACTTTGGGAGCGGTTAGTCGATTTCTCTAAAACTATAGAAGCAGGAAGGTTGCGGGGCATTAAAAAGCGCCACTTGAGTAATACTTTGGATGAATTCAAGAGATCCGGAGCTGACTTGTTACAGCAAGAGAAGGACAAGCTCGCGACTATACGTCTTGAAATATCGCAACTGGAACAGAAATTTTCAGAAAATATCCTTGACGCTACTGACATGTATTCACTTTTTGTAACTGACCGTTCTCGTCTGGAGGGCTTGCCCAATGAGAGCTTGTCACTCGCTCGCCAGAAAGCTGGAGAAGCAGGTGAGAAGGGCTGGTTGTTGACGTTAGACTATCCTTCTTTTGAACCAGTGATGAAGTACGTTAGGGATAGGGATCTCAGGCGTGAGCTCTACGTTGCCTATGTCACTCGTTGTCGAACTGGAGAATTTTCTAACGTACCTATCATCACAGACCTGTTAAACCTCAGAAGCAGATTAGCCAATATCTTAGGGTATGAGGATTTCGCAGATTACATTCTTGGAGACAGGATGGCCAAGACAGGAAAGGTGGCTTTTGACTTTATTGATGGCTTGACCCAAGAGACTGAACCATACTGGGAGAGAGATATCGCTCAGCTGAAGGAGCACGCTTTAGGAATGGGCTTGGTGGACCTGCAACCTTGGGACCTTGATTTTGTGAAAGAAAATCTCAAGTCCACTCTATTCGGGATAGATGACGAAGTCACTCGTCCTTATTTTCCGATCCGACGAGTTGTGGAAGGGCTCTTTCAATTGGTAGAGGAAGTGTTCGAAATAGTGGTGACAGAGAAAGTGATCGAGGAAATTTGGCATCCAGAAGTGAGGTTTTACGAGATTTTCTCTAAAGATGGAAATAGAAAGTTAGGGTGTTTCTACACCGATTGGCATCCTCGCGAAGGGAAACGGCAGGGCGCCTGGATGAATGATTTAAAAACAGGAGGACCTTCGGGGGATGGCTTTGAACCACATTCTGGGATAATAGCAGGGAATTTAACTCCCGCTAAAGGGAAGACGCCTGCACTTTTGACTCATCGTGAAGTCCAGACTGTATTTCATGAATTTGGGCATTTGCTTCATCACCTCACATCTTCGGTTCCGATCGCACCAATGGCAGGAATCAACGTAGCATGGGACTTTGTAGAAGTCCCGTCTCAATTGATGGAAAATTGGACTTGGGAAGATGAAGTCTTACCACTTATTTCTGGTCACTTTGAAACGGGGAAGCCTATGCCTGTCAAAACCTCTTCGCAACTGAGAGAGGGGCGCCAATTCATGGGTGGTCTCAACCAAATGCGACAATTGGCCTTAGGCTGCTTGGATCTTCGACTTCATCGTGACGACCCAACAAAAGTCTCCTCTGATCCGCTGAAGTACATTGAGAAGATTTTGCTTCCTTTCTCTATCGGATCAGAGTTTAGCGAATTGCACTCGGCCACTATTTTCTCACATATTTTTGCTGGAGGTTACGCATCTGGCTACTATTCTTACTTGTGGTCAGAAGTATTAGAGGCTGATGTGTTCAGTAAATTTAGAGAAGAAGGTATCATGAACCCTACTGTTGGCAGGGCCTACATGGAATCAATTCTCACCCAGGGAGACAGTGATGAACCGGAAATTTTGTTCAAGGAATTCATGGGCAGGGATGTAGACAGGAATGCTTTCCTAAATAGAAATCTGGGATCACTAGAGTCCTGAAGTCGTCAGCTTGTTTTAGTTGTCTTAGAGGGCTTGATAGGCGCTTATTGTACAGTTATTTTACCAAGCTGGACAGGAAATTGTGATTAGTGGGCAAAAGGACAATAGGACTGAATCCCTGGGAGGGATAACTATAGATTACAGGCCCCTGATCGTTAGCCGGTGGGGTACCGAAGCGGTCAAACGGGGCAGACTGTAAATCTGCTGGCTCAGCCTTCGTAGGTTCGAATCCTACCCCCACCATAGAAAAATTAAAGGGATTTAATGAAATTAAAAGACTTTGCGGGAGTAGCTCAGTTGGCTAGAGCATCAGCCTTCCAAGCTGAGGGTCGCGGGTTCGAGTCCCGTCTCCCGCTTATGAGGCGGCGCTCCGATAGCTCAGAGGTAGAGCGCCTCCTTGGTAAGGAGGAGGTCCCGGGTTCAAATCCCGGTCGGAGCTTGTTTTAGAGTATTTAACGGTACAGCGACCATATAGCATAGGTCCAACATTGCGAGGATAATGATGGGGAAACAGAAATTCGAACGCACGAAACCACATGTAAATATCGGTACAATTGGGCATGTTGATCACGGTAAGACTACGCTGACTGCGGCTATCACTATCACCCAAGCAAAGAAGCACGGTGGTGATGCGGTGGCATTCGATCAGATTGACAAAGCTCCAGAGGAGCGAGAAAGAGGTATCACTATCGCTACCGCTCATGTGGAGTATGAAACTGGAGCTCGGCACTACGCTCATGTGGATTGCCCGGGACACGCTGACTACGTGAAGAACATGATCACGGGAGCAGCTCAAATGGATGGTGCTATTTTGGTGGTCAGTGCTGCAGATGGGCCAATGCCTCAGACGCGAGAACATATCCTCCTGGCTAGGCAGGTTAACGTCCCTCACGTTGTTGTCTTCATGAACAAGGTCGATCAGGTCGACGATGACGAATTGCTCGAACTGGTTGAGCTAGAAGTGAGAGAGCTTCTGAGTGAGTACGATTTTCCTGGGGATGACACACCTATAATCCACGGTAGTGCTCTCAAGGCACTCGAGGCTGGTGGCGAGGGCGCAGACGCTGATTGCATCCAGGAATTAATGGATGCTGTGGACAACTTCATTCCTGAGCCTAAAAGAGATATCGACAAGCCTTTCTTGATGCCAGTAGAGGATGTTTTCTCAATCACCGGTCGTGGAACGGTGGCCACTGGTAGAATTGAGAGCGGCATCGTCAAGCAGGGCGAGGAAGTGGATCTGGTCGGGATGGGTGCTGATAGAAAAACTACAGTTACTGGGGTAGAGATGTTCAGAAAACTCCTAGACGAAGGGCGCGCAGGCGATAATGCTGGTCTTCTCTTGAGAGGGGTGGCCAAGGAAGATATTCAGAGGGGGCAGGTTTTGGCTAAAAAGGGCTCGATTACTCCCCACACCAAATTCAAAGGTGAGGTCTATGTTCTCACTAAAGATGAAGGTGGCCGACACACACCATTTTTTGATGGCTATAGGCCTCAGTTCTATTTTAGGACTACTGACGTCACGGGAGCAGCAAAGCTTCCCGATGGTGTTGAGATGGTTATGCCGGGTGACAACGTGCAGATGGAAGTGGAATTGATCACACCCATAGCCATGGATAGTCAATTGAGATTTGCTATTCGAGAAGGTGGCCGTACAGTTGGATCCGGTGTTGTCACTGAAATAATTGAGTAGGGTCATAATTAAGAACTAGAATTTTAAAGGAAAACTTGAAGTCCTGAGTGTCTGGCGTCGCCAACCTGATCAAGGGTTTGGTGTGCTATGCTTTCTTGGCCGCAAGGATTGTTAGTAGTTAAGTTTACGCTATGCTGATCGAAACGGATTTGGTAACGAGGGGACTACATGCCGCGAGACAAAATCATACTCGGATGTCAAGAGTGTGCGGAGAGAAATTATAGTAAGACGAAGAACAAACGTCTGCATCCTGAAAGGGTTGAATACAAGAAATATTGTCCTCGTTGTAGGACTCACACTCCCCATAAAGAAACCAAGTAAAGAGTTTGACAATGGAGAAAGCCGGAAAATTGACAGCTCTCAAGAATTTCATTGAGGAATGCTGGGATGAGTTAACCAAGGTTACTTGGCCAGATTTCGAACAATTAAAGAGCGCAACCTTGGTTGTCATTTTGTTCGTAATTATTATTTCAGGTGTCATTTGGTTGATGGATGTGCTATCGCGTACGGTAATCGGATTTATAATGGGACTTTTCGGGGCTAGCTGATAATGACAGATACGATGGCTGCTCCCGGATCCAAGTGGTATGCTGTTCAAACCTACTCTGGGCATGAGAACAAGGTGCAGAAACTACTAAATATGCATATCGACAAAAATGGCCAATTGGAACCGAACGACAGTGAGATCCAAGGGGTGGTAGTGCCTACTCGGGAGGCCGTTGAAATTCGTAACGGCAAGAGAATAACTGTTACTCGGCGTCTGTACCCAGGCTATGTATTGGTGAATATGTGTCTAAATGAACGAACTATTCATACGGTCAACAATATCCAGGGTGTCATAAAATTTGTGGGTTCTGGGAAATCTCCCCAGCCGCTTCAAGATCATGAAATCAGTAAAATTCTTGGGGTCGCTACTCAGCAACAAGAAGGTGAATCTCACGACGAAATTCCTTTCCATATAGATCAGGTGGTGGAAATTACACAGGGTCCGTTTAGTGATTTTTCTGGTGCCGTTAAGGAAATTTATCCAGAAAAGGGAAAGGTGAAGGTCGAAGTCTCCCTTTTTGGGCGTCCGACTTCTGTAGAATTGGATTATACTCAGCTTAAGGGCTTCTAGTGAAGTGTTTTGGAACAATTGAACCAATAGGGTTTGGAAAATGGCGAAAAGAGTAGCTGGTCTGATAAAGCTGCATATCCCTGGGGGTCAAGCTAGCCCGGCACCCCCTGTGGGTCCGGCTTTGGGGCAACAGCAAGTTAACATAATGGAATTCTGCAAGCAGTTTAATGCTAAAACCCAGCAACAAAATGGGACTATTATTCCTGTTGAAATAACCGTTTATGCTGATCGTTCCTTTTCTTTCATCACCAAAAGTCCACCAGCTTCTTTTTTGATAAAGAAGGCCGCTGGACTTCCGAAAGCATCGGGAGAGCCTAACCGCGACAAGGTGGGGAAGGTTACGCGGAAGCAGTTAGAAGAGATTGCTGAGTTAAAGATGGAAGATTTGAACGCTAATGATTTAGAGGCGGCAGTTAAGATGTTGTCTGGAAGCGCCAGATCTATGGGCATTGAAGTGGGTTAGGAATTTATAGATTGGTGCCCTGTAAACTTTGAAGAGATAGAGTCTATATTTCTATTTCAGTTATGTTTAGATTTGAAGATAAGATAAAATCCGTTAAACCACTCCATGTGAACCGCCACGGAGTGGAAGGGTGAACTAGTCGGTTCTGAACTAATGTCGAAACACGGAAAAAGATTTCGGTCCGCGAAAGAGCAAATCCCTTCGGGGGTTCAATTTAAGCCTGACGAAGCTGTTCAGATGGTGAAAGATCTGGCTTCGGCCAAATTCGATGAAAGCGTTGATCTGTCAGCTTGTTTAGGGGTCGACCCGAGAAAGGCTGAGCAAGTCGTTAGGGGAACAGTAGTTTTGCCTCACGGAACAGGAAAGTCGGTTAGGGTATTGGTTATTGCACAGGGAGAGAAAGAGACTGAGGCTCAGGAGGCTGGAGCCGATTATGTCGGAGTGGAGTATGTCGAAAAGATTCAGAACGGCTGGCTAGATTTCGATGTTTGTGTAGCGACCCCTGACTTAATGAGCAAGGTAGGCCCCTTGGGTAAAGTGCTGGGTCCAAGAGGGCTTATGCCAACTCCCAAAGGTGGAACTGTAACCTTCGATATATCGAGAGCAGTGAGCGAGATCAAGGCAGGAAAAATCGAATACAGGGTTGATAAGACAGGGAACATTCATGCTCCTATCGGCCGAGTTTCCTTCGCACCGGAACATCTTAGTGAGAATCTGGTTGCTGTGTTGGAATCTATCCTCAAGGCCAAGCCTGCGACTGCTAAGGGGAAATATATGAAAAATGTTACAGTATCTAGTACAATGGGGCCAGGTGTGGCCGTTGACCTGAACGTCTTTACTGGGGCATAGAAATGAATCGTGCCGACAAGAAAGTTTTCATAGAAGAATTTGGACACAAAGTTCGTGAGGCCTCAGCAGTATTTTTCACGGATTTCTCAGGTTTGAACGTCAAGGAAATTACTGATCTGAGGAGGCAGATACGCAACTCAGGTGCAGAATATATAGTGGTTAAGAATCGACTACTGAAATTGGCCGTGAAGGAAATAGGCTTGCCGGATATTAGCGAAGTGTACTCTGGACCTACAGGAGTAATTCTTAGTTCTGGAGACGTAGTAGAGCCTGCAAGGGCTGTGTCAGAATTTAGCCAGGAACATGAGGATAGGCCAACTTTTAAGCTTGGCATTTTAGGCGAAGATGTTCTGTCCGCTGAAGAACTTGGGCGGTTAGCGAAATTGCCTACTAGAGATGTGTTATTGGCAACTGCTGTCGGAGCTATGGAGGCACCTATGGTTGCTTTAGCAGGGGTATTTGAAGCAAAAATCCAGGAAATGTCGGGTCTTCTGGAAGCTTTAAATACTAAGCAAGAAGGCGAGGTTCGGTGAATAATCTCGTTATATATGATCACCAGGAATTTTTAGTTCCCTAATACTGACTTTAAAGTCAGTTGAACCAGGAGGAAAGCCGACAGAATGGCTACGGATCAAGAGAAACTTCTCGAAACTATCGGTAACATGACAGTTCTTGAATTGTCGGAGTTTGTTGACGCATTCAAGGAAAAATTTAATGTGACAGCAGTTGCAGCTCCAGTCGCTATGGCTGGCGCCGATCAGGCATCAGCTGAAGTCGCTGAAGAAAAAGACGAATTCGACGTCATCCTAGAAGGAGTAGGTGGCAAAAAAATTCAAGTCATCAAGGCAGTCCGAGAGGTAACAACACTCGGCTTGAAAGAGGCCAAGGAGCTAGTTGATAACGCTCCTAGCACAGTCAAGGAAGGCATCGGAAAAGACGAGGCCGAACAAATTAAAACTAAATTGGAAGAACAGGGCGCTACAGTAGCCCTGAAATAAACTATATCTATTAAGCAGCCTCTCGGATTATTCGAGAGATGTAAGATGAGTATTGGGATGTTAGTGATCTCCCACACTAGGGCTATGTGTTGCTATAAAGCCCCCTGGCTTGGTGTATCTATCACTTTTCTAAAACTCTGTTTCTATAGTCAACCTTTTTATGCGGCCTCGCCCTATGGGTGGGTGCTAGCAGGGGGAAAAACCCTTGGATACTAGGAATGATGCTCGTCCGGTAGTCAGTTTCAGCAAACTGAAGTCTATAATGCCCATGCCCAACTTGTTGGACATTCAGGTTGAATCTTTCGACAAGTTGGTGAACTCCGAGAAAGAACCGACCCAAAGATGGGATTTCGGATTCGATCGCATATTTGGCGAAGTCTTTCCGATCACTGATGCGAGTGAAAAATTGACACTCGAATTCATTTCGGCCTCTTTGGGTACTCCAAAATATTCTGTGGAAGAGTGTATTGAGAGAGATATGACTTATGCTTCTCCACTCAAAGCTAAACTGCGACTCATCGTGTGGGAGACTGAAAGTGAACAAGGATCCGATTCTGAGAAGCAACCGGCTGACATAATAGAGAAGGAAGTTTATCTCGGGGAGCTCCCACTTCTGACTGACCTTGGGACTTTTGTCATAAATGGGGCCGAGCGAGTTGTTGTGAGTCAGTTGCATAGATCTCCAGGGGTCGTGTTTGAAGAAAATGTGCATCCAAATGGATCTAAGTTGCATAGTTCCAGGATTATTCCCTTTAGGGGTTCTTGGGTAGAATTCAAAATTGATATAAATGATGTTTGTTATGTACATATTGATAAGAAAAAGAAATTTCCAGCCACTGCCCTACTCCGTGCTTTTGGACACGGTGAGGACTCAGATATTTACGAACTATTTTTTAAAAAAAATGCTGTAGATCCTAGGATTGTAGATAACCAAGGGAATAAAAAAATCATTGGATCAGTTCTTGCCGAAGAAATAGTGGATCGCAAGACAGGGGAAGTCTTGGTCGAAACCTCTACTGAGATCGACGATGAGATAGCAGATCAAATCGAGCGGTTGGGGTACAAAAAAATTCAGATCTACAGCCGCGAACAAAATGATGGACGTGTTGCTAGCTCAGTGGTCAAAAACACTCTAAAAAAAGATCCGACTTCTTCTGAAGAGGGAGCTCTGGATGCAATATATTCATTACTGAGACCAGGCGATTCACCTAATGTGGAGACTGCACGCCTCGCTCTACATAGCGTATTCTTTGACCCCAGGAGGTATGACTTGGGTCGGGTCGGGCGTTATAAGATCAACAAACGTTTGGGTGTAGATGCCCCATCTCATGAAACGGTACTGACCAAAGAGGATTTTGTAGAAATCATCCGGTATCTGATTGAACTCAGTGGCGGCATAGGAGTGACCGATGATATCGATCACTTGGGTAATCGAAGAGTGCGGACGGTGGGCGAATTGATAGCAAATCAGTTTTCTGTTGGGCTTGCTAGGATGGCTCGATTGGTTAGAGAGCGGATGGCTATTAATACTGATGTAGAAAAGATAAAAATAGACGACCTTGTAAATGCTCGGACTGTTTCTGCGGTCATCCAAGCTTTTTTCGGATCTTCACAATTAAGTCAGTTTATGGATCAAACCAATCCGCTGGCTGAAATGACGCATAAAAGAAGATTGTCTGCATTGGGTCCAGGCGGTTTGACTCGGGAACGTGCCGGTTTCGAGGTACGTGACGTACATTATTCCCACTACGGAAGAATGTGTCCCATCGAGACACCTGAGGGTCCGAATATCGGACTCATATCTTCTCTTACTACCTACGGTCGTGTCAATGATCTTGGGTTTATCGAGACACCTTATAGAAAAGTAGTCAATGGGAAAGTTACTACTGAGATAGAATGGCTTTCGGCTAACGAAGAAGAAGATGTGCGAATAGCTCAAGCCAGTGCTCCTCTGGATGACAAGGGAAACTTTGTTAATGAATTAGTACTATGTCGAGAGAAGGGAGATTTTCCTTTACTAGGGCCCCAAGAGATTCAATATATGGATGTGGCTCCTGATCAACTCGTATCTATAGCTGCTGCACTCATCCCATTCCTGGAACATGATGATGCCAATCGGGCGTTGATGGGTTCGAATATGCAGAGGCAGGCAGTTCCACTGCTGTATCCTGATGCACCATTAGTAGGGACTGGACTAGAGTTCAAGATTGCCAAAGATTCTGGGGCCGTGGTCACAGCAAAGCGTGGCGGGAGAGTTGTCGATGTAACTGCTGACCAAATTGTGATTGACACTGGGAACGTCAATTCTGGGAGTGGGGAGCAACCTCTGGCAAAACTGACACAGTATGACCATTATCGCCTCAAGAAATTCTGGAGAACTAACCAGGATACTGCGATGAATCAACGCCCCTTGGTACAGGACGGTCAAAGTATAACTGCTGACCAAATTATTGCTGATGGTCCAAGTACCGACAATGGTGAACTGGCGTTGGGTCGAAATGTGATGGTCGCATTTATGCCGTGGTACGGATATAACTATGAAGACGCGATAGTTATCAGTGAGAAACTAGTCAAAGATGATGTGTTCACATCGATTCATATTCAAGAACTTGAATTACATGTCAGGGACACCAAGAGAGGGATGGAAGAAATCACCCGAGAAATTCCTAATGTTTCAGAGGAAAACTTGGTGAACTTGGATGAACGTGGAATTGTTAGAGTAGGAGCTCGCCTCACTAGCGGAGACCTTCTCGTTGGCAAGATCACCCCTAAAGGCGAAACGGAACTTTCTCCTGAAGAAAAATTGTTGACAGCGATTTTCGGAGAAATGGCCAAAGATGTTAAGGATTCATCTTTGCGTGTCCCACCAGGAATCAATGGTACGGTGATTGATGCTAAGATTTTTTCACGTCGTATAGATGATCCTTTATTGGAGAAAGAACACGGTCTTAAAATTGGAGATCTTCGTGGTTGGGAAAGGGAAGAGATTCGGCGGGTGAGTACAGCTCGAGATGAGGAGCTTAGAGAGATTCTCCAGAAACAGACAGTTACCCTTGCTTTGAAAAAAAATACCGTCGAACCGATGGTTGAAGAAGGTACTAAATTGACTAAATCAGCTCTGGACGATCTAGAGTTTTCCAAATTGGACTTGGATACACTGAAAGTCACAAACAAAGATAAAAACCTGAAAATTCGCAATCTGGTTGAAGGAGCGAAGAGGCGAATCGATACTGTTCGGGAAAAAACAGAAGAGCAAATCGATAGGGTCTTTAAGCCAGATGAGTTGCCGCCGGGAGTAGTGCAACTCGTAAAGGTGTATGTCGCAGAAAAACGAAAAATAGCTGTTGGAGATAAAATGGCAGGGCGCCACGGCAACAAAGGTATCATTGCAAGGATCGCTCCGGAAGAAGACATGCCATTTCTTCCAGATGGCACACCAGTTGATATAGTACTTAATCCCTTGGGTGTACCCTCCCGAATGAATGTGGGTCAGGTTCTTGAGACGCACTTGGGTCTCGTTGGTAAAATATTGGGCTTTGAATCTAAGACGCCGGTTTTCCACGGAGCTTCTGAAAGTGAAGTAGGGCTGCTTCTGAAGCTCGCGGCTTTACGGTGGGCTCATGAAGGGTTGGATATCAAGAGTGAACTGCCAGTCATTGATTCAACTAGAACTGTTGAACTTGTAGAGCTTTTAAAAGGCTTGGAAGGAGATGGCAGTGACGCTGTAGAGGATGGCAGTGGCGCTGATTCAGCAGCACGAGGAATCGGTGGGACAATAGACTCTTTCCTAGGACTCAAGATGTCCAAAGATCAGGGCTCATTCTTCCATTCCT
>Ga0115002_10008843_pt1 | contig 11094 bp, 6 predicted proteins | sample ArcticOcean_MG_C_8_FD_89576 | JGI IMG/M metagenome (GOLD analysis project Ga0115002, IMG submission 89576) | Marine microbial communities from western Arctic Ocean - ArcticOcean_MG_CB11_86 | ecosystem: Environmental > Aquatic > Marine > Oceanic | place: Arctic Ocean: Canada Basin | collected... | reverse complement strand
TGGGATTTCCTGCAATTCCAGCAGCAAAGTGGGAGAAACTCCCTGGCATCCCGATTCCAATTTTAAAAATTTTCACGGGATAAAGGTGGTCACCTATTTGCAGCCGCTCAATGACGATAATGGTGCCCTGCGTGTCATTCCCGGATCGCACCGTTACCCCAAACATGACGAGATCAAGCATATTGAAATGCGTAAGACAAAATCTGATGGTTTAATGCGAGAGAAAAAAGTTGATGATGCCAATGCAAAGACAAACGGTGGTCTCGCTATTGGTGAAGTCCCCGCCTTTGCCTGCGCAACGAATCCAGGGGATATAATCGTATTTGATTTTAGAGTATGGCATGCAAGTATCGGTGGAGCCTATGACCGGCGCCTGTTATCAATGATTTTCATGAAACAGGCGGCGACGCCCGAAGAAGAGGATGCCATCAACGAGCAAGTGAAACTTTCACTAAGTACTCGCAGGGCTCGCGCCAGTGAAAGTTTTGCCAAGCGGAGACCGGAGTACCACCCGGACTGGATAGCCAATCCTGAGAACGATCCCCGTCGTCAATGTTGGATTGATTGGTTGGGACAAAAAGGCTTTTTTTAACTCGATTGCGTCGCGTTAAAAATAGCCTTTCTGCAGTCAAAAGTCTAAGGTCGAAAGTCGAAGGTGGAAATGCGGACGCGCGTGTGCGGTAAAGCGAGAATGTGATTAAGCGAATAAGCGTGAATTTGAGCGTGAGGTATTAATTCTTTTGTCATTGCGAAGGAGGCGTAGCCGACTGCGGCAATCCAGGGGGAAGCCGATCACGTAACCGACATTTGCCTGGAGTGGAATATGTCGTCCCGCAACCACGGGACTCGGTAGCCACGACTGACAAGCAGCCTCGCGATGACAATAGGGGTGCGATCGCGCGTGTTGGAATTAGGTCAAAAGTCGAAGGTGGAAATGCGGACGCGACGGAGCGCGTCCCTCCATTGTATGCAAAGCATTTTGTCTCTGACCTTTTAGCTGATTCTAGATCAGTCGATAGTTACTTTATCGAGGATGGGGTAGCGGTCGCCGTTATCGGATTTGAAAATGGCTTTGTACTGGATGGTGCGGTCTGTGTTTTTAAGGGTAAACTTTCCCGACTCGAGGGGTTGCCAGGGGTTTTGCTCTAACATTTTTTCATCGACCGCAGTGCGGACAAAAAATTCCAATTCAGTTCCTTCGGGGATCTCGGCTTCATAGTTCAGCTGTCCTTGAATTGCATTGCGGGAAAAAAATAAAGGGGATGATTCGTAGGACTGTTGCCACGATCGATCGTAGATATGCCCCATGTCCGTGTTATAGGACCAGTGAGGACCCTGGGTTGGCACTTTCATTATATGTGGTTTGGCGAACCTGCCGCCATCATTGATAAATATCTTTGAATCCGTATTGTGATTGCCATCCACGGTGTGGTTGGAAACAGAGAGATCGAGTAGACCATCTTTATCGAAATCAGCAGCTAATCCATCAGCGGCTGAATTGTTAATGAGGTGTGTTCTATTTTGCCTGAAAAACCCTTCTGCACTGCCCCAAAAAAGATAACACGGTTGGTTTTCACGCGAGACCTCCCCATGGTAGTGAGGATTGAAAAGATCGAGAAAACCATCGTTGTCCCAGTCGGCAACCACGGGCCCGAGCGGGGTGAATCCGGGAAGCTTTTGGCTATTCCACTCTTTAAACCCATCCGCACCTCCCCAGAATAAGAGCACACCCAAGTCGTTATGGGTGTTCACGAAATCCCGATAGCAGCACACAACCAAATCGAGCCATCCATCCGCATTGAGATCAGCGGTCTCGAGATCTGACACCGCGGGGGCATCGAGATTCACAGAACGTGAGACAGCGTAACCTTCATCACTTCCAAAGAAAATCCTCACACCAACTTCCTGATAAGAATTGGCGGCGATATCGAGCCATCCATCTTTATCATAGTCGGCAAGTTGTATGCCAAGTGAACGTCCGTAACAGGGGATGGCGACACGCCGACTGAGATCAAAGCCATCTTTGGCGCCGTAATAAATGATGACGTGTGTTTTAAATTCTCCTTTGAAATACTGACCGAGGACTAAATCAAGGTAGCCATCCTTATTGAGATCAGCGGTATTGCTCGAACCCAAAAAGGATTCGGATAAGATGGTTCTACTTTCAATCTCAATTCCGTCAGCATTTCCCCAGAAAATATTCACTCCAGCCCATGGATCTTCAGAAACAGTGCCACCGTGATGCATCTCGTCCATGATCGCCAGATCGGTGTAACCATCGGCATTAAAATCGGCGGCTGTCCCTTCATATCCGCTTCTCATCGGTATCTCTAAGCGTCTTTGCGGACTGAAGCCATCCGAACCGCCCCAATAGACATAGGCGGGCACCTTTTCGCCTACTGCACCACCGACACTATTACAAAATACCAGGCGATTAGATTTTCCCTTATCGGGGGGTAGGGCCAGGACATCAAAGGCTCCTTCCGATGTTATTCCCTGATCCCCTTTTTTAAATTCTCGGTCTCCCTCGCCGAATAAGATGTAAGACTTTGTTAAATAAGTTTCATCACCCTGGTGGATAGCAACAGCGATATCAAGAATACCATCTCCATCATAATCACCTATCGCTGATGCTTTCTGATTCATCGCTTCGATATTGGTGGAACGGGATGCCGAAAATCCATTATTACCACCCCATAAAATACGAATATTTTTAGATGAACCTTTATCGGACCCTGCCTGTTCGTCACCTCCGGCTCGCCTGAGTTTAAAGTATGACAGGATCATATCCTGATAGTCGTCACCGTCTAAATCACCTACTTCAATATGTGATGCATTATAACCCTCAACAACGACGGGCGATCTCCATGAACGGCCTTTTCTGCCGTGAAGGATATGCAACTTTGCCCTGTTACTCCCTATAATAAGATCGAGCGAACCGTCGTTATTACAGTCAGCAGCAGTAATACTTCTATGTCCATCACCCGAGAGTGAAATACTGGATGAGGATAAACTTACACTGTCGCCATCGCTTTCCGTTGCCCAATAAATTGTAATAGTCTTATCAGATGTAAGAACGGCGACATCGGCGGCACCATCTGAATCAAAATCTCCTGAGGCGATATCAATAGCATTCTCAACACCCTCGTCATGATATTGGGTCAGGAGATACCCTTTTTCGCTGCCCCAGAAAACACGAATAATATTTCCCGACGGTTGGCCATGAAGCCAACCTTCCTGGTTAAGTGTTACGATATCAACCCAGCTGTCATTATTAAGATCGGCGAGAGCAATAGCCGACGCCCCATGCACGGGTAACAATTCATTACTACGATAGGCAGGCCAGCCATCGGGGCCGCCATAAATGATTGTTACAGAGCGTCGAGGATGCTGGATTCCACTTCTATTGGGACAAAAAATAAGGTCGAGCCAGCCGTCCTTATTAACATCGGCTGTCTCTACTTGAAAACTTCCATCTACGGCAAGCGTCGTCTCTTCAACTTCTCGGCTTGAAGAAATTTCCCCCAAGGTGGCGGGAATATAGTTAACCTGGTTGTGTGTCTGGGAGTAGTAGAGATCAATCCAGCCGTCGTCATTCAAATCAAAGCGATTGATGGTGCGAATTTTTCCGTCTCGGCTGACATAAATATTATTTCCCGAAGCATCGAGCACACCATCGACAAAATCTTCGAAGGTGTCTTCAACCCAGGTTTCGGCGTGAAGGATTGAAGCTGCACACAACAAGGCAATGATCGGCAGTGAAAGAGAATTAATCAAAAGAGGAGGAATAGCCACAAGAGGCACAAAAGACACAAAAAGAATATGAGGAAAGACAAAAATAGGGCGAAGGCTGCTTGACGTGCATAGTACCGAAACCGTGAACGGTGAACCTTGAACCATCAAACCTAAATTTTCACCTGGTTCATTCCTTCATCGATGATGGCTAAGATTTCATCGATCTGTTCGTGGGTGGTGATGAGGGGAGGGCTGAGGCGGATGTCGTCGCCGTTGATCCAGTCAGCGGATCCTTGGCCTGCTGTTATGGAGAGGCCTTTTTCGAAGGCGTAATCGGCTATTTGCTGGCCGACTTTCAGTTCAGCGGGAAAGGGTTCTTTTGTTTCACCGTCCTTCACGAGCTCAATCCCCCACAACATTCCCTTGGCGCGAATATCACCGACGAAGGAATGTTTCTTGAGCGCACCGGCTTTTTCTAAGAAATATGTCTCTTTTTCGGCTACTTGATCGAGTATTTTTTCTTCCTCGATGATCGCCAACACCTCCAACCCCACGCGCATCGCTACGGGATTGTCGACATAAGTAAATACGTGGGCAAAAACTTCGCGAGATTCGCGAAAGCTGTCGTAAATCTTATCGCGCATGAGCACACCACCGAGGGGACTGTAGCCGCTGCTTGCACCTTTGCCAAAAACAATGATATCCGGTACTACATCCCAATGTTCGACCGCGAAGTATTTTCCCGTCCGGCCGAATCCGGTAATCACTTCGTCGGCGATGAAGAGGACATCATACTTATCGCAGATCTCCCGTATTTCTTTTAAGTAATTATCGCCAGGCACCCCTACGGCAATGCCGGCCGAATTAACGGGCTCGGCGATAAAGGCGGCGACATTTTCAGGTCCGGCTTCGATGATCGCCTGCTCCAATTCACGGGCACAGCTCAGGTTGCAATTGCCTTCACACCCTTCAAACTTGCAGCGATAGGGATAGCAGGGGGATATTTTTGGAAAATTAGGAAACCAGGGGGTGAATTGATTTTTCAGCAAGGGCATGCCAGAGGCCGCCATCGCTCCCAGAGTTGCGCCGTGGTAAGCCTTCCAACGCGATATGATAAGTTGCTTCTGACTGTTGCCGCGCTGCAGATGGTACTGGCGGCATATTTTGAAGGCGCTCTCGTTTCCCTCTGATCCACCGGATACGAAGTAGACGTGATTGAGATCTCCGGGCGCGAGGTCCGCGATGCGTGAAGAGAATTCCAAGGCGAGTCTGTTTGTAAAACTGGTGGAAAAACAAAAAGCCATCGTCTCGGCCTGGTCGCCCATCGCTTCGGCGATACGTTTCCGGCCGTGTCCGAGGGTGACATTACCCGCTCCCGCGCAACCGTCGATGTAGCGTTTGCCGTCCTCGTCATAGAGATAAATCCCTTCGCCCCGCACCATGACGGAATATTTTTTATTAAGGTCGCGGTGGAAAAGAGAGTTGGGGGAGATTGAGGGATGTCGGGCTTCGCCCTCGGTAGCGGATTTGGGATTGGGCATGTATAGAGTCAAAAAGTCAAAAGGTCAAAAAGTCAAAAGGAAACAGGTGACTACGCCATTGTGTGAATATGGAAGTGAAGATTTGAAGAAAGATGACGAATAGCTACAAGAGGGACAAAAGACACCAGCCGTCGCCAAGGCTATGGCCGGCAGGCAAGAAAGAAATTCTGAGAGAGAAGGAGTAAAAGAAGGTGGAACGCATTGTTCCTAGCGCTTGAAAGTTAGATTGAATTAAGAAGCACTCTTACATTTTGACCTTTTGACTAGCAAGCGATGTCCACAAGCAATCACGAATTTATTCTTACTAAAATTATCGCGACGTTGGGGCCTGCGACTTCGGAGGTCTCGGATATGGTTGAGATGATCGAGAATGGGGCCAATGTATTCCGCGTTAATTTTTCGCATGGTGAACTGGATTCATTTAAAATACTCCTCGATAATATTCGGGAAGCTTCAAAAAGAACGGGACATAATATCGGGGTGCTCGCGGATTTATCCGGACCGAAGTTTCGGATTGGCAAGGTTGCCGAGGGTGGTGTTGAACTGGTACCCGGAAAGGATGTAATATTATCGTCAGAAGATGCGGCTCAGCAGGGTGATGCAAAAACCCTAACCGTTTCAGTTAATAACCCTATCTTTATTCCTGAACTTAAAGTGGGACAGCACATTCTGCTCAATGATGGAGAGTTTGTTTTGGAATGCAGTGCAATTCTAAATGTTAAAGATAACCCCGAAGCCCAGTGTAAAGTAATTAGCGGGGGGCTGCTTACTTCGGACAAGGGAATCAATCTTCCGGATACAAAGCTGTCGCTCCCCTCGTTGACCGCATGGGATTTGCGCTGCATTGATTTTGCGGTGGAGCACGGTTTCGATTTTCTCGCCTTGAGTTTTGTTCGCAGTGGAAAGGATGTGCAGCTATTAAAGGCTCGACTCCGGGAGTTGGGAGCGCGCCCTTCGATGCCCAAGCGCTCTGCCGGGGGTAGTGGACCGCGTTTCAGCTCGTACGGGGGCGGCTCTAAAAGTTTCATCCCGGTGATGGCCAAAATTGAGAAGCCCGAGGCCTTGGACGATCTTGAAAGCATCGTCGACGAATCAGATATTATCATGATCGCCCGCGGTGATTTAGGCGTGGAGATGGATCTGGCAAAGGTGCCCGTCATTCAAAGAAAGATTATTAAAACCTGTCACGATCAAGGAAAACCGGTCGTCGTCGCGACCCAGATGCTGCAAAGCATGATCGAAGCACCGACTCCAACGCGCGCCGAAGTCAGTGATGTTGCCAATGCCATCCTGGACGGAGCCCACGCCGTTATGCTGTCCGGGGAATCCGCGGTCGGGAGTTTCCCGGTTGAGTCCGTAAAAATGATGCGGCGCATCGCTCGAGAGACTAACATGTATCGACGATCTGAAGAGATTGACATCGTGCCGCCACGCAATCCGAGAGCGTCCCGCTATCGCACCGCGGCCCTGGCCCACGGAGTCAGCGTTGTTGTTCGTGCTCTCGACGCAAAACTGATCGTGATGTGGTCCCAACTGGGCGGTGCCGGTCATCGCCCTCAGTTCCAACCCGGAAGCCCTGCGCCGGATGTCGATTCTTTACGGATTGTTTCCCTTTTTCATGGATCAACCCGAATCAACGGCCGCCTTTATTCTTCAATTGGACAAGCTTCTAATCGATCAGAAATGGGCGCAAAAAGGAGATCCTATTGTTCTCGTTCTGGGAGAGCCGATCGGTCAGGAAGGTCTCACGAATAAGATACAGATACATTACGTGGGGGATGCGCTAGCGCGGGAGGACTAGCGCTGACGCGCTAGGTCAAAAGTCAAAATGCCAAAAAGTCAAAATGGCCTGTCCTGAGCGAAGTTGAAGGGGGGGAGAGCGCTGACGCGCGTGTTAGGTGTTAAGTGTTAGGTTGGAAGAGTATTGTCGAAGGTCGAAAGCGGAAGAGCGCTAGGTCATAATGATTTAATACACATCGCATACTCACATTTCCGCATTCACGCGTAAACGCATTCGGCTCATATCAATGAGGTGCTTAGGCTTCTTGAAATATATCGATGTAATTATATTTATGGAGCCAATCGATCCAGCGTTGGCGCTTGGGGCTGTTGTCGGGGTTGGCTAACCATTCAGGGGGGTATTCCGAGGTGGGATTTCCGAAGGTGTTTTTACCCATACCGACTCGCGTCTGATTTGTGATGTCAGCTTCGTTGTGCAAGGCCGCTTCCTCTTCGGGATTCCTGGCGTCATCGATATAAATAATCGAGGTCATGCGCCGATCGAGGGAACCGCCCCAACTGGCGTGCCACATATGGGTATCAAAAAGAAAGGCGTCGCCGGGCTCGGTCTCACAGATATAAGTGGGGTATTCCTTGATGTTCGAACGGTCTATATAGTCTACGTCGTAATGTAAGGGTGGCCTATGTGAACCGGTGATAAATCGCAGTGCGCCGCTCTCACCATGGAGCGATTGCAGATAGATGGGAAACTTGATCATGCGGACATTGAAGTCGCGGCAGTCCGGGTGGCAGGCCGTATTATTGATATAGCTATCGGAGTTACAGGAGCGTCCGATGCAGTTCTCTCCCAGGATTTGTTCAGCTATGCTCAGGAATCGCTCGTCTTCAATAAGCGATGCGAGGCGGGGAGTCTGCGCTCCCAGGTTTGACCAGCTGCAATATTTTACTTCCTCCTGCGGTCCGCTGTAACGTTGCGTGGATTCCAGTTTAAGCTGAATCTCCTCGTTAAATATTTTGATCTCATCCTGACTGAGTAACCCTCTCAGTGGAACGAAGCCGAATACGTTGAAGTGAGTGAGTTGGGGTTGGGTGAGCATTTATTAATTTTAATCAAGAGTGATTAAAATTAATAGTCAAAAGGTCAAAAAGTCAAAAGGGGGGGAGCGCTGACGCGCGTGTGGGAATTAAGTCGAAAGTTAAAGGTCGAAAGTCGAAGGTGAAAATGCGGACGCGATCAGCCGACGCCCGAGGGGCTATGGCCGACAGGCACCACGCGTAGTTCCAGTAAATACTCCACATGTACGCGTATGCGCTTTAACTCATAGACTATCGCATTTTAATGCGATGCTTAGGCATCTTGAAAAACTTCAATGTATTCCCACTTATGGAGCCAGTCGATCCAGCGTTGGCGAACGGGGTCCTTTTCTGCATTGGCCAGCCATTCAAGGGGATACTCCGGTTGACGTTCGCCATAGGTGTTCTTGGCCAGATTTTCACGCACGGCGTGAGCACCTTTTACATTTTCACGAATCGCGTCCTCTGCTTCGGGCGTCTTTGGGTTCTTTATATATATGGGTGACAGCATTCGGCGGTCGATTTTCCCTCCCCATGAGGCGTGCCAGATATGGGCGTCAAAGACAAGAACGTCGCCTACTTCCACTTTACAGGCGTGCGTAGGGACGTCTCTAATCGAGTCACCCTTGCGTAAGGCATCATTATCATATCCCGGCGGGTCAAATTTTGTTACGGCTTCATGGAATGGCTGCTTATGCGAACCGGGGATAAGGCGCAAGGCCCCGTTGTTTTCGTCAAGGTCTTGCAGGTAGATGGGAAACTTAATGGATTGATGATGGAAATTACGGCAATCGGGGTGCCACCTGGTATCGTTGACATAGCTGCCGGCATTACAGGAGACCAGGTTACAGTCCTCTCCCAGTATCTGCTCGGCGATACTTAAAATCCTGGGATCGTGAGGGAGCTTAGATAAGACAGGGGTCTCGGCAGTCAAGTTAGACCAGCTGCAGTATTTGGCTTCTTCATCCTGATGTCCTGTGAATCGCAGCGTCGCTTCTAACTTTAACTGGAATTCTTCGTTGAATGTTTTGATTTCGTCCACACTGAAAAGCCTGCGCAGCGTAACGAAACCGAAAGTTTTGAAATAGGTGAGTTGGTGTTCGGTGAGCATGGGTATTTATATTTTATGACATTTAGATTAAAATATAAATAAGTCAAAAAGTCAAAGGTCAAAAAGGATATGCGAATAAGCGTAATAAGGAATTAGCATCCCTCAATCGTAAATCGCCAATTGAATCACCGCACTCCAGCTTCAAAACGGATGCGGGGATCGAGCCATAGGAGGAGGAGGTCGCTGACGAGGGTTCCGAGAACGCCGACGAGGCTGAGGACCATGAGCATCGACCCGGCGAGGTACATATCTTCGGTCATGAGGGCTTCGAGCATCATGGGACCGACGGTGGGGAGGCGTAAGACCATGGCGACGATGGCACCCCCGGAAACGAGCTGGGGAAAGAGGGCACCGATCCCCGAGATAAAGGGATTGAGCGCGATGCGCACGGGATATTTCAAAAGTAATTTTATCGGCCGCACCCCTTTAGCGAGCGCGGTCACAACATAGGGTTTTTTTAATTCATCGAGCAGATTGCCGCGCATCACACGGATCATGCTCGCGGTACCGGTAACACCGAGAACGACGACGGGGAGCCAGATGTGTTGCATGAGGTCGACGACCTTGCTCGCTGTCCATTCTGGTTGGCCCGCGAACTCGGGCGAAAACAAACCAGACATGCTGATACCGAAATAAATATTGCTCCAGTACATGAGCAGGAGAGCGAGAAGAAAACTGGGGACACACATTCCGATAAATCCGAGAAGGGAGAAAAAGTAATCGCCGATTGAATACTGTCGAACGGCAGAGTAAATACCGATGGGTAGTGCGACTGCCCAGGTAAAGAGGACAGAACCAAGCGAAATTAAAAAGGTGAGCAGGATGCGGTCACCGACAACGTCATTGACCGGTGTTCGGCTCAGCATGGAAAAACCCAAATGGCCCTGGAGTAGCCCCTGGTCCTTAGACTCGAAGGAGAGAAACCAGGGGAGACCGAGCCAGGAAGCGTACTGGATAAGGATAGGTTCATCGATGGGAAAGATCTCACGCAATTGCTCGGCTTCAATTTTTGCTTTATTATCATTCGCCAACTCAGCCTGCAGGATTTTCAATTCAATATAATTAGAGGGTGGCAGTTGTATAATAGTAAAAGCAACGGCTGAAATAATCAGTAAGGTGGGTACCATGATGAGGAAGCGTCGTCCCACATAGGGATGTTTAAATCCTGCGAGAATCAGCCCCACTACAGCGATTCCAAGAATAAGATGGCGGACGATCCGGCTGAGAGAGGTCCCCGCTTTTTTATCCAGCGTAAGATCATTCAAGGCGTTAGGAAGGGATGTAATGACGGTCATTTCACGTTTAATATTTTCTACAGCGCCGGGAGAATCGTTTGGCTCTTCGAAAAAATAAGCTTCCAGTCCACCACTGGCAGGACTTCTAAAAGTTGAACCATAGAGGACAATACGCGGGACGTTTTTAAAGCCGTTCTTAACGATAGCCAACTTAGGTGGAATAGAAGAAACGTTTATACTCCAAAGATTTTCTGCCGCGATATCCTGACTTTCCCGGTATATGTCTCGCTGTTCTTTAAAGGTAAGCGCACTGGAAGCAGCATCGAATACTTCCATCGATCGGCGCAGAGGATGATTGCGAGGCGGTTCGAGCCCCCCGTTTTTTACTGCCTCGGGATTACCGTATAAACCCCCATATTGATACCATAATGAAAATCCTGCGGCAGCCTGAGAACCGGGCGCAAAGCGTTCCAGCGGTACGAGGGGATTAAATTCTGCTTCTGTCGCACCAATGAAAAAGTCGTAGACGCGAGCAGCGTTTTCAACGGTGTATAGATGATAGGACCGAAATCTCTCGATAGTGTTTAGACCGACTTTTTTCCAATCCTCAACAACAAAGGGAGAGGGACCATCGGCAAAATTTGGGATGATATCCATA
>Ga0115002_10008841_pt1 | contig 11095 bp, 8 predicted proteins | sample ArcticOcean_MG_C_8_FD_89576 | JGI IMG/M metagenome (GOLD analysis project Ga0115002, IMG submission 89576) | Marine microbial communities from western Arctic Ocean - ArcticOcean_MG_CB11_86 | ecosystem: Environmental > Aquatic > Marine > Oceanic | place: Arctic Ocean: Canada Basin | collected... | reverse complement strand
CGATGCCCGAGTTCGAGTGCGAACAGTGGCTCACGCCGCGACCCTTGGCTGAATCGACCGTCGCACTGGTCTCCACCTGCGGAATGCATCGGCGTGACGATCCGCCATTCACCCTAGGTGCGGTCGACTACCGCCTGATCCCACGGGGCGTAGATTGGGCTGACATCATCATTTCGCACGTCAGTGCAAACTTCGATCGCAGCGGGCTGGCCGACGACCCGAACGTGGCGATGCCACTCGACCGACTCGAGGATCTTTCCGCCCGCGGCGAGATCGGTGCTGTTTCTAGCTGGCATTACACCTTCATGGGCGGGCACCCGCAGCCGCAGATGTTCGAAGAGGCCGGCACTGAAGTAGGCCGTCTTCTTGCCGCGGACGGAGTCGATGTAGCACTCCTCGTTCCCATTTGACCACTCTGTTCGGGCGCCGTCGGCGCCCTCGCCCACTTCATCGAGCGCGCCGGTGTAGCCACGGCCTCAATCAGCCTCATTCGTGAACAGACCGAACAGGTGCGACCGCCTCGAGCGTTGTGGGTTTCGTTCCCACTCGGACGGCCACTTGGCATACCGGGAGACGCCGATTTCCAACTCGACGTGCTGCGAGCCACGCTCGGCATGCTCTCCACCGCAACAAAACCCACGATCGAGGACTACCCGACTGACGCACCAAGCGCTGGCCCCGAGACCTGGGCGTGTCCGCTGACCCTTGAAGTGGAGCCTGACGACTCCCTGGGCGGGCAACTTCTGGCGGAAGTGGGCCGTCTGCGACCGTGGGCGGCCGAGACTCGACGCCGTCGAGGACGCACTCTCTTTGGGCTCTCCGGGGCCGAACCGGACCAGGTCGACGACGTGGCCACAGTTCTGGCCACCATCGCCGAGTCGGGAAATGTCACCGACCAGCCGGACACCGACATTGAGTGGGCACACCCCATGCCATTTCTGCTCCGTCACCTCGCCGATGATCTCCGCAGCTTCTACCACGAGGCCATCGCCGCTCAGCCAGGCGACACACCCCCGAATCACGAAGCGCTCAACGGATGGATCTTCGGCGAAACCGTCCTCGGCGAGGTGCTCCTCGCGATCGCTGACCACCTTACCGCCGTCGGCGCCGCCAACCCGATGGCGGGGATTGTCCGCAACTTGACGGTCCCCGAAGGGCACTAACGGAGCATCGCCGCTGGTGCGATGAGGGACTCCCCCCCCGACCTTCGGGCTAGCTAGATAGTATTCGTAGCCGTTCGCAACTGTTCGAATTACCTTGCTGTGTATGGGCTTCTGAACTTACGCGAACGTGGGCGTGTTCGTACGAGTTCTTACTCGTTGGCCCCAAATTGACCCCCTAAGCAAGACGGGGAGCAGGAGTTGTATGACCTTTAATCACACTCCCTAACTTGTGGAGGTAAAATCAGGTCAATTTTATAAATAAAAAGTGACAAATGACGCTATGATAAGAATCGATTCAGAGACAAATTTATGACCAATCCTATGGAAGGAAATGACACATGAATAACATCCTTGTCGAAAAAGACAACGAAGCCACGGTGATTACTTTAAACAGACCTGAACGGCTGAACTCTCTGTCTCATGAATTAATCGATGAACTACTCGATGCTCTTGAGGAAATAGAAGAGGATGACGATTGTCGAGTACTCGTCATTCAAGGTGAAGGGCGCGCATTTTGTGCTGGAGATGATTTAAAAGGGATGGGTGATATCCCTGATGGTCGCTGGAAGAACCGCAAGCCACTGAAGCGGTTTAATGTTCTGCCGCAACAAAAACTTATTGCCGCACTCAGAGATTTTCCCAAGCCAGTGGTGGCTAAATTGCACGGCTATGCTCTCGGAATGGGATTAGACATGGCTCTAGCTTGTGATATACGGATCTGTGCCGATGACACTGAGCTTGGAGATCCACGAGCCACCCGTGCACTATATGCTGCCACAGGCATGCACTACCAGTTACCAAGAATTGTTGGATACGGGCGAGCCATGGAGATGATGCTCTTAGCTGAAAAAATCGATGGACAAGAGGCATATAAACGGGGCATGGTCTATAAGTCTGTTCCAGCCGATCAATTGGATGAGATGGTTGCTGAAGTTGTGAATTACTTGCGAACTGCCGCGACTCGATCCTTGTTCTTCATGAAGAAACAGCTGCACGATCAACAGGACATGGGATTCGAGGATGCACACAGGCACTCAATTTGGATGAGATCTACTTATGACATTGAGGACGGGCCTGAAGGCATTCAGGCGTTTATTGAAAAGCGTGAACCACGATTCACTGGGCGTTAAATTCGCTTATCACCTAGGCAATTACCCCGTCAACGACGAACTGAACAAATTCATTTTGCGTAAGTCCAAGCATACCAACTAACACTTCTTCATTATGTTCTCCGAGCGTAGGCGCTCTCCCAGGAATCGGTACCTCAGCGTTGATTCGTGCTGGTTGAAGATGTGATCTGTAGGTAACACCTCCCGCACGATCCGAAACGTCGGCGAAGTGCTGTGTTGAGAGGTGTGGGTCCAGTTCAACAAAATCTTGTACAGACTGAACAACTGACGCCGGCACCGAATATTCCTGCAGATGGTTAGTCAAATTCCAGGCGTCCCAATCTTTGACCCTAGATGAAATCCATTCACTTATTTCGTATTCGTGTTGGCGACGGTTACTACTGGTCGGAAATCGACTTCCATATTCATCTCCCCTATCTCCGTCTAGCGCTCTGCACATATCAACCCACTCTCGATCGTTTGTGACACTGATGGCTACCCACCGGTCTTTGCCAGTACAGCGAAAGACGCCCTGCGGGGTGTGCCTTCGGTGACCATTTCCTGGTCGTGCCGGGGGTATGCCGTTAAGTTCTGTTTCCATAAATAAAGGGCCTAACAAGTTAAGTGTGCTTTCAAATTGTGACAGATCAATGAATTGCCCCTCACCTTCTTTTAGTCGGTGATGCAGGGCGGAGAGAATAGCGGAGGCGCCGAAGTATGGTGCGGAAAAATCAGAGTACAGGGGCCCCATTCCAATTGGAGCTGTTCCTTCTTCACCCATCCCATAGTTGATTCCAGTTGCCGTCAGCACGCCATTTCCGTTAGCTCGAAAATCTTTCATCGGTCCAGAGCTACCCATAACTGGCATCGATAGCATTACCAATCCAGTATTTAAGTCCTTCAAGTCATCAAAGGCCATACCCCAGCGGGCCATTCGACTACCGGTAAAATTATTCAGTAACACATCTGACTGTTGAATCAATTTCTTGGCAAGGTCCCGTCCTCGTTCATCATTTAAATTCAGAGTCACTGACTTCTTACCAAGGTTGCAATCGCTAAATACTGCATTGGGACTATCACCTGATTTTTGTGAATCAGGTGGCCACAATCCCGCCTGACGGATTTGGCACATTCGCGTACTTGATTCAACACGAATAACTTGCGCTCCCCAATCTGATAGCAAACGAGAAACCGATGGTCCCGCGATCATCCATGAGAAATCACATACTGTGATCCCGGTCAAAGGTCGTGCTTCAAGTGGAAACTTAGGATCGCTAGGATTGTGAGTACTTGGAGTGCGCGATAGTTGAAGAAATTCATTATTGTGGCTGGCTAGTTCGGGTGGTGGTGCGAGCGGCGAAAGTGGGGTGCTGCTGAATTTATAAGGTGGTCGCATGAATCGATGTTTGCGTCCCTTCTTACCAGTCGGTAGGGATTCAAAGAAATCTCGGGAAGTCAATTGCTGATGGTCGGTTAACTCATCCAATTGAGCTACGGGAGAAGTGAGAAGCCTACGTCTTTGCCCTTCTTCGTACAAGGCATCTCTCGAAAATCGTCTGCAAAACGTCTCCACCACTTGGGAGAAGGTTGAATAATTTTCCATTCTATAGCTGAAATCTGTCCAACTTGGATCGAGTAGCGTGTCGCCAATATTCTCGTCCACTAACCATTGCGTAAATTCTGCCCATCGATACTCAGGAACAACAAACGAAATCCATTTGCCGTCGGCGCATTCATAAAGATGTCTTCGACCGTTATGGTCTAAGCCGGATCTCCTGGGAATTCTGTGATACCACGTGTAGGCATTTGCGCTAGCCGTCTGAAGCGTAGTCATTGAAGTTGCTTCCTGAACAGAGATATCTACACGAGACCCGAGTCGCCCCCGATGCTCCCGGCCGAAGAGGGCCACAAGAGAAGTTGATACGGCCACCAAAGATGCGATTTGATATGCCTGATCATTACTGGGTTGCATTGGTGGGAGATCTGGATCTCCGCATAAATACATCAGTCCTCCAGAAGCAGCCCCTGTAAGTGCAGTCCCTTTCCAATTATGATGCGGTCCAGTCTGTCCGTATGGAGTAATTGTCAGGTATATCAGTCCTGGATTTGCTTTGCGCAGCGAATCATATCCAATTCCTAAAGTATCAAATTCACCAGGGTCGCCGGTTTCTATGAAAATATCACTCTGCTTAACTGCCTCTAACAGGGCTTCCCTACCATATTCGGTATGAATATCTATCGCAGCAGATTTCTTGTTCACGCCGTAGTGCAAAAACTCAGCGGTAGAGTCAGCATCTACGGTTTCATTTAAGTCATACTTGCTTCGTATCTTGGCGCCAGATGGAGGCTCAATCCAGTAAACTTCCGCGCCTAAATCGCCGAACATTCGACCGGCGTAAGCCCCCAAGTCATCACTAAGATCTAAAACTCGAAGATCAGATAGTGGGCCTTTAGAAAAATTATCCGGCATTGCTGGCCATTCTTTTGCTGGCACTATCGTGGATAATTATTCAATGAATCTAAATAGCGCAGATCTCGATCCGAATGAATCTTCTTCTTAGTCCAGCGGTATCGCTCGGGATCTAGTCTGGACAGGTCTAGAAGAAAATCGCCTGCGCTGTCACGTAAGTCTTGGTTGTCAGGATAGAGTCTATGGACTAGCCCAATTCGGTACGCTTCTTTTCCTGTCAAGGCATCTCCCGTGAAAGTAGTGTTCGTAATATAGGTCTGTGGAACCAGTCGCGGTGTCTTATAAGACCATCCCTCAGCTGACCACATCGCGCGTTTGATTCGGGGATCTCCAAAAATACAGCCCTCCGTGGCAACTCGGAAATCGCAACTCGTAGCGTAGTCGTATCCCGCCCCAAGGCCATATCCATGCATCAATACAGCAGTTGGCTTTTCCATATCTCTGATAACCGTCGTAACCTTCTGTAGTAGTAGTGGTCCGACTCCGATATCGAGATCCACTTGATGTCGCTCCTTGTACCATTTAGGTGATTCCGCATTCGGTCCAGACTTGAGGTCATCCCCTGCACAGTATGCTCGACCTTCACCGGAGAACACCACAACTCTCACCGAGTCATCACCGTTGGCATCATGAAGCGCCTGCAATACACGGTCATGTTGTATCAGGTCAATCGCATTCAGGCGCTCCGGTCGGTTGAAGCGGATGTGTCTAATGAAGCCATCGTCATATACCATCAAGTTGGAATCATCACTCATCCTAGACTCCCTTGTAGTCCGGCTCACGCTTTTCTATAAATGCGCGACTGCCCTCAGCTCGGTCTTCAATCACATTGGTTTGTCGGATAGCCATCGAGTGCATCAGTGCCACGTCGTATGCCATGTCTAGCTCTTCGAGTACCTGTTTCTTGACCAAGCCATAGGATCTCGTCGCCATGGTGGACAAAATTTCTAGCAATTCAGCAAGCGCTTGATCAAGGTCCTTACCCGGATATACCCTATGCACCAACCCGATTCGGTACGCTTCAGGAGAGTCAAGCATATCGCCAAGGAGAAGGATACGTACCGCCTGAGATTGCCCAACTAAACGTGGTAGCACGTGAGTAATCCCTGTATCGGCTATCTGTGCTCTGGCAACACGGTCATCTCTAAACTTAGCCTCTTCATCAGCAATCCTAAAATCACATACGCAAGCGATATCAAAGGCGAGTCCATAAACTCTTCCCTGAAGTTTGGCTACGGTAGGCTTAGCGATATTGCGGATGGCTGTGAGCATGTCCTGCTGAATAAAAGACGCTATCCCATGTGACCCGTGGGTTTTATTTCTGTTGTATTCACTAGGCCACTCACCTTCTTCGAGCGAATCACTTTCCCCTAAACTGAAATCTAAACCTTCTCCGCAGATCATCACCGCACGCACGTCAGCGTCGTGTTCCACCCTCGTTATTACGTCACGGATACGAACCATTGATTGGTATGTAAGCCGATTACCGAAATCAGGCAGATTAATTTTTAGTTCAAGTATGCCGTTGTGGATCGTTGTTTCAATTCCGTGTTCCGTAGTCATGACATCTATCCCTACCTATTCAGCATCTTCAATGTAGCATCAGTTCAAACTTTTTTTTTACATACTCATCATCGGGCGACTTTGACTACTTACTCATAAGCTAATCCAGTAATAAATAAATTCTCCAACCAGCACAGGCAAGAGATCTAATAATCACGCTAATCTTTTTAATTTTGAGATCATACGCGGGATCTCGTTCAATTATCTTCAACTATCCCCTGCTCCGAGGAGACGGCCGAGCAAATTCCGACCTGTAGGCCGGTCCTCCTAGTCTCAGTTGTATAGGTAAATAGATAATTTTTTATCGAACTTAGGACACGAAATGATATACCTGTGCATGGACCAACCAGTGAAATGTAATTACCGTTTCCGTCACGATACTATCGGCGATTTTTTGGATCATTGGCTTCGTTAAATGAGTCGGCTAGAAAGTTGAAACTCACCAGCATCATGGCTAGAACAATTCCAGGGGACATTGAATACCAAATTTGTTGATAGAGAAATCCACGACCACGTTGCATCATTGTCCCAAGAGACGCATCTGGCGGTTGCACACCGAGACCAAGGAAACTCAGTGAGGCTTCAGCTAAGACGGCAAACGCATATGACAGAGCCACTTGGACTACTAGGGGTGAGAGCGCGTTAATAGTGATGTGACGATATAAAACTCGAACACCGCTAGCCCCTATGCTCCGGGCGGCAAGAACGTAATCTTTAGCCCCCTCTGAGATAGCGCCAGCGCGCGCAAGTCTAACGAAAGCAGGAAAATTAAATAGTGCAATTGCGATACAAACACTTCTAATTCCAGGACCAAGCACTGTGACAATTACTATTCCGGAAAGGAGCGACGGAAAAGCCAGAAGGGTGTCTACCAGGCGCATAATGATTGTTTCGGTGATACCTCGTGTGTATCCGGAGAGAAAACCAACAAAGGATCCGATTGTTGCGCCGACTGTTACTCCTGTAAGACTGACTATTAGCGACGCCCGTAGGCCGAAGAGGAGCCGACTAAAGATATCGCGACCTATTTCGTCAGTTCCTAACAAATGTGTAAAAGAGGGCCCCAGTAGCCGAGCGCCTTCCTGCTGCTCACGAGCGGTGTATGGAGCAATCCAATTTGCTCCGATTCCAGCAATAATCACGATCGAGAGCAGAATGAGCCCAATTTTTCCCTGTTTATTGGCCATTGTTTTTAGAAACAGCGTCAGCACCTGTGAGCGAGGTGGATCTGACGAAAGAATCTCTTGTGGATTAGTATTAGGTATTGCTGCCATCTATTTATTTCGCAATCGTGGATCTATAACTATGTACGTGAGGTCGACCAGTAGATTGACCCCTATGAATCCCCCAACTAGGAACATGAGTAGAGTCTGTAAGACCAGATAGTCTCTATCTCGTATTGAGGAGACGATTAGGCTGCCTATTCCTGGCCAAGAGAATACGATTTCAATTATTAATGCACCCGCTAGGAGCCTCCCAACTTGTAGACCAACAACGGTGATTAAGGGAATCAACCCGTTACGAAGTGCATGCCGAATAACTACCCGTCGTTCTTCAACGCCCTTTGCACGTGCTGTTCTAATGTAATCTTCCCCCATCACATCCATAATTGAACTGCGTGTGAATCTCGCGAGAATAGCTGCAAATGTAAATCCAAGAGCTATGGTGGGCAGGATCAATTTACGCACCGCAAGGACTGGATCTTCAAAAAAATCGGCTCGGCCGGCTGAAGGGAGCCAACCCAATTTTACCGAGAATATTAAGAGTACAATAATTCCGAAGAAGAAGTTTGGAATTCCAATACCAACCATTGTGAATCCTGAAAGTCCATAGTCCCAGATGCTTCTCGGTCTTAGACCTGCCATAATTCCAAGTGGAATTCCTACAACCAACGCTAATAGATAAGCCGCGGTTGCTAGTTCAAGTGTGGCGGGCAGTTTTGCCGCAATCAAAGAACCGACTGTCCTTGAGGTGATAAATGAAGTGCCAAAGTCGCCCGTGAACAAATTTCCAAGCCAACTTACATACTGAATCGGAAGAGACTTGTCGATTCCAAGTTCAGCACGGATAAGATCGATTTCAAATGCAGTGGCATCTTCCCCTGCGATCATCGTGGCAGGGTCGCCAGGAATCAGTCGAAGCATTCCGAATATTATTAATGATGCAAAAAAGAGGACCGGAATGCTCTCGACGGCTCGCCTAGTTATTTCGCTAGCAAAGCTTCCTGATTGCATTAATTATTTGCCCTTTTCATGGGTGTTTCCCAATATTGACGGGTCAATTTAATAGTATATGTTTTAGATAATTTTGCCTGTGCTAAGCACAGGCAAAATTATCGGTACTGCTAGCTCGTGAATCCAAAACGCTCAAAGAATGGAGTGCCGTAGACGTTTAAGTAGTCCTCTAGGTTTCCAGCACGGGCATTCAAGGCAGTTCTTGGACTAAATGGAAGGACAAAGTGTCCATCTACAAAGGCTTGAGTGTAGCGGTCATATATTTCCCCTAACTCGTCGCCGCCCCCTGAAGCGTTTTTGATTTCCTCTACGACGTCGATCCACTCTTGCGCCTCATAGTTTGAGGTGTTCGGGTATCGCAACGGGAATGCAACCTGAACGGTTGTTGCTGGCTGAAATTGAGCAAACCCATAACCGAAACCTACCCACGCCTGATCAAATGTGCCGCTAGACAACATACCTATCATTTCCGCATACTCGGTCTGCTTGAATTCTAGGTTAATTCCAATTTTCGCTAAATCAGCCTGCCAAATTTCACCGCAACGGATCTGTGCTGACCGCGTAGGCAGCAGGGTACAGGTGATTGGTTCAGGAAGCCCATCCGGGTAGCCAGCCTCAGCAAGGAGCGCCTTGGCCGCATCCAAATCGAAAGTGACTTGGGAGTCAATTTCCTTATCGAACGCTGGAGAGAACGTAGGCCAAGGAGTCGTCATCTTGCGACCAATAAGGAGCACCTCGTTGAGGAATCTATCTCGATTCATCGCGAGGTTCATTGCTTTTCGAACACGGACATCGTCCATTGGTGGGATCGCACAATTTAGTCCGAAATACCAACCGGATCCTCGTTCAATGGCAGCGCGCGTCTTGATTTGATCGCCAGCAGCCCAGCGTTCGTAATCTTCAGGTGAGACCTGCTCATGGATGTAATGCACGTCTCCAGCCTCAAGGGCAATTCCTTGTGCTTGGTTATCTTGAAATTGAAGGAAGGTTATAGAATCTATTACCGGCGTGTCCATGACGAAGTTCTCAAAACGCTCCATCTTCACAGATTCTTTAGGGTTCCATTCGGTAAGTCTGTACGGTCCGGTGCCATTGAACATACCGGTCTCAATTTGATCGAAAGTATCTGGGTCAGCCATCGGGCTAATCACTAGTAGGTCGGAGAAATTGGCCATAGGTCGATTGAATTCGAGTCGAAGCGAACGCTCATCTGCCACAATTATATTTTCGACTCCTTTTGCAATCTGACCGAGCTGGGATCGCTGCTCGGGCTCAGTCACTTTAATAAGGTTCCATTTCACATCTTCAGCAGTAAACTTGCGACCATCATGAAATGTAATTCCATCACGAAGTTTAATCTCACACGACATCGCATCATCAGCTAGGGTAAATGATTCGGCTAGATACGGTTCTGCCTTAAGCTCTTCATCATATTGAAGTAGCGTACCAAAAGCGTGGCGGACCACCATTCCGGTGGTTGAGGCCTGAAGGCGATATGGAACACCCTTGGGATTGAGGTCGTTACCGACACCTACAATCAATTCACCTCCCGTTAACCCGTCACTTGAAAAGCCTGCATCGTCGTCAGATGAACAGCCGATCAGTGCGGCTGCCGCAAGTCCTGCGCCACCCAGAGCCGCACCACGAATTGCAGTTCGTCTCGAAATTGGTTGATTTATACCGCTTGTGCCTTCGTTGCTCATATTTACCTCTATATTCTGCTCCCCTAGGGGACATTTCTATATACGACAAACCCAGTCTAGGTTGATCGAGTGTACACACAGGACATTACACATTTAGGCAAGCCGCGTCAACCCTTTGCACAGAATTTTACCGTGATAATTAAGCAGATCAAGACTGAGGATAGTTAGTGAATTTCTTCCGCCCCTGGTTAGTTTGGAGCCATTATTCAGAGTGCTGGTGACTCGAACTGTGAGAGCGTAATAGTGGAGCCGCTACTGCGATGGATGAATTCTTAGTTACATCCGTTTAGCGTGGTACGGTTACCACCGCGGTGGGTCAGCCAAGCATGGAGAATTGACATCGACGGTAGGATCGCATTTTTTAAATAATGAGGAGAGCAAAATGAATTTCGGAGCATTTTTTTTAGCTACCTCGGCAGAGTCTGAAGACCCGAAAGTTGTGTATGATCGGGCTTCAGAATATATAGTTTCAGCAGAAACATTGAATTTTGATTCGTTGTGGTTTGCTGAACATCATTTTTCTAACTACGGATATATTCCGAACCCCTTATTAATGGCTACCAAGGCTGCGACACTTACTGACTCTATTCGAATTGGAACTGCAGTTTTAGTATTGCCGTTTTGGAACCCACTTCGGGTCGCTGAAGATATCGCACTCACAGACCACCTCACAGATGGGCGTCTTGAAGTAGGAGTGGCGAGAGGTTACCAGCCGTTTGAATTTAAGAGATTTGGCCTGACCTTGGATGACGCTCGTGAACGTACTGATGAGACATTAGAGATTTTATTAATGGCGCTGACACAGCAAACATTTTCCTGGCAAGGCAACTATTTCGATATACCTGAGACCACT
>Ga0115002_10008840_pt1 | contig 11095 bp, 10 predicted proteins | sample ArcticOcean_MG_C_8_FD_89576 | JGI IMG/M metagenome (GOLD analysis project Ga0115002, IMG submission 89576) | Marine microbial communities from western Arctic Ocean - ArcticOcean_MG_CB11_86 | ecosystem: Environmental > Aquatic > Marine > Oceanic | place: Arctic Ocean: Canada Basin | collected... | reverse complement strand
GCCGAAAGAGATTTCTCACCATCGGAGGCTATGGAACGCCCCCGCCCGCATCAACCCGATTTAATCTGACACTGCCCCTATGTTCGCAATATCACAATAATGGAATGATTTGCGCTCGAGTTATTCAAAGCTTTCACCGATCTCTGCGAGAATCTCCGCAAGCGAAATGACCCGGGCATAACCACGCCGCAGGGTCTTTAGTTCTGCCTCGTGTAGCTCGTCATTATCAGTTGCGTTTAGATCGCTGCCGAAGATAACCTTATAATCACGAAAGAATGCATCCCGCGCGGTCGCGCCGCAGCAGTAATTTGTCATACAACCAGTGATGATCACCGTGTCAACATCGCAGCCGCGCAAATAAGTGTGCAGGTCGGTGTCATAGAACGCACTGTAGCGGTGTTTCTGGATAACCTTTTCACCTGGCAGCGGCGCGATCTCGTGGTGTGTCGGCACATCCTCTGCGCCGATCCGCAATGCACCATCCCGAATAGGCGCATTTAGTGGTACGTCCCACATCAATCCTCTATCCCGGCCAGAACGGTCATGGGCGTGCTCGGTGAAGATGACCGGCATCCCGAGCGTGCGGCAACGCTCAATCAGCTGTTTTACGCGGGGCAGGATACGCAAATTCTGCGGCGTCCACATGCGGGCACCCTCAGCAACGAAGCCCTCCTGAAGATCGATCACCAGCAGAGCCGTATTCTCGACATCGAGGGGGAAGTCGGGGTTAGAGGATTCATACTCATCGGCGGCGCGTTTTAAGATTTCCGCTTCGCCTGAAAATACCCGATCAACCATCTTGACCATCGCCGATCCCTCTCTTTCTATTCAGGCTGGGCCTGATAGCGTTGGCGGCACCTTGTCACCGACCTGCCGAAAAACCCGCAGTCGATTATATTCCCAACACTATTGCCTATGTGACGGTACGTTGATAGCGTTTAGGTGTCTAGGGCTTGTAAATGCAGTAAAATCGGCGCCTATCTGGTGTGTCAGATGACCTCACCACAGGCGATCAAATGGGAGATCAAGTAATGACCATCAACCGCAGAAAATTTGTAACCGCTGCAGCCGCGGGTGCGGCTGTGGCATCTGTCGGGCCTTTTGTTTGGCCAAAGGGAGCAACAGCTGCAGATACGATAAAGGTTGGGGCTATTTATGATCTCTCCGGCTTTTTGCAGGGGTTTGGTAAAAATCAGTGGCGATGTGCAAAAATGGCCATTGACCAGATCAACGCAGAGGGAGGCCTTTTGGGCAAAAAGCTCGAGGTTAAACTCTACGATTCACAATCTCAGATGCAGTTCTACAATCAGTTCGCAAACAAAATGGCGCTGCGCGATCGGGTGGCGGTCGTGCAGGGCGGGCTTACCAGTTCAGCACGCGAAGTTATGAGACCAATACTGCACAAACTTGATACGCTCTACATATACAATACCAACTATGAAGGCGGGGTCTGCGACCGAAACTTCTTTGCCACGGGCTCCACGCCGGGCGGGTATGTTGATTTATTAGTCGGCGAGGCGATGAAGCGTTGGGGCAAGAAGGTCTACATAATGGCCGCGGACTACAATTATGGGCAGATAACGGCGAAGTGGATCCGCAAGGCAGTCGCGGATAACGGCGGCACAGTTGTTGGGGAAGAGTTCTTCCCCCTTGACGTTAATCAGTTTGGCCCAACGATCAGCAAAATACAGTCGGCAAAGCCGGATTTCGTGATGAATGTCTTTGTGGGCCCGGCACACGGTTCGTTTTATGGCCAATGGGCCGCCGCGGGAATGAATAAAGACATACCCATGGTGTCTACGACGTTTGGGCAATCTGGCGAGGTTATATCGATGCCTCCGGAAGTCGCAAACGGGATTTTAGTCGCGGGATCGTATTACGAGGATCTCGACAATCCGTTCAATAAGAAATGGCTGGCAGAATTTCGTAAACTCAACGGCACTAAATACGGTTATCTTATGGATGTGCCACCCAAGGATTGGTACGGCTGGATGTTATGGGCGGAAGCGGTGAAGAAAGCCGGCTCGTTCGAAAGAGACAAGGTAATAGAGGCCCTGGAGTCTGGCTTGGGAATCGATGGTCCTGGCGGCCGGATTAAAGTTGATGCAAAAACCCATCATTGTTACATGGACATGCATCTGGCTCAGGCAAAAGACGGGAAATTTGAAATTTTTCGGAAAGTTTCAAATATTCCACCGACGAACACCGGTAACCAATGTGATCTGATTGGAAAACCAGACACGAATACAATGTTCATACCGAAGATCTGATGAATAATGCTGTGATTCTGATTAGATGGATCTAGCGTTAGTCGTCCTGATACAGGTCCTGTATGCAATAGCCAGTCTTGCGCTTGTCAGCGTAGGACTGGCTATCATCTTTGGCATGATGGGAGTGATAAACTTTGCCCATGGGGAATTCCTCATGATGGGCGGTTATGCCTTCGTTCTTTCCGTGGGGGCGGGGGTTAATTTTTGGATTGCGATGCTTGTAATCGCTCCGGTAACTGTCGGTGTTATTGGTATCATTATCGAGCGCCTGATAATCCGTCATCTTTATGGTCGGATTATGGAGACGGTTCTTGCGACCTGGGGGCTCAGCCTTTTCCTTATCGGGCTTGCTGCAACCGTTCTCGGTTATCATCAAAAGGGGGTGGCCCCGCCATTGGGTAAGGTAGTGATCGGAACCTATCGCGAAGGTGGCTACACCTTCTTTGTGATAGGTATAACGATAGTCCTGCTTCTAATGGTTTATGCGGGGCTCAAATATACCAAATTTGGATTAATTGCTCGGGGCACAATGCAGAACGCAGACATGTCGTCTGCGTTAGGTGCCAGCGTTAATAAGATTTACGCAGTGACGTTCGGCGTTGGCGCTGCTCTCAGCGGGCTTGCCGGAGCAATTCTTGCACCTATTGCAGGAGTGCTACCGGACATTGGTGTGACATACGTGATTAAGGCATTCATTACGGTCATTGGCGGTGGTGCGGTGGCCCTTTCAGGAACCGTGGCGGCGGCTATCCTCTTCGGCGCTGTGAACCAAACCGTTACATTTTTAAGCCGCCCCGTTGTCGGCGAGGTTGCGTTGCTGGTGGTCGCGATCGTCCTCCTGCGCCTTCTTCCTAATGGTATCACAGGCAAGTATTTCAGGAAGAGCTTGTGAAAATTTCACTGGAAACTGCCGGTCTTCTGGCAATGGCTGCAATTGGCGTTGTGCTTATCTTCGTTCTCCCGGCCGTGGCGGAAGTGTTCTTGTTGTTCGACCTTACGGTTTTCATCGTGATGTCGATATTGGCGCTAAGCCTAGCATTGGTCTGGGGCTTTGGAGGTATCCTTTGTTTCGGGCAATCTGCTTTTTTCGGGCTCGGTGCCTACACATATGCCGTAGCAGTTATAAATTTCGGTGAAAGCACGATACCGATTGTATTGGCGATCTTGCTTCCAGTGATCCTCGCTATCGTTCTCGGATATTTTATGTTTTGGGGTCGGGTGAGTGATGTTTACCTCGCTGTGATTACGCTGGCTGTATCATTGATCTTCTATTACCTCGTGGGCGCGTCGGCCGGGAGTGATTACAAAATAGGAAAGGCCCTCCTCGGCGGATATAACGGCATGCCCTCGGTGCCCCCGATCAATGTACCCGGATACCCAAAATCCGAAATCGTCTACGGTGATTTATACATTCTCGCGGCGAGCGTGCTGATGCTGGTTTATTTCGCCCTTCGCTGGTTTCTCGCCAGCGACTTTGGACATGTCGTCGTATCCATCCGGGAAAACGAATCGCGGGCTGCGCTTCTCGGGTATGACACAAGAATTTACAAGCTAACGGTTTTTGCTATTGGGGGGGGGATTGCGGGGATAGCTGGTACACTTTTCACCGCCTGGGGCGCTTATGTTAGCCCGACGGTTTTCTCAATGGTTTTTACAGCGCAAATAATTATTTGGGTTCTTGTCGGCGGGCTTGGAACCCTTCTGGGCGCAATTGTTGGCTGCATGCTAATCCAGTTTGCCACCACATGGCTTGGTGAAACAAAATTGGCAGATATCAATCTCATTCTCGGAGCGGTTTTCGTCCTGCTTGTACTGTTTATTCCCAAGGGAATTGTTCCAATGTTTCGGGATTTTCTCGGGCCACTTATCCGGGGCAAAACCAGCGCCGAACCCCGCTCGAATAACAACTAATGGCTCAGGATGTATTGCTGCAGACCCATGATCTGACCATGCGGTTTGGCGGCGTCACTGCGGTCAATCATGTGAATTTTAGTATGAACGTCGGTGAGTTGAGGTGCCTGAGAGGTCCAAACGGCGCAGGAAAAAGTACATTTTTTAAATGCCTGGTTGGGCAACTTGCGCCTACAACCGGACACATAACGCTTAACGGCCACGAAATCACGGGCGCCGAGCCCCACGAAATTGCGCGCCAGGGTGTTGCTATCAAAACCCAGGTACCCAGCCTGTTCGATGGATTAAGTGCCGCTGAGAACCTGCGCCTGGCCGCTCGACGCCAAAGTGACCGCCCTACGACCAAAGCGAAAGTAGAAGAGATCCTGGAGCTGACGGGGCTTACCGGTCAAGCTAACAAAGTTGTAGGACAATTACCCCACGGCCAACGGCAATGGCTCGAATTGGGCGTTGTTATGGCGAGCGACCCTGATCTGATGTTGCTCGACGAGCCTACGGCGGGGATGACTCATCAGGAGGTCGTCCAGACTGCAGAACTCATACGCCGCATTAGCCAGGGGAGATCTTTGATTGTTGTCGAACACGACATGCAGTTCATTCGGATGATTGCGGATAAAGTGACCGTTTTTCATCAGGGTACAATTCTGATGGAAGACACAATGGAAAACGTGATGCAAAACCCTCAGGTGCGTGATGTCTATCTCGGCAAGCAAGCCGGCAGCAATTCGTAATGTTAAAAATTTCCGGGCTCCACGCTGGTTATGGTCGAATTCCCATTCTGAACGGGATTAATTTAGACGTAGCCCGAGGACAAGTGGTCGGGATTTTGGGTCACAACGGGATGGGGAAAACGACTCTCATAAAAACCATAATGGGATTTATAAGTGCTACGAAAGGTCGGATCGAGCTAGAGGGCAAGGATATTACCCATACGCCTTCACACCGGCGCGCTCGCGCCGGATTCGGATATGTGCCGCAAGGCCGTGAGATTTTTCCGCGCATGACCGTGCACGACAACCTGAGGTTTGGTGTTGCCGCAGCCGGTAAGGCAAACAGGTCCACGGTCGAGGAAATACTCGAACAATTTCCGCGCCTTACTCCTCTACTCGATCGAGAAGGTGGCGCGCTTAGTGGTGGAGAGCAGCAAATTCTGGCAATCGCACGGTGTCTTTGCGCAGGCCCAAAACTCATGTTTTTGGACGAACCCACCGAAGGTATTCAGCCATCGATTATAGAACAGATTATTGAGCTTCTATCCGACTTAAAACGGGAAAGAGGTTTGACCATCGTGGTCGTTGAGCAGAATCTCGAATTCATAGCTTCGCTCTCTGATCGGGTATCCATCATCCAGAAGGGTATGATCGTCAATGAACTGGATCCTCACCAGCTAAGAGACCCCAAAATCTTGGACGAATTTATCGGGGTTGCTCAATAGTGGGTTTGCACGCTGAGATGTAATCAAAAATAAGGAAGAGCGGCAATGTTCAACCATCCGACAATCGACCAGCTTCGGGCATGCGCAGAAGATCTCGGTATGTCGCCATCCGACGAATATCTTGTAGCGACCCATCGGATCGTCGGACCGCTTGTTGATGCCTATCAGGCCCTGGATTCGGTTCCCGACTATATCCCGGAGGTAAAATATCCGCGCACGCCGGGTTATCGCCCCGAAGGCGACGAAAATCCTCACAATGCATGGTACGTAAAAACATCGATTAAGGGCGCCAAGCGCGGCAAGCTCGTGGGCAAACGGGTCGCGATCAAGGACAATATCTGTGTCGCCGGCGTGCCCATGATGAATGGTGCGTCGGTTCTCGAAGGCTACGTGCCCAATATAGATGCCTCCGTCGTCACCCGCATTTTGGATGCCGGTGGTGAAATCGCCGGCAAGGCAGTGTGCGAATATTTCTGCGTTTCCGGCACCAGCAGCACCAGCGCCACCGGCCCTGTGCACAATCCGCACCGCCACGGATATTCCGCCGGCGGGTCGTCGTCCGGCAGCGCCGCCCTGGTTGCGGCGGGAGAAGTCGAGATGGCGCTGGGAGGCGACCAGGCCGGCTCGGTTCGAATTCCGGCAAGCTATTGCGGTGTCTACGGCATGAAGGGCACGTTCGGCCTGGTCCCCTATACCGGAGCAATGTCCCTCGAGACGACGATCGATCACTGCGGGCCGATCACCAACTCGGTTGAAAACAACGCCCTTTTGCTCGAGATACTTGCCGGCCCCGACGAGTTCGATTCACGGCAGAACGGCGTGCGGGTTGGGCAATACAGAAAAACGCTCGGAGACGGTGTGAAAGGATTGCGCATCGGTATCGTCAAGGAAGGGTTCGGCCACCACAATTCGGAACCTGACGTCGATGCCAAAGTACGAGACGCTGCGAAACGGCTTGCGCGCCTCGGAGCGGAAGTTACCGAAATATCGATTCCGATGCACAACATGACCCGTGAAATCTGGATTCCTATCGGCCATGACGGCGGGTTCCGCACCATGATGGCGACCAACGGCGCTGGCGGAAATCATGAGGGGCTCTACGTCACCAGCCTGATCGACGCCGCCGCCGGCTGGCGCGGCCGAGCGGATGAACTGGCGGATACGATCAAGATCATCTCGTTGTTCGGTCACTATTCTCTTAAGCACTATCACGGTCACTATTATGCAAAAGCGATGAACCTGCGGCGGAAGCTGCGGGCGGGATACGACGCCGCGCTTGCAGAGGTCGATCTTCTGCTGCTGCCGACCTTGCCGATGAAGGCGTCCGAGCTGCCAGCGCCCAACACATCGCCGGAGGCCACCGCGAAAGTCGCGTGGGAAATGCTAGCCAATACCTGCGGCGTCAATCTGACCGGACACCCGGCGATGTCGCTGCCCTGCGGCATGGAAGACGAGCGGCCCATAGGTTTAATGCTGATGGGCCGTCATTGGGAAGAAGCGACCATATACCGGGCGGCTTACGCGTTTGAACAATCGGGCGATTGGCGCTCGTTCTAAAGAACCGAGGCGGCTGCGAATGCACCCCTATCGCGGCGCCATAAACCAAGGAGAAATCAAATGACCGACTTTCCCGTTATTCCGTCCACGATGGCCCTGGTCAATGTGGACATGCAAAATTGTTTTGTCGAAAACTCGCCCATCGCCGCACCGGGCGGCCGAGATGTGCTCGGGCGTATCAACCGCCTGATCGACGCCTGCCGGGCGGCGGGTGTTCTGGTCATCCACACCTCACATGTCGTCCGGCCCGATGGCAGCAATACAGGTGTTATGGGAGAGATCATTCCGCCCGTTACCGCAGGCGTGATCGATAAAGGTACGGCCAGTGCCGCGCTCCACGGCGACCTCAATGTCGCCGAGAGCGACGTGCTGCTCGACAAGCCGCGATTCGGATCGTTTCACGGCACCGATCTTGAACTGGTCCTCCGCGCGCGCGGAATAGATACGGTTATTGTGACCGGCATCGCCACCAATATCTGCTGCGAAACGACCGCGCGCGAAGCAAACGTGCGCGATTTCCGCGTCTTCTTCCTGACCGACGGGACCGCAACATTCGGCATCGGCGATCTGACGGCGGAAGATATTCAGGCAGCCACCTGCGCCACGCTCGGGTTTGCATTCGCGCAGCTTGCGACGGTAGACGAAATGATCGGTCGACTGGAACACGCAGCCACCACATCAGCCGCAGCGGAATAGCGCCCGGCCGTCCGATTAAGGCGCCGGTCCGCAGTCCCGCCGGCGCCTTAACTGCGCGCGGTTCCCATGTTTTCCCAGTTGCAGGATTGCTCGAAGGCATGCGCGGCCTGATACACCGTCATTTCATCGAAATGCTTGCCGATGAGCATCAGGCCGACCGGGCGGTCGCCTTCGCCGAAGCCGCAGGGAATTGAAATCGCCGGATGACCAGAAACGTTGGTCGGTGCGGTGTTGCTGATCGCTTCCCAGCAGTGCTGCATCGTATCGAGAAACCCGGCACCGGGATCGGGTATCCGGGACGTCATCATCGCCGTGGCCGGCATCAGAAGCAGATCGTACTTGGTCAACACCTCGTCAAACGCGGCGGTCATGACACGCCGCTGGTTCTGCGCCTTGGCGTAATGGTGGCTACCGTATGTTTTGTTTGCATACTGACCCAGCATCAGCGCGAATTTGAAGGTGTCGGGGAACTCGTTCGCCCGTCCTCCGGCGGCGGCCATCGCGTCGACCAGTGACGTCGGGTATACGCCCGCCACGTTCTGGCCGAACCCGTAGCCCCGGAACATGACCGTGTACATGGCATCGAGGCAGATCGCACCCCAGATCGCCAACCCGGTCTCGTGCATCGGGATGGAAACTTCATCAACCGTTACGCCAAGGGACGCCAGATGGGCGGCCGCTGCGCGCACAGTTGCGTCGACGTCGGGATGTGAATCATGGCGGCCGAATCCTTCGGTCACGACGGCGACGCGGAGGCCGTCGGCGCTTTTATCGAGGGCATCGGTATATCGGTCCACACGCGGGACCCGCTGACGGGAATCGAGACCGTCTTCACCGGCAAGCGCCTCCAGAAACAGCGCATTATTGGCAACATCGGCAGTCATCGGCCCGGCATGATCTATCGTCGCTTCGATACCCATGATCCCGGTATAGGGCACCAAGCCAAAGGTCGGTTTCAGACCGACGATGCCTGAAAACGATGCCGGAATTCTGACAGATCCCGCCTGATCGCCGCCGAGCGCCATATCGACGTCGCCAGCCGCAACGAGTGCGGCGCTGCCGGTTGATGAACCGCCAGGCGTAAATCCGGGATTGCGGGGGCTGTGCACGACACCGCTTGCCGACGTCAAACTGCCACCGGACAGACAGAAATACTCGCATACCGATTTTCCGGTAATCGTGCCCCCCGCGTCGAGCACCCGGGTGACTACGGTCGCATCCATGTCCGGAACAAAACCTTCCAGCACCGAAGCGCCGTTCATCATGGGAATACCGGCAATACAGGCGGAATCCTTGATCGCGACAGTTTTACCCGCAAGGATGCCGCTATCGGCGCCCTTGATTTCCGCCTTGACGTACCAGGCGCCGTGTTTGTTCTCCTCGCCTTCGGGTCGATGCCATTCGCCGCGCGCATATTTCACCGCGGGAAGCGCATCGGGCAGGTTTTCGATAGTATCGTAGGCATCGGCAAAGGGCGTCATGTAGGTCAGCACTTCCGAGACATACTGATCGTCCATCTCGAATCCGAACTCTTTACCTATTTCTTTGAGTTGGTCGGGCGTCGGCTTTTCGAATGTCATCGATTGATCTCCCTTGGTGTCGTTGTGTTTTCCCCGACAGAGGGTGCATCGTCGGCCGATCCTAGCCCCAAACCGAGGCGCGTGGAATATCCAATTGAAATCCACCGTCCTGGACGCTGCAAGATATCGGTCTCGTCGCTGCCGGCTATCTGTCGCGCAGACGCCGGATTTGTTTTACGCTGGATCGATCTGACCAGAACGCGAACCGGAATTTCTGTCCGGTGGGGGAACATGGAAAACCTTACAGAATTGCTCAAACAGCAAATGCCGGTTGCGATGGAAAGCTATACGGCCGGGGTGCGAAAATCAGGCCTCGTCATCGTCGATGAAGTGAATGGCTTCGCGACCGTCGGCGCCGGCAATCTCGCCCCGGTCACCGACAATCCGCAGGTCACGCGGATGGTCTGTGAAACGGAACGGTTGGCCCGCCAATTCACCGCGAAAGGAATGCCGATCCTCGCGTTTCTCGACACCCACATTCCCGGCAAACCCGAACCGCCCTATCCACCGCATTGCGAAAGCGGAACCGGCGAAGAAGAATTAGTCGCGGAGCTCAAATGGCTCGAAACCGATGCGAATACAACGCTCGTGCGGAAGGACTGTATAAACGGCTTCGTCGGCGCGTTCGCGCCCGATGGGAGCAATCGGGTTGTCGACTGGGTGGCGGAAAGCCAAATAGAAGAACTTCTGGTGGTTGGCATCTGCACCGACATCTGTGTGATGGATTTCGTATTGACCGCTTTGTCGGCCAGAAATCACGACATGATGCCGTCGCTTTTGGATATTTTCGTCTATGAAGCGGGCTGTTCCACATACGACCTGCCCCGGGACATCGCCGAGACAATCGGCTATGGAGCGACGGCGGCTCATCCGCAGGACGCGACACATTACATGGGTCTTTATTTCATGGCGTCTCGCGGCGCCCGGCTGGTGGAACACGTATCTGTCTGAAGTTAGCCGCGGTAGAACCTGGCAGGACGGTGTAAACGGGATCAGCCCAGCTTTGGTGCTCGAAAATGGAGCCTTCCCCCGTTTCAGTTCACCGCATGAAGGCCCGCCATGCCGGATCTGCTCGCGATAAAATTCCTGGCTGCCCTCCCAGATACAGCAGGCGGCCAGATGGGGCGGCGCGAGGCTCGCGACGTGCCATTGATTGATGGCGTAATAGGAGATGCCGTTCATGCCGATCTTGCCACTGGACCACGGTTGGATCGCAGCCCATTCGACGCAGTCGTGAATATCTATTGCCCCACCCTTCGACCACGGATCGAGATTTCCCGGACTACGGCCGCTGCCGCGCGCGTCGACCCGTATGCAAATATAGCCGTCCGGGACCCATTTCTCGGGATCGACCACTTCCCAGTTCGCATACTTATTCGACGTGCCTTGGGCCGTTTCGGGATAGCCACCCGTCATTCGCCCTCAGGCCGACGGGTTGCCCTCCTGAAAGGCCAGTCCCTTGCCGAAAGCGCCGTAGGACAGGATAACGGGATATCTGTCGTCGTCACTCGGCCGGAAGACGTCGGCGCGCAGCACGACACCGTCGTCCATCTCGATTGGTACGTCCCATTCGACAATCATGCCGTCGCGTTCTTCCGTCTTGTGCTGAGCGTCCGTGCCGTGCTTTTCCATGAAGATGTCCCTGG
>Ga0115002_10008839_pt1 | contig 11095 bp, 9 predicted proteins | sample ArcticOcean_MG_C_8_FD_89576 | JGI IMG/M metagenome (GOLD analysis project Ga0115002, IMG submission 89576) | Marine microbial communities from western Arctic Ocean - ArcticOcean_MG_CB11_86 | ecosystem: Environmental > Aquatic > Marine > Oceanic | place: Arctic Ocean: Canada Basin | collected... | reverse complement strand
TTCATTAGGGTCGCCAGAATCATGCCATCACTGGGACGACAGTCCAGGTAGAAGACCTCTTCCTGCGTTTGAATGAGCAGGTACGCGTGGAAGGTTTCGTCCTTGAGTGTGTGCACGACGAGTTGATGCACCTCACCGTTCACCTTTTCTAGCAGGTTCTTAATAAGGTTGTGGGTCAGCGGCCGGGGAAATGACATGTCCTGCATGGCCATGACCAGGTACTGGCCTTCGGGAAAGCCAATGGAAATGGGAACGAACCTGTCTTCCTCGCCTTTGAGAACAACAAGGAACGTTTCCGGTGGCGTCACATCGGGGTACGGATATATGCGCCAAACCGATACCGGAATCAGGTGATCTTTTTTTGGTTTTTTTCTCTGCATGTCAGTCGCGGAAACAGTCGAACGTTTGAGCGCTAACGCCCTTTGCAACGCTGGTTCAAATATACCTTATAGCGATCATTAATCAAGTAAAACTCGATAGTAGGGAGTGCTCTTGTCAAAGCAATCCGCGCTCCTTGAAGCTGATAAAATCATTATGTGCGACGATGATGTGATCGAGAACATCGATGCCCAGATGCGACCCGCGTCTACCAGGAGTTGAGTCAAATCGATATCGGCTTTGCTGGGAGACACGTCTCCTGATGGATGATTGTGAGCCAGAATCACACTCGCTGCTGAATGTTGGACAGCCGCCAGAAATACTTCTCGTGGATGCACGATCGAGGCGCACAGACTGCCAATGGAAACAACCTCCTTGTAGATAACCTGATTGCGCGCATTGAGATAGAGACAGACGAAGTGTTCCCTGCGTTGATCCTTGATTTCCGAGAGCGCAGGCACGACATCGGTCGGCCTGGAGATCACGGGTAGAATACCGATGCCTTTCTCGAGGCCACGTCGAGTCAGCTCAAAGGCGGCCACGAAAACGCACGCTTTGGCTTGACCGATACCTTTGATGGCTGCCAGCGCCTTTAGTGACATGGCCATCAGCTGCTCTTTCGGGTGGGCCGCGACGATCGACCTGGCTACCTCAGTCACCCCATTTCCTCGGTACCCCGTTCCCAGAAGAATGGCGACCAGCTCGTGATCTTTCAGCGCCTCGGGGCCGCAGCGACGTAGTCGCTCACGTGGCATTTCGGTAACCGTGATTGCCGACGGGCAGTCCGTGTTGGCGGAATCGATGTTGGACTGGTTGCCTGCTCTCGTCTGGAACTGCGCCATCTCCCAACCTCCGCAAACGGCCCTGGCGTTTGTTGAATGAGTGTTAACTGGGGAATACAACCGTGGTCTTTTTGATACACGTACGGCTGCTGTTAACCACCGAAGATCCGGTAAGTAGCCGTGTTTGAGCACAATCCGTACCATAAGTGCTGTCAGGACCTCCCATCGAACCCTTTCCTTTCGTCAGTACGGATTACCTGAGACTGAGTACGTGAGTCATGTCACTTCCGAACACAATCGATCGTATCACTCGACATCGAACCCTGTTCGCTATACTCAGCGGTGTGCTTATGGCTCTGGCTTTCCCAACCCGGCCCGATCACGCGCTCGCCTTTGTGTTCGGAGCACCATGGGCTTTCGTCGCGCTGATTCCGCTTTTCGTAACGCTGGTCAGTTGCTCCCGCAGGCAGGGCTGGCGCCTTGGCTGGTGGGCCGGCTTCACTTTCAACCTCATCGGCCTCTACTGGGTCGCCTTCACCCAGGGCGGGGGGCCGGCCGTCATCGCCGGTACCGTGTGCATGGCAGCCTATCTGGGTCTGTTCTGGGGCGCTTTCACACTGCTGCTCGTGGCCATGGCACAACGCTGGGGGCCGCGCTCACTGGCAGCAGCCCCGGTCCTATGGACCGCTTCCGAATACGCCCTGTCCCTTGGTGAGTTGGGATTCCCCTGGCTGTTGCTGGGCCACAGCCAGGGGTGCTATCCGGCGGCCATCCAGTATGCCGAGTTTACCGGGGTCTACGGTATCTCGTTCTGGATAGTCGTCGTTAATGTGTTGCTGTACCAGTTTGTTTCAGCGCTCGGTAGTGATGTGAGTCGGCGGTGGGCGATTGTCGCTCTGGTCGCCGTCTGCGCGCCCATCCTTTATGGATGGACCGTGCTAGAGAACTCGCCGTCAGTGGACCACCCCCGGCAGGGCGATGAAAGCGCGACCCGGGTCGGAGAGGTCCGGGTCGGAGGCGTCCGGGTCGGAGGCGTCCGGGTCGGACTCGTGCAGAACAATCTCGGACTGGCAAAGTGGTCCCCGGGAGGGCTGGAAAAGAGCTTTGAAAGCCTGGAAAGACTATCGCGATCAGTCGTTGCCAGCCAGCCACAACAACCCGATCTGATCGTGTGGCCGGAGACGGCCTTACCCTGCTACCTGAGCCTGCGCCCCCAGTGCAGTAGGCGTGTACAGAATCTTGTGGCGACGTTGGGGACGCCGATCCTGACTGGAGCGTCGAATGTGGAGCCCAGTACTGGAGAGCCCTACAACGCCGCTTTCCTGATCCGCGACGCCAGCTCACCGCCAGTGGCCTACGCCAAGATGCACCTGGTGCCTTTCGGTGAGCGCACCCCATTCCGCGACAGCTTCGCATTCTTGAGAGATATCGACTGGACCGCGCTGACAGGGGACCTCGGGCCGGCCGAGTTCGCCCGTGGGCGCGAGCGCACAACCTTCGAACTACCAGCTTCGGGAGCCACGTTCGCCGCCTTGATCTGTTTCGAATCGGTTTTTCCCGATTTCGTCCGCAACAGTGTCGCCGAGGGAGCCGAGTTTCTCGTCAACATCACCAATGACTCCTGGTTTGGGCGCACGGCCGGACCGTACCAACACGCGCAACTGACGGTGATGCGGGCGGTCGAAAACCGCCGTGCGATCGCCCGTTGCGCTACCAGTGGGATCTCCCTCTTCGTCGATCCCTATGGGCGCACCTTCGATCGCACGCCCATCTTCGCCGAGGCGGTGGTATCCCGCGAGCTGCCGCGATCCCGCCTTCTCACCTTTTATACGCGCCACGGGGATTGGTTCGCCCAGCTGAGTACCGCCATGGTTGTGGTATTCGCCTTCTTGCTCGTGGCTGGAGGCCGGAATAAGTTGTTGCCAGGGGCAGGTGAAGCGATGCGCAATAGCGAGGACTCATGACGGAGCGGGACGATAGCGCGGCGACGGACGACGACGCTTCGGCGAACGATATGGGCGATTCGAGCAGCGAACTCGCTGCCTCCCGTTTCGGCACCGAGCTGGAGGAACCCAAGAAAGAAATGCCATTCCTCGATCATCTCGAGGAACTGCGCTGGAGAATTCTCAAGGCACTCGGAGCCACCCTGGTTGGGGCGATTATCGCTTTCACGCTCTCCGATCAGTTGCTGAGTATTCTGACCCATCCCTATGAGGATGCGGTGCGCAGCATGATTCATGAAGGCAATCCTGGGCCGGTGGATGCGGTCACCGAACTCGTAGAGCGCTGGTTCGATTCGGCTATCGCCGATGGTACGGTCGCCACCTACGAGCCCGATGAGCCCATTCCCGTTGCGCGCCAGCTCCAGGGCCTGAAGATGATGACGTACTTTTTCGTAAATCTTCAAATTGCCCTGCTCGGCGGCCTGGTACTGGCATCACCGGTCGTTTTTTACCATTTCTGGAGATTCGTCGCGCCCGGGCTGCTCACGCGTGAGGTACGCGTCTTCCTACCGGTAATCGGCCTGAGCGTAATCTGCTTCTTACTGGGTACCATGATCGCGTACTGGATCGTCCTGCCGCTTGGGCTGCGGTTCTTTCTAGGACTTGAGCCTCCCGGTTTGAGATTGCAGCCTGCCGTCGGCGATTACATCAACTTTGCGCTGAAACTTATTCTCGGGTTCGGTATCGTATTTGAGATGCCGGTTGTGAGCTTGTTCCTCGCCCGCATGGGCCTGTTGACAGCGGACTATCTGCGTCGCATCCGGCGCTACGCGGTCGTCGGCGTTTTCCTGATGGCGGCGATTTTCACACCACCTGACCCGATCTCGCAAGTCATGATGGCGCTGCCCCTGCTCGTGCTTTACGAAATCAGCATTTGGGTGGCTCAGATCAGCGGCAAGCGTCAACCGGCGGCCGAGGTTCCCCAGTAGACACAAAAAAACCGGCCGCAATCTGCGGCCGGTTCTGACTCGGTGATCTGATTGATCTTGTGTGCTAAAAATTCATGCCGAGACCCAGGTACAGGCGCACATTGCTGGCGTCGATGATGTCGTCGAATTTCGCCACTCTCTGGTACCCAGCTTCCAGCAACACACTACTCAAACCGTCAGAGACTGGGTGATGAATTCCGGCCATAAGATTGAACCCGCCCTTGGTCGCCGCGTCTTTGTTCGGCTTGGACGCCTCCCAGGTCAGGCGATGACCACCCACTCCAACACCCAAGTAAGGGGTGGTGTGATCGACGCCCCTGAAGAGCAGGTGGGTGTCAACGGAGAGCGACATCTGCGTGATATCGGCGCCCTCTCGTCCTAGTGGTTTACCGGCCATCCTCCAGGTAAAGTTGAGTTTCCAGTGCCGCCCTAACACCTTGCCCAAGCGCAACCCGATGCCGGCGTCGGTAATGCTCTCAGCCCCCACCAGGAGGTTCTCATCCCATACCAGACTGGTTTTGCGGCCAAACTCTGCGCCGCCCAGAATGTGAAGGCTCGTGCGCGGATAGTCCTTGCGCGAGGTCATCTCCTGGGGTTTGCTGATGAGCGGCTCCATTCCGGCAGCACGCGCTTCGTCCGCAAGAGCGTGCCAATCTCTGACCGAAATCGCCTGGTCGAGCACTTCGACCTCGTAACCGGCTTCCACGGACAGCAACTCGGCAATGCAGAACTCGTCGGCGACACGGACTACGCGCGCCTCTCCAACTTGAGTGAAGCGCGCCTTGCCGTTCTCCCGCAGCAAGAGGAACTGGTCACCGATACTGGTACCTGCGAGAGTCCCGGCATCCAGGTACACCAGCGCCGGTGTCGTCTTGATGACGTAGAGCAGGTCGGCAACGACTCCCGCCGAATTCTGTGCCCTCGATGGGCCCACGCCGATGCAAAGCAGCGCGCCCAGAAGGAGTATGCGGGTGAGCTTAGTACTCGAGGACATGGCGTCGTCTGCGCCCATGGATGGTCTGTTGATTTGCACGGTATCGTGAACGACGCCGATCAGCAAGGTCTTACCGGATGCCTGTAGCTTGATCAGGGTGTCCGGGGTGTACTTGATGGTGAACTCCTTGAGGTCCTCTGGCCGGTACTCGCCGGTCATCACCGATGCCAGCCTCGAGCGGTCCTCGCTCTGTTGCTCTTCAAGCTCAACCAGACGCTCGTCCAGCGAGACGACGTAGGCGCGCATGGCCGAGATCTCATCCCAGATGCGACGGGCAAAAGTCGGGTACGTTTTTGCCAGGGTCTTATTGGCCTTCTCATAGCCCTTGACGCTGGACTCCAGATCCTCAATACGCTGCGCGAATTCGTCTGGGATATGAGCATCATCGGGTACGGGCATTTCAACGACCGGCTGCAGGTACTCGGCAAGATCGTCGACCATGGGATCGGAATAGGCCTTCACTGGTCGGCCCTTGGCTGTCTGCTCGCTTACCTCGAATACGTGCACGACCCCTACCGGTTCCTAGGGAACACCCAGGATCTGACCCGTTAAGGGGTGCACGATGGGCTGACCCTGGCGCAGCAAAGTCACCTCGGCCGCCATGACCATGCCACTGCGGCTGCCTGCTCCGAGAGTGACCTCCTGCCCAGAGACCGCGACAACGGTCGTCATCATCGTCACCGCCGTCATCGCACTTGGTGATTCCATCATCATCATGGAGTCACCGGAGGGATGACTATCCGCGCCACTGATTGCGGGGAGCACGCTACAACATGCCCACACCCACCAAGGTGCGATATGCTTCGCCAAACAAGAATGCGTTGTCATCCTCATCACTACAGAGCCTTGGAATTTAATGTTGAAAGACCGGGTTGCCTGGACCCATGCTTGGTCAAGACCAGTGACATTTGCCCTTCCGGCCATCCTTCACGACCAACTAAGCCGATGTGGGGTGCGTAAAACGACGAGTATGAAATCGCCCGGCCTCGGTCTTTATTTGCTGATTCGAATCTCGTAATAATCTCCAGGCAACCGGTAAACTGTTGCCCTCCCATCACGATCGAGGTGTCTCGGGCACCAACTTCCTTGTGAATCAGCATGTCTTCGGATGTGTAGACGTATGGGTTTGGTGCGCTGTCCACGTCCACGGGAATGACGTTGACACCTCCCTCAGCGCCCATCTCGAAAACCTTGCCGTCATCGGCGTAGGCCACGGTACCATCCTCAAAGAAGAACAATTCTTTTTCCTCCCGGCGCTCGCGGCCGTTGATCTCACGAACGATCTCCACGGTGGTCTGGTTCGCCTCGTCTTCGTACTCATAGACCCAGTAGCGGCCGACTTCGAGCGGATAATACGAACCAACCCCGGCTGCAACTTTCGTGTTCTGCGCTGCTGGCGTTTCCTGCGGCGACGCCAGGCTCCGTTAATTGATCGGAACCTTGGATCGCTGCGACTCCGTCACCTGTTGCACCGGCGACCGCGGCTTATCGCGGAGGCTGTGCGCGGTTGGTTGCTGGAATACTCCGACAAGACCCCAAATGACGCAGAGAATTCCAATAACGCCGACAATATTCGCCATACTTTTTCACCTGCCCGTACGGGACTCAATGCGATGCGGGCACTCTGTGCCGCCTCAGTAGTATCGGTTAAACCAATGCAAACTTTATACTTAGGCTTGATTTCTAGTGGCCCAGATTAAGCTGTCCACAAGATGTAGTAGAGATGGTAATTTAAATCACCAAACAGGTAGGCCGAAAAATCAGGATAGGCAGGGTTAATGGGTAGAAAATTCTAGTGCCTGCGGAAAAAAAAGAGCCAGGAAGGCGATCTTAGGTGTACTTCCCGCCACTGCTTTTGTGCAGGCTATCCACCAGCTCTTTGACTCGCTGAGCATCCTCCTTGCGGCAGACGAGCAACACATCGTCGGTATCGACGATGATGAGGTCCTCGACGCCGATCAGCGCCACGAGCTTTTCTGGCCGGCCGTAGGCCGTGGTGTTACGGGCGTCCAGTGCAATGACTTCACCCTCGAACAGGTTACCAGCGCCGTCCGCCTCAAGCACGTCCGTTAGCGCCGCCCAGGTGCCGATGTCGCCCCATTCCAGATTGCCCTCCAGCGTTGCCACGTGGGGTGCCGGCTCGATGATGGCATTGTCGATGGCGATTGAGGCCAGGCCCGGGTAAACCGCTTCAACGACCTCGCGCTCTCGGGAACTACCGGCGGCGGCGGCGATCTGCATCAGGCCGCTGTGTATTTCTGGCTCAAAGCGCGCGAAGAGCTCCAGCACCGTGCTCGCCTTCCACACGAACATATTTGTATTCCACAGAAAGTCGCCGCTGTCTACGTACCGCCGCGCGCTTGTTTCATCTGGCTTTTCGGTGAATTCGATGGCGGCGAAAACCGTCTCGCCAGCGGCCGTACAGAGGGTGTCCCCTTTGCGGATATAGCCGTATCCGGTCTCCGCCCGGGCAGGCTTCGCACCGATCGTCACCAGGTATTCGGGGTGCTGGTCGACCGCCTCTTCAGCCGCTTTCAGCAGTCGGCAAAATTCTTGCGGACGGCCGATGAGGTGATCGGAACCAAGACTGGCAATGGTACATCCCGGGTAGCGTGCCTCGAGAAGAGCGCACTCCAGGCCGACCGCCGGACCGGTGTTGCGCAGGGCGGGTTCCAGTATGACGTGCCCGGCGGGTAGATCGGGCAGGTGCTCGCGCACGAGTCCCTCCAATCCAGCACCCGTCGACACGTAGATATCCTTCGCCGACGCTATCGCCGCGATGCGCTCGGCCGCATCTTGAATCATCGAGTTTGGCCCCGACATGGCGTGGAACTGCTTCGGCCGTATGGATCGACTGTAGGGCCATAGCCTGGTGCCGATCCCACCGGCTCTGATGACGAACTTCATGATTACACCTTACCTGAGGAAGTTGGAATCGGCAGCGTTGAACTCGGGATCGCTTCCAGGAATTCGAGTCGCTGTTCGGGTAACGCCTCGTCTGTTCTGATGGAGACCCGGCGGTTGGGAGGGACCAGAATGGTGGCGCCGGTGCACCATTCGAGGGTTAGATCCGGGGCGCTGATGCGCCCACTCCCGGCAATCGCCGTCAGCACGCTGCAGGCCGGACCCGTGGCGTGCTCAGATGAACCATCGACCGTGTGGTGGACCAGCTTGAAATGGTCGCCGTCGATGAGGATTCGGGAGGTATCGGTACCGTTGTGCGCCGGCATGAAGGTATGCGTGTGGCCGTCGAAATTGATCACGTCTAGTGACTGCTCGATGTGCAACTCGCGTTTCTCGCCATCGAGTCCCAGGCGATCGTAGTCGTAGATGCGGAAGGTGAGATCGCTTGGCTGTTGGACTTCGTAGATCAACAGGCCCTTGCAGCTGGCGTGGACGGTACCCGGGCGAACGTCGACACAATCGCCTGGTTGTAGCTGGCGAAACTCGACCACATCCAAGACCCGTCCGCCGTTGATCGCCGCGATCAATTGCTCGCGTCCCACACCCTCCTTGAGCCCCAGGCAGGCGCGACCGCCGCCATCCTCGAGAATGTACCAGGCCTCGGACTTGCCCGAATCGGTCAACCCGGCCTTGCGGGCGTAGTCGTCATCAGGATGCACTTGAATAGACAGGTCGGCATTGGCGTCGATGAGCTTTATCAACAGCGGAAAGGCGCCTCCGTAGCGCTCCCAGGGACCTGCTCCGATCAGGGCCGCCCCGTACTCAGCCAACAAGCGGCTGATGGTCCGCCCGTCCATTGTTCCACCGAGGATGCTGCTCTCGTGTTCGGGATAGGCGGAAACCTCCCACGATTCACCGATCGGTCTCGACGCCGGCAAATCCTTGCCAAAGAGCGCGCCAAGGCGGCGCCCCCCCCATACCATTTCTCGCAGGTAGGGTCGCATGGGCAGCAGGTCGGGCAATGTTGGGTTCATACTAGCGCTGAGTCCATACGGGTACTGGTTTAGAAAGGAGGATCGCGGCCTCGCTGCGGCAGCGCACACGGACACTAATGTACAAAAAAAAGCCGTTCCCCTCTCTTCGAGGACGGCTGTATTTCTAGACAAGCCATGGTGCGGCGCTTTGGTGGCCGCCGGCGAATTACACGAATTCCTCGTTGGCGTCACCGCGTGTTATCGTGATCTGCCCCTGATCCTCCAGCTGTCGAGCCTGCTGCACCACACGTAGCTGGATCTCCTCGACTTCACTCAACCGCATGAGACATAGAAACTCCATCTCCTCCTCAATGAAACCGCGCACGCGCTCCGACATGTTGGACAGCACCTTGTCCTTGAGCTCCTGATCGGCCCCCTTCAAAGCGACGACGAGATCCTTCTGCTCGACTTCTCGCATGAGGACCTGCAGCTCCTTGTCCGTCAGTTTGACGAGATCGTCAAAAACGAACATCAGATTGCGCACCGACTCCGCCACCTCAGGATCCGTCCCGTCCATCTGCTCCAACACGTTCTTCTCGACGCTCGAGCCAGTCAGGTTGAGGATATCAGCGACGACCTTGGGGCCACCCACGTCTTGGTTCCCCGTCAGCATATCCCGCAGGGAGGCTTCGAGGCTCTCCTCAATCTGCTGGAGCACGTTGGGTGTGATATTCTCCATGGTCGCAATGCGATAGGCAACCTCCGATTGAAGGCGCTCAGGCAGCTGTGCGAGGATGCCGGCGGCCTGATCCGGCTCCAGTTGTGACAGTATCAGGGCGATCGTCTGCGGGTGTTCATTGGAAATGAACGGCGCGAGCTGCTGCGGGGCGACATTCTTGAGAATGTAAAATCCGGACGTGGCACGGGTGTTCACGCGCTCCAGTATTTCCTGTGCCTTGCGAGCCCCGACCGCACGCTCCAGTACCTCACGAGCGAAATCCACTCCCCCTTGGCTGATGTAATTGCCGGCCAGCAGGTGCTGTTCGAAGTCCTCCAGCACCATCTGCATCAGCTGCGGCGTCACGCTTTTCGTGTCGGCGATAGCTTGTGTGATCTCCTCGATTTCGAAATCGGACAGGTAATTCATCACCTGACCGGAGGTCTCCTCGCCAAGGGCGACCATAATAATGGCGACCCTCTGGTAGACCGGGAGCTCCGCACCGAGCTCTTTGCCTTCCCCAGCCGCCAACTCTTCGACCTCTCGACCCACGTCGTTCGCCATCGTACACGACCTCTTTAAAACGGGCGGTTCTTGCCTGTTCATAACCCGGGTTGTCTAGTCCGGTATATCGGTCACTGGCACGAATTCTTGCGGTTTTCTCGATGGCACCGGTGGCACAATAGCCCGACCAGACCGCCATTGACTTGAAAGGGAGCATCCCTTTCGGTATCCTTCAGCCCTGTATTCCGGGTGCGCACAGTGGAAGGCCGGTGGCAGAAAACGAGGATTCTGCGCTCAATAATGTGCGTTGAGGAAAGCGAGAGCGGCTCTAACAAACACTGTTCAAGGGAGATTTTGTAGATCATGAGCGACGGCAACGGCGCAACGACATTGACGGACCCGTTTTCATTGAAGGACGAAGATGGCTACAGCTGGGTGAAGGGCAATCTGCATTCGCATACGACGAATTCGGATGGCAAGGCAGAGCCGCAGGAACGTCTCGACGGCTACGTCGGACAGGGCTACGACTTTTTGTGTCTGTCCGATCACTACGACATCACCCGCATTGATACGGTCAGCCATCCCGACAACTTCATCCTCATCCAGGGGGCCGAGCTGCACCCGAAGAATCCGTTTGGCGGAGAAACCCATCATTTCGTTGCGCTGAATATTCACGAGGACATGGACAGCACGACCATGCCACCCCAGTTGGTGATCGACACCGTGCGCGAGCAGGGGGGTAACATCTGGCTGGCACACCCGCACTGGAGCCGGGTCAATATCCTGCGCGATACCTATCCGCTCGAGGGCCTGGCCGGCGTCGAGGTGTTCAACTCGACTTGTCGGCGTATGGGCAGGGGCGAATCGGGAGTGCACTGGGATGACTGGATGATGTTGAAGGGCCACGTC
>Ga0115002_10008837_pt1 | contig 11096 bp, 15 predicted proteins | sample ArcticOcean_MG_C_8_FD_89576 | JGI IMG/M metagenome (GOLD analysis project Ga0115002, IMG submission 89576) | Marine microbial communities from western Arctic Ocean - ArcticOcean_MG_CB11_86 | ecosystem: Environmental > Aquatic > Marine > Oceanic | place: Arctic Ocean: Canada Basin | collected... | reverse complement strand
TCCGATGATGGGCGGCATAGGAGGACGTGGACACGCCCTTCGAGGAATGTTCGGAAGAACTATTTAGCGGACCCCCAATTGTCCCCCAGACCTACATCTATTCTGGACGGTATCTTCATATCCGGGACACAATTCTCCATCAAATCCTTGATCTCGGTCACCTGATCATCACTCTCTATCGAGAAGCACAGTTCGTCATGAACAGTGAGCATGGGCCAATGACCCTGGTCGATGCAGTCTTGCATAGCCTTCTTGGTCTGATCCGCCGCGGAAGCTTGGATCAAACGATTGAGGGACTTGTAAACAAACGCAACCTGGAAAGTGGCCGGATTACTGCGGGACCAATCTCGGTCTCTCTCTTCTACAGGAACGCTTAATATCTCTTGCCACTGTTCCTCAAGTTTCTCCGCATGAATAATAGTTTTGGCCTTCCTGGAAAAGCCTCTTGGCTCTCTCATAGGAAAACGACATTTCCGTCCCAAAAGAGTCCTAACTTCCCGTCTTTTTGATGCTGCATCCATAACAGAGGATGCTAACGCCCGAATAAAGGGAACCTTCTCGTCATATTCTCGTCTTATTTCCTTTGCTTCTTCAAACGGAATGTCTCCCAAGGTCTGCGCCAGTTTGCCAATACCCATCCCGTACATGGTTCCTAAATTAATAATCTTGGCTTGATACCTATCGACTCCGGCAATATCCGCCATGATCTGGTGGAAGTCCACGTCAGATTCCTGATATTGCTTTACGATTCCTTTTACCTTGTCGCTCTCCCTTGTTGAGGGGGCTAGAGATGCATAGTGCATCAACCATCTGGGTTCCTGTGAACTGTAATCAAAGCTCCCCCATCGACATCCCTCTTCGGGCAGAAATAGACCCCTAATGAGACCTTTGATTTCTGGATGCCTTGAAGGCACCTGCTGTAAATTAGGATGGCTTGAGGAGAAGCGCCCTGACACTGTGCCGCCTTCATCGGAACGTAGTTGGTTAAACTGGCAATGGATACGGCCTTTGTACTGGTGATTAAGGATTGTGTCCACGAAGGTGGTATTGGCCTTGTTATATTCCCTGACTTCCAGAATCTTTTTGGCCACGGGGTGTTTATGGGTTTTCAGGAAGTGCTTTGTAAAACTGGGAGCATCTGATTTCTCCGTTCTCTCGTAGGAAAGTCCTAGGTTATCGAAGGCCTTCGCCAGACTCTTAGCGTTCCAGGGTTCTATATGGACCCCTGTATCCCCATGAATATCCTTTAAAACCTCTTTCTCTCGAGACAGGAGATACGACTTGGTTTTCTCTGCTTTGTCCAAGTCCACCTTGACGCCCCTTCTCCTCATCTCGAATACAAGAGGAAGCAACGATAATTCCATCTCCAGTATCTTCTCGCAATCATCCTCCATCAATTTTTTATGAAGAACTTCCCAAAGTTTTAGTGTGAGGGTCGCATCCCCCTCTGCATAAAAGGCAACTCTTTCAGCAGGGAGCTTCCACATCTCTGCCTTGGCATCCACGCCATGCTGATTTGCGGCCCGTTTCAGATCTTCTTCTTTTTTCTTTTCGCCAAGATAAGTTGAGCCCAGTGCATTAAGGGAGTAGCTGAATCTGTTTTCGTCCAGTAACGGGGCTGCGACCATGGTATCAAGAATGGTTCCCTTTACCTCGATCCCTGCTGATAACAGCCACCCCAAATCGTATTGGGCATTATGGAACACCACAGACATTCCATGATCAAGTTGGTCTTGGAGCCAGGTCAGAACAACATTCTTCGCCATGTTGCCGCCGCCCTCATGGGCGATGGGAAGATAGGCACTCCAATCAGAAGCCGCCACAGCTATCCCGATCAGGTTTCCATCATTCCGTGTCCAACCCGGCCCCAAGTCTCGTAAGTGAGGATCCCTGGTTTCTACATCTACTGAGATAATTTTCTCGCTGGACAAATCAGGAAGATTCTCCGGCGGAGACCAAACTTTCTCATCAAATAAATCTTCACGCATTTTGCTGCGACAATGCGGCCCACAGTGCCGTATACGCTGAAGCGTCTATACCATCGTCTTCGTTAGGTGCTCCGCCCTCATCCCTGGCCACCTTCAACAAGACCATGCAAAAAGCTACGTCAGCGGGAGCTACTTTGGTTCCCAAGTATGTGCTCCATAACTCCGCTGTTCTCTTATGCAACTTCACATAATCACCATGTTGCTCGGCCCTTTGACCGGAAACAAGGGAAGCTGCCTTTGTTAAAATTTCATCAGGGTTCATCTGTCGTATAACCTCTCGGCTTGGTTCACATATCGTAGTACCTGTTGGTTTGCGGATAAATAATGTGGAGGGACTTTTTTGTTCTAGTGACAGCGACATAAAACACCCTGTGTTCTGTAGATGGATTTCTGTTGTATTCTCGATGAGCGGCGTAGGATAGGTCTGGAATAACAATGATGTTGTCCGCCTCTCCCCCCTTCATGGAATGTATAGTACTAATCTTAATACGAGGATTCCTTACATTATCCCCTCTTTTTAAGGCATTGAGAATATAGTTTTTCGTTTCCAGGTCAATCTTACCTAACGCTCTATGCCATCTCATGGACTCATCGATCCACAACCCTAAATGATCCTTGGCATATTGAATTGTGTAGGACTCTTCTTCAGCCATGCTCAAAAGATTCTTTGACCTTGGACCAAAGCCCTTTATAAACCCCTCACCAACCTTCATGAAGGTGTAGATATTCCTGATCTTTGTGGGGGTTAGAGGTTCTCCCTTACACCAGGATTCCCAATCCATAATTGCTTCATATGTTTTAAGATGGATGCTGGGGTGTCCGTTCCGACTATAGACCCACCCCTCATTACGTAACTCCGAGGCGTAGTAGGATGCGATCCTGTTGGTTCGAGCCATCAAACACCACTCCCCTTCCTGAAGGGGAATATCCCAAAGGTTCTGGTGATACCGTACACTCCCTTCATCTTTCGTTGGGTACCACTCTTTAGGCGCTCGGTTATCGATCCGATTGACAATGGACTGTGCCTGCTCCCACACGGACCCCGGGACGCGATAGGACTTATTCAATACGGTTTTCTTTTCTGTTGCATCCAGGAAAGCCTGAACATCCGCACCTTGAAAGTTCATGATGGCCTGATCGTCATCACCCGTGAACACCTGTATACGAGGGTTCTTCCGTAATACATCGACCATGGACCATTGAAGGGTTGAGAGGTCTTGGGCCTCATCCACAAACAGGGCTTCGATGTCAGGACAGACATCAGACAAGATGAAATTTTCAATCATGTCCGTGAAATCAATCTTCCTGTGGACTTGCTTATAATTTTCGTAAGCCCTCACCAATCGTCCCAGCTCTGCGAAATCAATCTTATAGTCGCCCTGCAACCGATACATCTCTTCCAGAGGAACCTTCTTACTCCGGGACAAATGGTAGAGGTTCATGTAGTTATCGCCTTTGGAAATACCCAAGGTGTCTAAATCCGTTTCGATATTTGAATTCTTGGACCCAAAGATAACCCCCGTGGCATCCCCTATGGTTTTTAAATCCTTTGGCGCCATAACGTCATCTGAACTGTAGCCGCCAGCCCGGTAAGCCATGGAATGAAGAGTCTGGAAGAAAGGTAAATCCTTTTCATCAATACCCCAATCTCCCATCACTCGTTCCCGACTTTCTCTCGCAGCTTTACGTGTAAAGGAAACACAGGCGATCCTGTCAGGATCTATGCCCTCTTCCACACAGTTACGGATACGGTTGGAATTTGTCTGGGTCTTTCCAGTTCCTGGCGGACCAAGAATGGTTTCATGTTGATCGGTCAAAACGGCGCATCCTCTGGCTCGAAGGTGACCTCTGGGAGGTCCACTTCTCCACGGTTCATCTCTGGCACGTACCATACGCGAACAGATTTCCATCGGTCCCTGTTGTCCTTAAACCGATACGTCTTATCTGCCTCTACGCCTCCATTAATTTCTTTCAGACGCTCAGTGATCTGTCCCCTCGTGTAGAGGGTGAAATTGTTACGCTTCAAGAACTCTTGCAACGCACTCAATTTGAAATATGTGAGACCTTCTTCTGTCCAGGGTTTTCCTGTCAAAAGTTCCTCTGGACTGTGCGCCGCAATACGTGATGTACAAAACAACTCTACAAGTTCCACGAACAATCCTTTTTGGGTCAACTCTTCTGGAACTGTAATACGAGTGGCGTCTTCAAGAAGCGTATCTATAAGATCACGCCAATCCCCGTCCTTCATCTTGGCCGGCATCTTGTACATCTGTTCCATGCAAGCCCTTTGGAACTCAACCTGCATCTGCAACTGCTTTGTCGAAAGTTCAAGTCTGGATCCATCGACGTTAACGAACCATACGGGAGGTTCAGACTCCACTACCGTTAATCCACCTACAATGGGGTGGGAGTTATGAAAACCGATCCCGAACTTACGACTGCGACAGAGAGCCTTGTTACAATGGCTGTGCAGAGGTTCCTGTTTGCACGTGTAGGCGTATTCTTTTTTCTCAAGTTGCTCCTGGATTACAACGATTTCTCTCGCTGGAAGCGGCGGAGTGCAGTGGTCCTGATTGTGTTTTTCAAGAAGACCCTTCCAATCATTCGGTGCACACTTCCTGTAGTAGATACCCACATTAAGCAATGTCGTGTTTCGACCCCCTTCTGGGATCCCAAACTCCGTCAGTTGCTGACAACATGGTGGGCCATCTGGAAGGATTGTCTCGTCGGACCCCAAGGATATGGAGGAAAGATCTTTTGCTGATATCCTGACTTTTTGTGCCAGAAGCAAAAACTCTTCCAAGGTCAAGCTATCGCCATCATCCTTTAAGGCGTAACGGGTTGTGTGCTTTGCGTTCTGGTAGGGTAGGTTAATAAAGTTTCCTATATCTCCACGGTCTGCGCGAACCTCTTCCTGTTTGGGGAATATCTCGCAGTTCCCCCAGCCAAGAACGGCAGAGAATTCAGCCAATCTATCGCGCACTTCCGCAGCGGCTACCTTCTCCGATAGAAAGAGGAACAAATGTGCTCCGCCTGACTTCGAGCGGCACATAATCAGTGGAAGTTTGAATCTCTTGACCTTCGCTAAAAGAGCGGTGAGGTCTAGGTTGTAATCATCTATGTCCAATGCACCGAAACTGCACTGGCTTCTCTCATCAATTGGTATCGACCCCACACCAAGTTTCCCGTCCAAGTGATCTTGGACAAGTTCAACGGTCAACGGCTCATGGACAATCTTATAGTTGGCCTGTGTCTTACCGTGCTTCGCACGATCCAAGACAGCTGTCTGTCCGTGGGCCTTACCGTATCCTTCAAATAATTGAAGAAATATGTCTGCGAATTTATCCATGTGGGAAATGGCCCCCTCGTGTGCAGACGAGGGGGCCGCAATCCCTTCCTAGAACGGCACTTCTTCAGAAGAAGATTGATCTTCCAGCGCCAAGTCCGAAGGGGGAGGAGCAAGTTGCAACTCCCCTCTCTTAATGGTGCTGTGAAGCTCTTTGCAATCGTTGTAGGCTTCGATACTCCCGACCCTTCCGCCGATGCTCACGGACCAGGAATACCAACTTCCTTTGTCATTCCCGTCTTCGATTGACTTCAGCGTGTAGGTGTTGGCGAATGACGGTAGCGTTGAGCCATTATGCTTTTGCATGGCTATCAGCGTTATCCACTTGCGTGACACTTTCAGCTGGGTCTTTTTCATGTCAACAATCGCGCTTTCCAGTGTCCCATCCTCATGCACGATCTTGACGTAGTGTTGCGCTGTCCTCACCAGTTCATTGCCGTTAGGTAAGATTTCCATACCAAGGTCTTTGTCGCGAACTGCTCTACGGACATCAGCACTGTCGGAAGATAGCTCGCCTACAAATCCACCGCCGGCTGATCTTGGAACAAACTCCAACATCTTCTGCACAAAATGAACTGGCAACACGGAAACGCCTTTATCCGAATCCCAGACCTTGTTCGTTACGGTGTTGAAGATGTCGCCCTGAGACGCACCCTCGATAAAGGCCGGATCACTCTTCTTAACCTGTGGGCTGAGTGCTTGAATGATACGCAGAAACGGCACCTGCATATCCGAATTGGTTACATCTTCTAGTCCTAACCCGGCATCCGCTTCAAATGCCGCGGTTAGTTCTGCGGGTAGTTTTCCATTTCCATTTCCATTTTTCTTAACCATGGTTCATGCTCCTTCAAGCTTGGCTATTGTTCCAACGTGTGCGTTAAATATGTCTAGGTCTATTTCTTGGTTCGCTTCCACCCGCTCACGAATCAACTTTTTGAGCGTCATGGGCTCCACCCAGGTTTTTGAGGATGTATTAAATCCTTTCTCCTCAAGTTCAGCGTGTAGCGACTTAGCGGAATTGTCCTGAGTGATTCCAAACGACACACTTACGTCGTTCTTTATGAAGTCACCCGCTCCAATCGTCCGCAAGTGCGCGAGCGCATCTTCTCGAGCAATGGGATCCTTTGGCATCGTGCCGGAAACAAAAGTCCGTAAGGACACCTTGTTCCCTTCGACCTCAACCTTGTCCACTCCCATCTCCGCCATTTTCGCGGGGATCAGATCGTAAAGGTATCGGTCACGTTTCGATTTCAAAGTTTTGACTGATTGCTCCGCCTTGGAAAGCTGCTTACCAACATCAGATACGGTGCGGACCAACTCACTTAGTTCACTACCGCCTTCTGTCGTAAGGCCATCAAAAGCAGATGCATCAGCCTGGATAACGTCCCAAACATCTTCAGTCTTTGTACCAGTCATATACGTTTCTCCTCGTCAGGGGGCTAAGTTCTCAATGCCACCACCACGCAGATTTACCTTCACAGGATAATAAGATCTCTCAATCTTATCCCACTTCAGCAAGTTCACGCGGCCATGGTTGATAGATGCGGCGATTGCAAATGCAATGCCGATAATGGCTGGATCACCCATCGCTAAAAGCCAATCAGCGTCACTAAAATTCCGAAGCTTGCGGCGACAGTCCGCCACAATTCTTCCCGGATTCAGGTGAACCTGATCGAGTGGTGAAGCAAGGGGTTCAAGCTCTCCCCAATGAAGAGCCGATACGATATCGACGCGGGGATTTTCTTGTGTAACGAAAACAGCCATATCCAGTTCTCACTTTCTGTAGATTTGTTGTAGCACAAATTAACCAGTATGCAAATGGTAAATCCTGTGCTATTTTCCCATGCATGGCGATACAAGATTACACACACAAAACAGAGCCTTACCAGCATCAGACGGACTCTCTGCTGGAATCTTGGGACAAAACCAACTGGGCCTATCTGATGGAGATGGGTACAGGCAAGTCCAAGGTTTGTATCGACAACGCCGCTATTCTGTTCGAGGCCGGCGAGATCGACACCTTCGTGATCGTGGCCCCCAAGGGGGTTTATCGAAACTGGGCGCACCTGGAGATCCCGGCCCACATGCCTGACCGACTTGAGAGAACAGTCGTGATTTGGCGATCCGGGGCCAACAAATCCGAGAAGGCACTTTTGATGGGCCTTTTGGAGCCCTCAAAGGGCCTCAGAATTCTCGCTATGAATGTCGAGGCCCTATCTACCCCCAAGGGGCGAAAATACCTCACCGCTCTGTTATCGGCATCCAAGGCACTATTGGCCGTTGACGAGTCCACGGCGATCAAGTCGCCCAAGGCCGCTCGAACCAAAGCTTTAATCAAACTTGGCGAACTGGCAACCTACCGCCGAATCCTGACAGGCTTCCCGGTAACCCAAAGTCCGATGGATCTGTGGGCGCAATGCCGCTTCCTGGACAAGGAGTTGTTGGGCGACTGCGGCGACAACTTCTTCCAGTTTCAGTATCGCTATGCGGTGATGAAAAAGCAGCATGTCGGATCCCACTCGTTTAACCGAGTGGTGGGCTACCGTAATCTCGAACAGCTTGGGACAATCCTGAAAGAATTCTCGAGCCGGATCACAAAAGATGAATGCCTGGACCTACCCGCCAAAATTTATACCCAGCGCAATGTCTCCTTAACAGACGACCAGCAACGCATCTACACAGAACTAAAGGAATATGCCCTCGCGCATATAGATGACTACGAATTCATGACGGCGCCCAACGTGATGACCCAGCTTTTAAGAATGCAGCAGGTGTTATCTGGTCATGTGAAATCGGATGGCGGCGAGGTCATTGAGGTCAAGGACAATCGAATCAATGAATTAATGGACTGCCTCGAAGAGATAGATGGGAAGGCTATAATCTGGTCACGATTCCGATACGACGTAAAACGAATCACGGAAGCCTTGACCAAGGCTCACGGACCAGGATCAACGGTTTCTTACTTCGGAGATACCACCGACGAAGAACGCAGTAGCGCCATTGAACAATTCCAAAATGGAGACGCTAGATTCTTTGTAGGAAATCCACAGACAGGTGGTTACGGGATTACACTCACCGCGGCCACCACCGTCATCTACTTTGCCAACAGTTTTGATCTGGCTGTCCGTGTGCAATCAGAAGATCGAGCGCACCGTATCGGTCAAACAGATCACGTTACTTATATTGATCTTATCTCAGAAGGAACCATTGACGAGCGGATCGTCAAGGCTCTTAGAAACAAGATGGATATCGCCAGCACGGTGCTTGGTGAAGAACTGAAGGAATGGTTGAGATGAAGTACGGCATTAAAGCTATTGAGACGAAGTACGCCGGAACAATTTTTCGTTCCAGGTTAGAGGCGAGATGGGCGGCGTTTTTTGATGTTTTCGGATGGTCTTGGGTTTACGAACCTTTTGATCTGGAAGGCTGGCTCCCTGATTTTTTGTTAAAACCCGTCTCCCCCAACAGGGAAGGGGTCTTGGTTGAAGTCAAACCCATTACGGAGTTTTGCAAAGATACAGCCAATCAGATAGAGAAAGCACTTTTTAAAACAAACAACGAACTAGAGCCACTGCTCGTTGGTTTGGAACCCATATTTCACGACGAAACTGGGGAGGGATCAAAGATTGGTTGGTTAGCAGAAAGATTTGATTATCCCGACTGCGATGAAGGTTGGGATTGGGGGAGAGCGCCCCTAAGAGATTTTCTAATGCCACAACAAGATCTTGATACTAACGGGGGGTTATTAGCCGATTTTTGTCACGAGGAACAGGATTACACCGGCAGGATGACAAACTACCATTAAGGAAATGTTGGGTACATGAGTCCTAATATATGCCGAGACTACTGGGGGGAAGCTTGTAACAAAGTTAAATATCAACCAAAGGAGAACACGAATGCCCGACATTAAGAGGTACAAAAGCGTTGCAGTCCCCATCCCTGCCTGGGAGAAACTTTTAATTCTGGCGGATCAGAATCAAAGGTCTCCAGCGCAGCAGATTGCTTTCTTGGTGGAAGTAGCACAAAATGCGCCGACAGACGCTGAACTTCGTCTCACTTATGGCGTAAGTTTACGCGCATGACAGAGAAGATGGACACGTTCTACCGAGAGCTAACGGACAGAACTACCGAAGATCTCTCTCTGACGCCAGCATCAAAAACTATCATTTTGTTTCGAGTAGCAGTTGAAAGTGGCGCAGAGGAACTAGGTCTTCCTCGTGTCGTCTATCTGCTATCGAGGCTAATGACTGCAACTATAGGAATCATGTCGGGGGACGAAGAAGTTGACTACTACTCAATACTGGAGGATTGGGATATTAATGATAAGTCCCAACATTGAGGAACTATGCAGGAGCAGTGGTCTATAATATTATGGGCCCTCCGTAAGGAGTCAGGCCTGACACGCACTGAACTCTCTGCGTTGTCTGGAGTTGGCGCCCGTACGATTGAGAATTATGAACGCTGTAAAATTCTTGAGCCCTCGATTTACAAGATCGAATGCTTATTGTGTGCCATGGGTTACGACTTAGATGCCATTAAGTCAGAGAATAAGTCATGAAGTTTGTATGTCTTACGGATTTATCTGCTGACATAAAACACATGATCGCCGATTTGCTGGCGGCGCTCCAGGACTTTCGACCAGCTTGGCGTGACCCAGGTTGCGTGATAGTGGGTTACGTCCTCAAGGCCAGCGATTTCGATATTCCGCATTAGCAGAAGCTGGGCGATTTCCTGTGCCGTGGCCCATGATTCTTTTTCCGCCGGGCGTTCTGGCTTGCCGTCACAGTAGTATGAGAACTGGCACGCCCATTTGACGGGGTTGCCATTCCAGTACCTTCCCTGTTTCACCACCTCACAGATCGTGTCTGGATATTTTCGGTGCGCGACACGATTCTGGACCACCACGCCCACTGCCAGCATCCCCCCCCAGCCTTGGTCACGGGCTTCGAAATAGATTGCCTCGGATAGGCATTTTTGTTCCCCGCCCTGGGCTGTATTCATAAACCCAATAAGGACTACCCCTGCCAACAGACAATATTTCATCATATAAGAGTAACTCCCTGACTTCTCCATTCAGATCCTGCTTTGCACTCCTTACAGACAAAATATTGCTTTTCGGCCATAAATTCTTTTCTGCATTTTAGACATTTTCGGGGAACTTTGGGAGGCTCTGGGCGAGTGGACACCGGAGACCTGCGGCGGATTGGAAGTCCAAGCCGCCTGGCCTTTCCCCGCACAGTCGTGGGGGGGCGATTCAGGACCGCCGCGATATTCTCCACTGTGATTCTTTGATTCCACATTTTCAACAGTTTCTTTTCCTCGTCTGGACTCCAAAGCATTATACCTTCTCCAATTTCTTGGTTAATTGCCTGATTTTATTCTTCCAGATACGTTTGAAGTCTGGGTCCGTCGCCTTCTCGGACACTTCTATTAACTTAGCTATCTTGTCCGTTGGCATTATACGTCTCCTTTATTGCTTCCCCGATCTTTTGGGCGATCTGCGGGACGATGGAGTTTCCCAAGGCACGGAGTTGAGATACTCGGTTGGGTAGCCCATCAACCACGCGACCCACTGGGGGTTCAACTTCCCACCAGACTTCGGATCTGCTGCCTTCACCGCCGCTCCAATGTTCCATCCGTGGCTCCCGTCCAGATGACTTGGTGCCACTTCCTCTCCTCCTGTCATCGCTGTCTGATAACCCTTCTCCATTCTGGCCCGAATCTTTTCGGGATCCTGATATTCTCCCTCGCCCTTTTGCCTT
>Ga0115002_10008834_pt1 | contig 11101 bp, 8 predicted proteins | sample ArcticOcean_MG_C_8_FD_89576 | JGI IMG/M metagenome (GOLD analysis project Ga0115002, IMG submission 89576) | Marine microbial communities from western Arctic Ocean - ArcticOcean_MG_CB11_86 | ecosystem: Environmental > Aquatic > Marine > Oceanic | place: Arctic Ocean: Canada Basin | collected... | reverse complement strand
TTGATCAACGCCATCGTCGATGCCCTCTCCGATTTCGGCGTCAAACACATCGAAATGCCGGCAACGCCCCAGCGCGTGTGGCAGGCCATCGAAGCCTCCAAACGGCGTTGACTGAATTTAGGGCGCCGGCCGCGACGCTACCCCATTTGACTAGTTGACCAGCACGTAACGGCCAACGGCCTTGCCGTCACGGAGATCGGCGATCGCCTGGCCGGCGTCGCGCAATGGGCGTGAAATGGTCGGCACGGGCTTCACCTTGCCCGCCCGCACCAGCTCCATCAATTCGTGCATCTCGGCGAGGTTACCCACGTAGCTGCCAATTAGACGCATCATCTTCAGGGGCAGGCTGGCCACCGGCAGGGGCAGCGCGCCGCCAAACAGTCCGACGACGACGACCGTGCCGCCACGGGCCAGGGCCTGCATGGCAAAGCCGGCGGTGGCGGGCGCGCCAACAAAATCGATCGCTGCATTGACACCGCCGCCCGTGCTCTCCAACAAATTCGCCACGGCGCCGGGATCACCGTTGTCGATGACAATATCGGCGCCCGCGGCAAGGGCCGCGGCACGCTTGGCAGGGTTGATATCGGCGACGATCAATTTAGCATTGACCACGGCCTTGGCCATGCCGATGCCGGCCAGGCCGACACCACCCGCCCCGATGATCATCAGATTTTCATCCGCCTTCAGGAAATTGACCTTCTTCAAGGCGCTGTATGCGGTAACGCCCGAGCAGGCGCAGGTCGCGGCATGAGGTTCATCGGTCCCTTCGAACGGCACCAGGTATTTGGCGTGCGGGGCGATGCAATATTCCGCGTAACCGCCAGCATAGCGGGTGCCCACGGTGCGGGGCGCCAGACAGAGCAATTCCTCGCCCCGTTTACAGACAGCGCATTCGCCGCAGCCGATCCAGGGAAAGATAATGCGTCGATCGCCGACCGCGACGCCAACGGCATCGGGGCCCAGGGCGACAACCTCGCCCAGGGTTTCATGGCCCATGGTGAAGGGCAGTTTTAGGCCGCGCTCTTCCAGGCTCAACTTGTTATCGCCGCCCATGTCGAAGTAGCCGTCCCAGATGTGAATGTCGCTATGACATATACCCGAGGCGGTCACCCGGATCAGAACCTCGGTCCCGACCGGCTCCGGTTTCGGCACTTCACGCTCTTCCAGCGGTTCGCCCCATTTCACGATTTGATATGCACGCATGACCCAAGCTCCCAGTTTTCTTAATTATCGGGTTGCCGCCAGCCTATGGTAGCCGCTCCCTGGGGTCCAGCCCACATTCAGCCTATGCCGGCGGCTTGGCCCGTTCCGTGAATGCGACGCCGTCGGCGATCAGATCATCAACCTGGCCCCAGTCATAGCCAAGACTGGCCAGGACGTCGCGGGTTGCGCTGCCGTAGAGGGGCGGTGTGCTACGGACCGAGCCCGGCGTGCGGCCCATCTTGACGGGGATGCCGGTGCCGCGATAGCCGTCCAGCTCGACCACCATCCCGCGATGGCGGGTGTGGGGGTGTTCAGCGACTTCCCGTATGGTCAGCACGGCGCCCGCCGGGGCGCCTTTCGATAGCAGGGTCGAGGAGACCGCCTCCGCCGTATGCCCGCGCAAGACTTCTGTCAGCAGGTCATTCAACGCACCGCGATGCTCTACCCGTTCGGCATTGTGCAGAAAGCGCGGATCACCTGCCCATTCAGGGTGACCCAGAACCTCGGCCAGCAGACGGAATTGGCGGTCGTTGCCGATGGCCAGAAACAGCCGTCCCTGCTTGGTGGCGTATTGTTCATAGGGTGAGATGTTGGTATGGGCGTTTCCGGTCAGCACCGGCGTTTTCCCGGACATGAAATAGTTCGCAGCATGGGGATGCAACAGGGCCACACCGGTATTGAACAGGCTGGCATCCACCCGTTGCCCCAGGCCGGAACGGCGGCGTTCCTGGGCCGCCATCAAAATACCGATCGAGGCATAAAGACCGGTGGCTAAGTCAATAATTGGCACGCCGATACGGACCGGGCCGCTCTCAGGCGAGCCATTCACCGAAATCTGCCCGCACAATGCCTGGGCCACGGCGTCGTAACCGGGAAAGCCGCCGAACGGGCCGTCGGCGCCAAAGCCGGTAATAGAACAATAAATCAGGGTCGGGAAACGTTTGGCCAGAGCATCTTCATAGCCGATACCCCAATTTTCCAGGCTGCAGGCCTTGAAATTATGGATCATCACGTCCGCCCCTTCAAGCAACTGGAACAGGACCTCCTGCCCGCACTCCGCGCGCATATCCAGACCGACGGAGCGCTTATTCCGGTTGATGCCCGAGAAGTATGCCGACAGGCCGTCTTTGAAAGGCGGGCCCCAATCGCGCACTTTGGCGCCATGGTCCAATAACAACTGGATGCAAACGGCCCCGCCCAGGACCCGAGTTAGACCGATTACGTGAAACCCGCCAAGGGCGCCGCCTATTTCTAAATCTGTCATGGGAAATCTATTCTGAAGATGCACTGGTGGTGACTTTATCCCAGGCCACCGTGTTAAAGTGCCGGCATGGATACACAAAACATCTACCGTATCGGGACGGGTGCGGGATTTTCCTCGGACCGGCTGGAACCCGCGCTGGATTTGCTCCGCCTTGGCCGCTTGGATGCCATTGTCTTCGAATGCGTCGGCGAACGCACCCTGGCCTTTGGCCACCGTGACCGCCGCGCCGACCCGGCGCGCGGATATAATCCCTTGTTGGAACGGCGCATGCGGGCCGTTCTGCCCCTGGCCCAGGCTGCGGGCACCCGAGTTATTACCAACATGGGCGTGGCCAATCCTCGCTCCGCGGCCCAACGCACCATTGAAATTGCAGCAGAGCTGGGCTTGGTGGGCCTGAAGGTCGCGGCGGTGACGGGCGACGAGGTCAGCCACCTCATCGGCCCGGATACGCCGTTGCTGGAACCGGGCTGCCGGCTCTCAGAAACCGGGCGGGAAATGCTGGCCGCCAATGCCTATATGGGCATCGACGCGATCCTGCCTGCGATCGAGGCTGGAGCGGATGTGATCATCACCGGACGGGTCGCCGATCCTTCGTTATTTCTGGCCCCGATGGCACACCATTTTTCTTGGGGCCTGGATGATTGGCGCACATTAGGCGCCGGCACATCGGTGGGTCATCTGCTGGAATGCGCAGCCCAAGTCACGGGCGGCTATTTTGCCGATCCCGGACATAAGGAGGTGCCGGATCTGGCCTACGTCGGGTTTCCGTTGGCTGAAGTGACTGCCGACGGCAGTGCCATCATTACAAAATTAGAAAGCAGCGGTGGCTTGGTCAGCCAACGCACGGTGAAGGAACAGTTGCTTTATGAAGTTCATGACCCGGCCGCCTATCTGACCCCGGATGTCAGCGCCAATTTCTCCCAGGTCCAATTGTCCGATGACGGCAAGGACCGGGTCCGGGTCAACCGTGCGGGCGGCGCGCCCAGGCCCGCGCAATTGAAAGTCACGGTCGCTTTTGACGGCGGCTTCCTGGCCGAAGCAGAGATTTCATACGCCGGCCCAGGCGCCGCCGGGCGGGCCGGTCTAGCCGGCAGCGTGGTGTCCGAACGCATGGACACGCTGCACGGCAGTAACGGACAGACGCGAATTGATTTAATAGGCGTTTCCGCATTGCATGCCTCGGCGGTGGACTATCCGGACATGGCCCAGGACGTGCGCCTGCGCTGCGCCATGCGGGCCTCGTCGATGGACGCAGCAGAACTGTTGTTATGGGAGGTAGAGGCCCTGTTGTGTTGCGGCCCGGCAGCGGGGGGTGGCTATCGCGGCCATGTCACGCCCTCGGTCATAACCTATTCCGCCTTCGTTGACCGTGGCGATGTCCGGCCCCAGTTGGAGATATTGTCGACATGAGTAGACAGATACCCTTGCGGCAGATCGCCCACGCCAGGTCAGGCGACAAGGGCAACCGCTCCAACCTGGCGATCTTCGTCTATGAACCGGAACATTACGAGATTTTGCGCCAACAACTGACACCGGAACGCCTCCAGGAAAATTTTGGCGGCGTACTGCGCGGGCCCATCACGCGCTATGAACTACCCAACCTGCATGGCCTCAACTTCGTCATGGATCAGGCCTTGGAAGGCGGAGTGAACGAATCCCTCAATCTGGATGGCCACGGCAAATCGTGGAGCGCCATGATCCTGGCCTTGGAAGTTGATTTAGAAATACAGAAATAATCACCGCCGCCTTTGCTTTGACCACCCAGGGTGCTTGTGCTAAGAGACAAGCTAATAAGCGAACAAATGAAATCCATCCTAACAGGGGAGTTTAGTTTAGTGGTGAAATCTATTTTTAAATCAACGGCAACCGTGGCGACAGCCGCATTCGTCGCACTAAGTTTCGGCGTGGCCTCCACGGCGCAGGCTGAAAAATCGACCTGGAACTTCAATATCTGGGGAGGCAAGCGCGCCTTTACTGCCGGCATTGAATCCCTGAAGGTAGATTTGGAAAAAGCCGGCGGCGGCAACTTCGAATTAAAAATCAATTATGGCGATGCCCTTGGCCCGCGCCGGCAAAATCCGGAAAACATTCGCGCTGGCGGGTTTGAAGCCGGACAAATCTGTGTTGGTTATTATCCCAACAAAATGCCTCTGTATTCAGTGGCGGAGCTGCCATTCCTTCTACCCCGCGATTTGAAAAAGCGTGCCGCGGTGGAAATGGAATTACATAAGCATCCGGCCCTTGTCGCGGAGCTGGCCACACGCTGGAACATGAAATTCTTCGGCCCGGCCTTCCTGCCGGCCTACGAATTCATGGGTAACAAGCGGATTGAGACCACGGCCGACATGAAAGGCGTGAAGATGCGCATTTCTGGCCTGAACGCTAAGGCGCTGCAAGTCTTTGGTGCCGTCCCAACCATGGTGACCGCGCCTGATGGCTATAACGCCCTGGATCGTGGCACCATCGACAGTTTCGGCTTTCCCTACAGCTACGCCTTTGGCGCCTACAAGCTATACGAAGTCTCCAAATACGTGACCGAGGGCCTGGGCATGAGCGGTTTCATGTGTCTGCAAACGGTGAGTATAGATGCCTGGAACGCCACTCCGAAAGCGGTGCAGAACGCCCTGCCCGCAGGACAAATTAATGCGATTGAGAAGATGATCTCGGCCTATACCACAGCGGATAAGAAATGGATTCCGCTGTTCCATAAGAAACTGGAAGTGGTGCAGGTTGCCCCGTCGGTTCGCGCCGAATTGGCTGCCGGCGCCGGCAAAATCTATATGGAGTGGGCCAAGGAGCAGGATGCCAAGGGGCGCCCCGGCACCGAGATGTTGAACTACGTAAAATCCCTTGTGGCCAAGCATTCGAACTAGGATACGCTTGGCGCCTCGGTTAACTTAATGCTGGAACTTCTGTACCTTATAATTGCCGTCCTGGTCGTGTTTGGCGTGTTGGCGCTAATCACGGTCAGGGCGGAATTATTTATGCGCGTGATCGAGGATATTTTGACCTATTGTTCGGTCGTCTTGATCATTTGCGTCATGTTATGGGTGGTGGGAGAAGTCATCGGCCGATATGTTTTCAATTCGCCTTTGCCGGGACATTTAGAGGGCGCGGAATTATTATTGCCAATGATCGTGTTTTTTGGCGTTTCGTACGTCCAGGCGCGGGATGGGCACGTGGGCATGACCTTCGTGGTCGATGCGTTGCCAAAGAACGTCCGCCGGGTCACTGATATAATTTCGCTGATCGTGTCCGTATTGACTTGTGCGGCTTTAGCCTATTTTGCATCCAAAAATGTTTGGCTGGCCTGGATTTACGACGACGTTACCATGTCGCCACCCTACTGGCCGGTCTGGCCATCGGCAGCGGTTATTCCCCTGGGTTACGCCATGCTTGCGGTTCGCATGATCTTGCAAATCCTACAAAAGCTAGTGCCGCAACGTTTCCCGGCACCGATTGTTGAACATTCTGATTTGCACGTCGCCGAATAACTGCCGTGCGAATAGTATCGGAAATTAGGTAGGATAAGTACTTCATCATGGATCCGATCTCCCTTGGATTATTAGCTCTCATTGCCCTTACCGTGATGCTGATGTCGGGCATCCGCATCGCGTTCGCCACGGCGATCACCGGTTTTATCGGGCTGTGGATCTTACGCGGCTATGTCCCCGCCGCCTCCCTGGCATCGACTATTCCCCAGGGTCACCTCTCCGCCTATACCCTTTTAGTCCTGCCGCTATTTATCATGATGGGTTTCTTCGCCTTTTATGCCGGTATTACCCGGGACCTGTATTGGGCGGCGCGGCAATGGGTGGGCCATCTGCCGGGCGGCCTGGCCATAGCAACAATTTTTGGCTCGGCCGGGTTTGCCGCCGCCTCCGGCGCCTCCACTGCATCCGCCGCGGTAATGGGACGGATTGCCCTGCCGGAACTGAAGAAATACGGCTACGACGACAAAGTCTCCACCGGCTGCGTCGCTGCCGGCGGTACACTGGCAACGATGATCCCGCCCTCGGTACTGATGGTAATTTACGGCTTCATCGCCGAAGAATCCATTGGCGCGTTGCTTTTGGCCGGCATCCTGCCCGGTTTGCTGGAAGCCTTTAGTTATTCCTTGATGCTGATCATCCGCTTTAAAATCAATCCGGATTTAGGCCCGCCGATCAAGGGGATTACTTGGCCCGACCGCATTAAATCCATCAAGGGCGTCTGGGGCATGGTGGTCCTGGTTATCCTGGTCATGGGCACGATCTACAGCGGTATCGCGACCCCTACCGAGGCGGCGGCCGTAGGCGCCCTGGGGGCTTTGCTGTTGGCCCTACCGAGACTGAATTTTAAAAAATTCCGCGATGCCATGGTTGAAACCGCCCGCTCCACGGCGATGATCTTCGCCATCATAGCCGGCGTTCTGATCTTTGTTCATTTTCTGGGTTTCACGGGCATGCCGGCGGTGGTCGCGGAAAAGATAGTCTCCTTGGATGCACACCCGACCGTGATCCTGATTGGCATTCTCGCCCTGTATCTCGTCCTCGGCATGTTCCTGGACGGCATCGGAATGCTGCTGTTAACCGTGCCTATCATCTTGCCAACCGTGAAGGAACTGGGCATCGACCCCATCGTCTTTGGTGTTCTGGTGGTACGAATGGTGGAAATCGGACTAATTACGCCGCCGGTTGGCCTAAACGTTTATATCCTGAAGGGCGTGGCCCCGGGCGTGTCCATGGGCGATATCTTCAAGGGCTGCGGCTGGTTCGTCTTTGTCGACCTGATTAACGTGGCAATTCTGATTGCCTTCCCGGCGATCATCCTGATCATCCCGAACACGATGATAAATTAGCTAGGTTCGTTCTGACTGGCACCGGATCGCCAGAAAATCAGAAATTACCATGCCTATTTGACCGATGATCTGTCGCGTCCCGCACGCACTACGATTGCCCTCCACGAGTTCAAAGGTGGCTTGCCAGAAATGTTCGCTTCGGCCTATATTTTACTCAACTGATTATGCCTACACTAGGTATTCTCACGCTAACAAAATGTGGTCGCAATGGGTCACACCGACACCCTTTCAGGCAGCCACCGTCGCATCTTCCCATGCATTGAAAGCGCTTGTTCGAAACTGCTTGAACATTGATCTTCTGTGTAAATAACGCTGGACGTAAAAGGTGCTGTAGACGGAAGCGTGGATATTCGAGAAGCGCTGCGCGGAGCCTGGCGACTTGAAACGCTGCTGTTTGCGATCTCGGCGTCGGACTGGCTGGTGTGAATTCTCCGCCAGATTATTAATACGCTTATTATCGATGCGCTCAGCAGTCAGGCGGAGCGTACGAAATGCGACATGATGGGATCTTAGCTTGCCAGTGATAAACTAAACTGGCGCGAACCCGTGTTTCTTCAGAAATTTCCACACAAACCTTCAACGCCGCCTTGGCGTTTTGCTTTGACTGCGCGAGGAAATCGAGAACCTCGCCTTCATTGTCAACGGCTCGCCACAACCAAAGGCGTCGCCCTAGGATCGCGACGACCATTTCATCGAGGTGCCAATAATCGCTCGGCGTGGGCCGCATACGGCGTAAATTATGTGCAATATAAGGGCCTAATTTTAAGAACCAGCGACTTACGGTCTCATAGGAAATATCCAAATCCCGCGCTGCGAGCAGATCCTCCACATCCCTATAACTCTGGGTAATCCGGGCATAAAGCCAAACGGTGTGACTAATAACATGAGGCGGAAAACGATGGCCTGAGAATGAAATGGCGACCGTCCCGACAGACTACACCGAATGACACGGAACTTCAGGCCGGTTAAAGGGACAATACCCTCGTTCGCAACAGTCTCGCGCCCCATCTTTCGGGCCGGAAAACCCTATGTCCAGAGGGCTTTTGGGCCAATGCGGTTGACCGCCGTTCCGGCTTATCTTAGCGTCAACGTCACACCCACACGAAGGAACTCTCAGCCATGGCCCATATCCCAGCGGACACCCTGCATCAAAATAGTATCGTCATCGATGGTTTGGTAATCTCAAAGTGGTCACGCAACGTGTTCGAGGAGATGCATCGGGGCGGGCTGACCGCCGCCAATTGTACCTGCTCAGTCTGGGAAGGCTTCAACGACACGATGGCCAATATCGCGCAGTGGAAGAGGGATTTGACCGAGAACGCAGATATCCTGACCCAGGTGCATAGCGTCGCCGATATCCGTAGGGCGAAGGCCGAGAACAAAGTTGGCATCGTGCTGGGCTGGCAGAATACCTACGCCATCGAACAGAATCTCGACCATCTGCGGCTGTTCCGAGATCTTGGGGTCCGGGTGATACAGTTGACCTACAACACGCAGAACTTGGTCGGCTCCGGTTGCTGGGAGAGCCGCGACAGCGGGTTATCGGATTACGGGCGCGATTTGATCGACCTAATGAACGAACTGGGCATCCTGGTCGATTTATCGCATGTGGGCGACACAACGAGCCGCGACGCGATAGCCCATTCGCAAAGGCCCGTCGCCTACACTCACTGCTTCCCGAATGCCTTGCTGGACCACCCGCGCAACAAGTCAGATTACATGCTGCAAACGCTAGCTGACAAAGGTGGCTTCATCGGCGTTGTCGCCTACACGCCGTTCATGCCGAAGGGCGACAATTCGACGGTAGAGGATGTACTCGATGGCTTCATGCATATGATCGACCTGGTCGGCGAGGACCAAGTCGGCATCGGCACTGACTTCACTCAGGGTCAGGACGCCGCCTTCTTCAACTATCTCCGCTCCGACAAGGGGATCGGCCGTCACCTGTCGAAGCCTATGGCGAAGAGGCCTAACAACCCGATCGGCCTGGACGGCCCAAGCGAGTACCCTAATCTAACCACAGCTATGATAAAACGAGGTTGGGGAGAGACGCGTATCCGCAAAATTCTTGGCGAGAACTGGCTCACCTTCCTGGAAAAGGTCTGGAGCAGCTAGCCTGGTTCGATCATACCCGCACCGCTACCAGATCAGACTTGATCACCTTCAACTGTTGCCGATCCCATTGGCCAAGTTTGAAAGTGATCCAACAGCAAAAGTTGCAACTTTTTTTGCCCTGATTTTCGAGCCTCGCCACAAGGAGACATTGGCATGCACCTCACAGCATCAATTAATCGTGCAAAAATGACCCCTCTAGTCAATTTTTGACTTTGAATGATTCGATTTTGACCTATAGATTCCGTTTTTGATGCAGTGTTGCTTTGCAAGGATGGTGCCATGGCGGAAGCGCGGATCGCATTGTGAAGGTGGTCTGTAACATATCGCCCGCATTCCTGGCCGCCATCGGCGAGAGCTTCGGAAATGCTAGGCAAACGGTGGACAGTTTCAATCTGTTTCAGCTTTTCACCACGGCCGTCCATTAGGTCAGCAAGGCCGAGAACAAAGTAGTGAGGCTATCTGAAGTCGTCCGTTGGGTGGTGCTCAAGGCGCGGAATGGCGGCAAGATGGCGCCGAACCACCTACTCCCTCCGCCATGCCCGTCAGCGGATCGGCGACAACCCTGTGTTCAAGAAACTGTAAAAGGCGGTCAAGACCGTCAACAAACATCAGGAACTAATCCTGGAACGCTGGACATCAACTCACAAAAACGCCCGCATGGAGGGTTTCAATGGCATCTTCAAATCTGTCAGAGCAACGGCCAGAGGCTTCCGCAACACCGGAATATTCATAACCATCGTCTACCTGAGCACCGCCCCACTTGGAAACTTATTCAATTTTATTTGCAACGCCGAGGGACCTCTATTTGTAGCGTAAACCTTCCTGCAATTCTTTGTCTGGTCGAGCAATTGCAGACACCGCCCGATCTAAGTCGACCTTACCAACAATCTTGCCATTATCGTCAACTACAACACCCGTATTATTTGTAGCGTTAATTAAGATCTGCAATGCGTCTTCTATTGGCATTGTTGATTTAAGTTCAGGGCCGGATGCGTCAGCTGCATTGTCCATAATAGACCGCACCTCAATAACCCGGCTTCGGTTTATATCTTTGGTGAAATCGGCAATATAATCGTCCGCTGGATTCATGATTATTTCTTGTGAATCACCTACTTGAATTACTGCACCATCTCGAAGGATAGCAATCTGGTCACCAATCCTTAAGGCCTCGTCTAGATCATGGGTTATAAAGATTATTGTTTTGTGCAACTCTTCTTGTAGCCTTAAAAGAACGTCCTGCATATCAGTTCTGATGAGTGGATCAAGTGCCGAAAATGCCTCGTCCATGAGAAGAATTTCAGCATCCGTTGCCATCGCCCTTGCCAACCCCACCCGCTGCCGCATACCCCCGGATAGTTGGGCCGGATAATGATTTTCAAATCCAGCTAGACCAACACGCTCAGTCCACTGCTGGCTACGCTCTATCGCTTCAACGCCTTTGATGCCTTGAATTATCAGGCCATAAGCCACATTTTGAGCTACCGTACGATGTGGTAGTAAGCCAAAATTCTGGAAAACCATAGAAATCTTGCTTCGCCGAAATTCACGCAGCTGCAACTGTGACATTGCTAAGACATCTTCACCATCGATTATAATTTCACCTGAGGTAGGTTCAATTAATCTATTTATGTGCCGGATTAGCGTAGACTTACCTGAACCAGAAAGCCCCATTATCACCT
>Ga0115002_10008833_pt1 | contig 11101 bp, 6 predicted proteins | sample ArcticOcean_MG_C_8_FD_89576 | JGI IMG/M metagenome (GOLD analysis project Ga0115002, IMG submission 89576) | Marine microbial communities from western Arctic Ocean - ArcticOcean_MG_CB11_86 | ecosystem: Environmental > Aquatic > Marine > Oceanic | place: Arctic Ocean: Canada Basin | collected... | reverse complement strand
TTCCATGCGAATTTCCATCGAGACTCCTTTCCCGGTCCGACTTCAACCATCAACCGGAAGGGAGTCTCGATATTTTCCCGATTCCCCAACACCCACGTTTTGGGATCACGCCCCTCGCAAAGTGGCGCACACGTGGAATTACAACATTGGACCTGGCGGCTCAGTCCGCGTGTCCGCCCTTGCGGTGTCGGATGCATCCGGCATCGTCGCGATCGGCCGGTCAGACGGGACCGTCGAGATGCGAGCCATCGATTCCGCTGCAACGCTGCCGTCCTTTCCGACCCAGGCAGACGAAGTGACCGGTCTTGCGTTCACCGGCGGTGGACAGTTCCTGTTGATCGCCGGGCGTGATGGAACAACCTCACTGTGGGACTTGAATTCCGAAGCGAACGAAAAACTCCTCGATCTGCCGACCCGCAAAGCGGTGTCATGGATGACCGCAACCGATGATCTGGTGGTCTTCACTCTCGAACGGGGACACAGCGGCATACGACGCTGGGACTTGCCCGTTTTGAACAACGAGCTTCAGAGAAACGGGATTGGGTTCGACTCACAATGATTTGTAACTCCCGGACCGGGCGCTTAGACAACTCGCTCAGAGTTGTCTAAATGGCTACGCCACAAGAGGAATCACCCGGTTCTCGGCCTTCACGCATTGGGCGGCATTGTGCTCTTGTGCCTTCGGCACCCAGACAACCCTACGGGATTGTCTGGGCGACGCTACGACGCTCGTTGAGCACCCTGCCGTGCCACCCTGGAGCATCAGAAGGAGAAGAGCTTCTTCACCTGATTGCCCAAGTGTGAGGCAGTGTTGGAGATCTTGTTGGCTCCCGCATTCGGATCAAGATTCCACTTATTGACTGGAGCTATCTGCGGGCTGTCTGTCGAGTAGCCGATCGGCCCCAACGTTCCTCGAATCCTTCCTTCGCTAATGGACACCGACGCGGAGAGCCCCCCGAAGTTCACGTGTGCCTGGAGCTCTCGCTTGCCAATCATCGCTCCAATGGAGCCGACCCCGGTTATGGCACCGCTGAACCCCACTCGCTCTTTGCCGAGCGAAATGCTGGCTCCATCCGTCACCTTTCCGGATCACTCCGGTCGGCCGAGATATCTTCTCGACGACCAGGAGAAGATCACGGAGCTGGTTTGATCGAACCGCGTACATCTGAAAACTGAGATCCAGTTGATTCCCCTCGTGGTTGAATACCAGCACGCGCGAGCCGCCCTAAAGCAACTCGTGTATGGCCTTACCACCAATGTCGGTCAGGCGTTCCTCGCGACCATTGTGCAGGACAGTCAGCACATCCTGATCCAGCCCCAGCTGCTGGAGAATGGTCGCGTGCAGATCGCGAACGTGGCAAGGACGCTCAATCGCCCTCAGGCCGATTTCGTCGGTGGCACCGACAGTGCGTCCGCCTTGAATTCCACCACCGGCCAGCCACATGGAAAACCCGAACGGGCTGTGATCGCGACCCGTTTTGCCTTGAGACATCGGCGTCCGCCCAAACTCACCGCCCCAGATGACAAGAGTCCGTTCCAGCAGACCCCGTCGCTGCAGGTCCTTTAGCAAGCCGGCGACCGGCTGATCGGATTGGCCCGCCATGCGTCGATGGTTTTCCTCAATGTCACTGTGACCGTCCCACGTCAGATTTCCCGGGCCGCCGCCCATATAAAGTTGAACGAATCGCACGCCTCGTTCAACAAGCCGCCGAGCCAGCAAACACCGTCGGCCAAACTCGGCCGTCTGTTGACTGTCAATCCCATACAGCGATTGTGTCTCCTGCGTTTCGCTCGACAGGTCCACGGCCTCTGGGGCGTGGCTCTGCATGCGAAACGCCAGTTCATAGGTTGCGGCTCGCGCTTCCAGAACCGGATCGTGGTCATCGCGATTGAGGCGGTTCAACTTCTGCAGCAGATCAAAGGCCCGCTTTTGCCTCGTCAGCGTGCGTCCGGTCGGCTTGAGATTCAGGATCGGCGGTCCAGTGGCTCGCAACAGTGTGCCCTGGTACTCCGGAGTGAAATAACCAGCTCCCCAGCACGGCGGTCCGCCCACCAGGCCACCGTCGGGATCCAGCATCACGACGTACGACGGCAGGTTCTCGCTTTCGCTGCCCAGGCCATAGGTTAACCACGATCCCAGTGAAGGATGTCCCATCAGAGTGCGTCCGCTGTTCATCTGATAGAGCGCAGCCGAGTGCACGATGCTGTCGGCGTGCATGGAGCGGACAACAGAGATCGTGTCAGCACACTCGGCCAGATGCGGGAACAGGTTCGACATCACCAGGCCGGATTCGCCATGCCGACGGAATGACCGCTGCGAGCCCAGCAGTAACGCCTGCTCGGTCACGCGTTGAGTTCGCACCTGACCAAAACTGGCGGGAGTCGGCTGGCCGTGCAATTTCCGCAGCAAAGATTTTGGATCGAACGTGTCGACCTGGCTTGGTCCTCCGGCCATAAACAGAAAGATCACGGACGTGGCCTGCGGCGGAAAGTGCGGCCGACGCGGCGCCAGAGGATTCACAGGAGAATCGACTGCGGCTGCATCACCGTTCAACAGCGAGGCCAAAGCCAGTGAGCCAAACCCCAACCCACCGCGCGTGAGAAACTCACGACGGTTCCACGTGGGAATTTGTCCGGGGCAGAGAGCTGTTCTTTTCACGGTCATTGGCGGCCTGTCTCAATAGAGCAGACAGTGAGTATGCTATGCGAAGTAGAAATGGAACCACCCCAGGGTACTTTCTCCACGATGGCTTCACAGAATTGCTTTCGATTTCTTCTTACGCTGGCGTGGTGCGCCTCCTTGATTCCGGCGGCGGCCTGTGCCGATGAACCTGTGTCGACAGACGATGATCGTGAATGGGCTTTTCGGCCTCCCGTGCGACCCGACGTGCCAATCGTCCAATACCGGGAGTGGATACGGACGCCTGTCGATGCGTTCGTGCTCGCGCAACTCGAACAGGCAGGTCTTGAGCCATCACCGCAGGCCGACCGACAGGTCCAGGCTCGTCGCATCTACTTTGATTTGATCGGCCTTCCGCCGACGCCCGAGCAAATGGATGCGTTTCTGGCAGACGACTTGCCCGGTTCTTACGAGAGGCTTGTCGATCAGCTATTGGCTTCACCGGACTATGGTCAGCGGTGGGCTCAGCACTGGCTGGATGTCGTGCGTTATGCGGACAGCGATGGCTTTGAATACGACGACCCGCGTCCACACGCATGGCGATACCGAGACTGGGTCATCGAAGCGTTGAATTCCGATAAGCCATTCGACCGATTCGTACGAGAACAAATCGCTGCCGATGAACTGTACCCCGGCGACCGCGATGCACTGGCCGCGCTGGGGCTGCATCGGCTCGGGCCACTGCGTCTGAATGCAGGCATGCAGGATGAAGCAAAGAACCGACAGGAAGTCCTGACAGAAATTGTGGACGGCGTGGGCTCAGCATTCCTGGGGCTGACATTCGGATGCGCTCGTTGTCACGACCACGAGTTCGATCCAATCAAGCAGGAAGATTACTACCAGATGCAGGCGTTCTTCGCCGCGACGCAAGCCATCGATATACCACTCGTACCTGTGAGTGCGGAATCCGATTCCACTAAGCAGAAAACAGTGCCGTCGATCATGGCCGTCCGGGATGGTAACCAGGAAGTTCCTGAGACATTCGTTCTGGACCGCGGCGAACCTCATCAACGTCTCAACAAAGTTGAGCCAGCAGTTCCGCACATCTTCAATTCATCTCGTCAGTCCTCAGGTTTGACGTTTCGCCGCCGACCTACAGCGATTGGAACTGGTGGTGAGTCACCAGGTCGCCGTGCAGCACTGGCCGAATGGCTGACGCGTTCCGACCATCCCCTGACCGCGCGCGTGTTCGTCAATCGGCTGTGGCAGCATCATTTCGGGAGTGGCATCGTCTCCACACCAAACGACTTTGGAGCAATGGGAGGCACGGCCTCTCACCCGGAGCTGCTTGACTGGCTGACGGTGGAATTCGCCCGCGCGGACTGGAGCGTGAAGCATCTGCACCGTCTTATGGTTCTCTCTGCGACTTATCGGCAAAGTTCTGTATCGCGAAACCCGGCGGATCCCGACAACAAGCTGCTCTGGCGTGCCAATCGCCGTCGGCTGGAAGCGGAAGTCATCCGAGATACCGTACTCACCGTGCCAGGCAACCTGAATCAGTCAATGGGCGGACCGGGTGTGCGTTTGCCGTTACCGCCCGAAATCGCGAGGTTGCAATACAAAGGCACCTGGCAAGCGGATCCTGATGTCTCGCGTCACCACCAACGTACAATCTACCTGTTCGTCAAGCGCAACAACCGCCCACCGTTCTTAGAGAGTTTTGATGCTCCGGACACGACGGTCTCCTGCGGTCAACGAACGGAAAGCTCACATGCAGGCCAGGCCTTAATGTTGTTGAACAGTCCTCTGCTGGACCGGCAGGCTCAAGCGTTGGCAAATCGACTAATGACCGAGGTAACAAACCGAAGCAGCACACTGATCGTCGAACGGGCCTACCGACTGGCATTGTCCCGCTTTCCAGGCCGCAAGGAAATGGAGGCAGGACGAGAGTTCCTGGATGATCCTCACGGCGAGTTCTCAGATCGTCTGGCCGATTTCTGCCTCGTACTTTTCAATCTCGACGAGTTCCTATACGTCGATTGATCCCGCAGGAATCAGTGTCTCGGACGCCTTCAGTTTCCCGCTCCGGAGTGCGACTCCAGTCGTCGCCTGCCCCATGCCGTTATACCAGGTGAGTGATCCGTCCACGATTGAGATTGGTTGCGAAAGATCCTGGAAACTTTCGAGTTCTTCGGGAATCGTCTCAACGAAACGGGAGCGGGACGACTATTCACCTCCGCAACGTGAATCCAACAGCGGTTGCGAATGGAAACTGAGCTGAATACCGACGATGGATTGATGCAGGCTGTTGCGGCTGGCAACCGTGACTGTCTTGAGCCGCTCGTGCGCCGATATGCCAGTCCGCTGCTGACGTTCCTGCAACGAATGCTGGTGAATCGCGATGTTGCCGAGGACATGTTTCAGGAGGTGTTTGTGGCTGTCTGGCAGCATCGGCGGACGTTTCGAGCTGCTAAGAAACCCGAAGACGGGCAGAGTTTCCGGCCCTGGCTGTTCGCAATTGCTCGCAACCGATGTCGAACGGAGTTTCGCAAAGTTCAGCCTGTGAATGTCTCGATCGAGGACGACTTGATTCCGGATGTACGAGATCTCTCGCCGCTGGACGATGCGATTGCGGCGGAGACATCGGTACTGGTTGAGCACGCGTTGACCCATCTGACTCCGAAGCAGCGAATGGTTGTTGTGATGCGGATCTGGAACGGTCTGTCGTTTGCCGAGATCGCCAGGGCGGTCGGGTGTTCGGAATCCACAGCGCGTCCACATATGCACCATGGACTCGCCAGCCTGCGGCGGTATCTGGAACCTCGCATGAATCGTCGGACCGAACATTCAATGAAACCTCGTGAGGCGGATGCGACCGATGCCGACTCCTGACGCCAGCCATCCGGAAGTGCCGGGCTCTTCGGGCCACGTGCTCGATTGGGTCGACGACTATGTCCTCGGAGTTCTTGCACCCGAGGATCATGGACGCATTGAACGGCATATTGAGCAGTGTGAGATCTGCCGGGTGGCACTCAAGCAAGCTCGTGAGCGACAGACGTTTCTGACCGGAGTTCCGCCTCTGGAAGCGTCGGAAGCACTTATCCAGAAAACTCTACGTAAGGTCGAGGAGACTGCGATGAATCCAGATACCTCACGCACACGTCGGATGCGATTCACCGTTAGAGCTTTGTCGGTATTCGCTGTTGCCGCCATCGTGCTGGGAGCCACCCATCTGTGGTTCTACTCCATCAAGCCGCCAACCTTCGACTTGCGGATCCTCGGCCAGGAACGATTGCTCAGCGGTGCAGCCGCTTCCATCCGGGTGCGAGCATTCGACAAAGGCCAACCGGCCGCGGACATTCCGGTGAGTCTGGCTCTGTACGACTCGTCGTCAAACCACCGCGTTGAACTGGCCACTTTCACTACGAATGCGCAGGGAACTGGTAGTCCAGTGCTGGACATGCCGGAATGGGAACCGGGTGATTACGAGCTGGAGGTTGAAGCCGATACCGGCGGGGCGATCGAGCGGCTGGTTGCACCGATCGAACTGATCCGATCGTGGAAGCTGATGCTCTCGTCCGACAAGCCAATCTACCAACCTGGGCAGATGGTCCATCTTCGATCGCTGGCTCTACGGCGTCCCGACCTGAAACCAGTCGCTGACAGTCCGGTGACATTCTCGGTGATGAATCCGAAAGGCAACATCATCTTTCGGCAGGAGGACAAGACCAGCAAATTCGGGATCGCGTCGGCCGACTGTCAACTGATCACAGAGATCGATCCTGGCCGCTACGAGATCGTCTGCGACCTGGAAGGTATTCGCAGTTCTCACAGTATCAAGGTCGAGAAGTATGTCCTGCCGAAGTTCAAGACGGGTATCGATCTGGACCGCAGCTTCTACGCGCCTGGCCAGACTGTTCGGGGGTCGCTGCAGGCGAGTTACTTCTTCGGTCAACCCGTACACAAGGGCCAGTTCGACATTCAGGTCCAGTCGGTTGATACAGAACGCTTCACGATTCACAAGACGCAGGGCGAACTGGATGAGCAGGGCAATGTTGAATTCGAATTCGATATTCCAGACATACTCTTCGGTCGACCCTGGCATACTGGTTCTGAAGGGAACCCCGCGGTCGCCAGTTTCGAACTCGTTGCCACCATCACTGATGGCGCGGGCCAGAAACACTCAACACTCGTCTCGCGTCAGGTAACAACGTTCCCCATTCGGCTGGATGTTTTTTCGGAATCGAAGACTGTTGTACGCGGCGTTCCGAACAGGATCTTCATTCTTGCCCGCTACGCAGACGGGCGACCGGCTCAGGTAAAGATGTCCGTTTCAGGACGCGGAGAATCTGAATTGAAGACCGACGAACTTGGAATGGCAACGTACTCTATTGTGCCCGGTGAGGATCGCGTTGGCATCAACGTCTTCGCCACTGATGCCGACGGATTACGCGGTCGCCGCCGGATCCTGCTCGACAGTCTTGCCGGGCAGCACGACTTCCTGATCCGCACGGACAAGGCTGTGTATGCAGGAGGCGACTCGCTCACGTTGACCGCATTGGGACACGGCGTCGAACCCGTATTCGTCGACCTGCTGAAAGACGGTCAGACCCTGCTGACTGAAACGATTGAGATGGCAGACAGCAAAGGGCAACTGGTTGTCGACATTCCACCGTACGTATTCGGAACACTCGAATTGATCGCTTACCGGTTTGAACGACAGGGCCTGCCAATACGCAAGTCCCGATTGTTGTACATCGGTCAGCCTCAGCAACTACAGATCGCCACATCACTTGACCAGGAAGAGTATCAACCGGGCTCAAGTGCGAAGGTGCAGTTTGCCATTACCGACTCCAACGGAAAACCCGTGCCGGGCGCGGTGAGTGTGTCGATGGTCGATGAAGCCGTTTACAGCCTGACCGGTCGACACCCTGGCATGGAGGAGGCGTTCTTCCTCGTCGAACAGAAGAATCTGGAGCCAATCGCCACGTTCTATCCCTGGTCTCCGTTCAACGGACCGGGGGACGACTTCGAGACGGCACTGTTCGCCCGAGCCAGTAAAGTCACCGATAGCAAAAGTGCTATTCCGGAGGCATTCACCGGGCGAGATTCACCGGCGTTTGACGAAATCGACACCAGTAACGAGTTCACGCCCGGCGCGATTGGCTCAACGTCATCGTTTATTCACTCGCTGGCAGGCCGAACGCTTCCGGGCCGGGTCTACGAAGTTGCAGCGTATCGAAGTGAGTGGCTGTACAACCTCACCGTGACCTGGGTCTGTCTGGGTTTACTTTTCGGCCTGGCGGCATGGGTAACAACCGTTGTGTGGCTTCCCAAATGGCCGTCCGTCATTTTTGTCGGCGCCAGTGTTGCGGGGGCGACTCTGTTCATGGCCTCGCTGCTTGGCGTGACCCTCAGCAGATCTGCGGGTGAAGTGGTAGTGACCGACTCAGAAGCGAACTGGGGAGCGGCTGGTGGGACCGACACGATGGACGGCGCGCCGCCACCGACGGGTGCGGCAGGATCTGGGGACGCGGCCCCAGCAGCAGCCGCGCCGAATGAAGAACCGCAGAAACGTCCGGCGAGCGAAGCTCCGCTGCGAGTCCGCGAGTGGTTCCCGGAGACACTCGTGTGGCGGCCGGAGCTGATCACAGATGACAACGGTGTGGCAACACTCGAAATCGACCCTTTGGCCGATTCCATTACAACATGGAGAATCACCAGCAGTGTAGTTTCCACCGAAGGACAACTGGGAGGCGCTGAGTCGGCATTGAAGGTCTTCCAGCCGTTTTTCGTTGATGTCGACGTTCCGGCGACGTTAACACTCAATGATCGCGTTGGAGTCCCCCTGGTCGTTTACAACTACCTGGACGTTCCTCAGACCGTCACGCTGGATGTGAAAGCTGCCGACTGGTTTGAGCGACTCGGTAATCAGGTCGAAACGCTGACCTTGAACCTCGAGCAGAACGAAGTTCGATCGCTGCATGTCGATCTTGAACTGACCCGAGTGGGCCGCCATCCGCTGGAAATCACGGCACGATCCGGCGACGTCGCCGACGGAATCCGTCGCATGATCGAAGTCGTGCCAGGAGGTCGGATGGTCGAGGATGTTGTTAATGGCACACTCGATCAACCGACCGATATTCCGATTGCTGTTCCAGCGAATGCGATTCCGGGAAGCGGCCTGGCGACCGTCAAGTTTTATCCATCCAGTTTCAGTCAACTGGTCGAAGGACTCGACGGTCTGTTTCAGATGCCCCACGGCTGCTTTGAACAGACATCTTCGACGACCTACCCGAACGTGCTGGTGCTCGACTATCTCCGCCGCAGCGGACAGAGCATTCCAGAGCTTGAGGCGAAGGCTCGACAGTACATTCATGTCGGGTACCAGCGGCTGATCGGATTCGAAGTGTCTTCAGGTGGATTCTCGCTCTACGGCGATGATCCCGGCGAGGCCACGCTGACGGCCTACGGGTTAATGGAATTTGAAGATATGGCTCAGGTGCATGAGGTCGACCAGCGGATGATCGATCGAACTCGCAGCTGGCTTCTTCGTAAGCGGGAGCAGGATGGATCGTGGAGTCTGGGCGGTGTCTACAACCAGTGGTATCAATCTCAGAAACATCACGGACTATGCCACTCGGCCTTCATCGCTCGCGCAGTCTTCGCTGGGGCGAACGTGAATGCCGCCGTCGCACGCCCGACGCTCGACGGGCTGCTGTCTTATGAACCCGATGTGATTGAAGATCCGTACGTCCTTGCCATGGTGACCTGGGCGATTGCCGCGATTGATCCCGACAATCCCGTTCTTGGACAATACGCGGAACGACTGGCAGGCATGGCCATACCGGTCATTGATCCAGAAACCGAACGAACTCGACAGTACTACTGGAAACGCACCGGTCGCACGCTGTTCCATGGGACGGGGGACGGGGGAAATGTTGAAACCACCGCGCTCGCGGCACTTGTTCTGATCGAACTCGACCAGGCTGCCGGAACTACTCGCGGCGCGATCGACTGGCTGGTTTCGAAACGGACCAGTCATGGAACGTGGGGCGCGACGCAATCGACGGTATTGGCTCTGAAAGCACTGGTGTCCGCGGCTGATGTGGAGTCGGAATCGGTCGAACGAAGTCTTGTCGTCAGCATGGACGGGCAAGCGGAATCGATCGAGATCACGCCCGAGCAGTTCGACGTCATCCAGCGCCGCGACTATCGCCTGTTGGCCGATACTGACTATCAACTTCGACTGACCGAATCATCGGACACGGGTACCGGCTACCAGGTCCGACTTCGATACCATGTCCCCGACGTTGAAGAGACGCGAGACGAGGAGTCGCCTTTCGCGATCGAGCTCACTTACGACCGTGAGACTGTTCAGGTTGACGATCAAATCAGTGCAACGGCGACAATTGCCAACCGCACAGACGACATCGCGCCGATGGTCATGCTCGACCTGCCGGTGCCCGGCGGCTTCGAGATCGTGGCTGATGATCTTGAAAGGCTGAAACAGGACGGCGTGATCGAGCGATACGACCGAACGCAACGACAGGCGATCCTCTACCTGATCAGCCTCAAGCCGAATCAGAAACTCCAGATCCAGTATCGGCTGCGAGCCACGATGCCAGTCCGAGTCGCCGTGCCCGGTGCTCAGGTCTGGGAGTACTACGCTCCGGATCGACGAGCCCGCACGACGTCAACACGATTTGAAGTCGGAGACATCTGAGGAGCGGACATTATCGCGGGCAACCGTTCGCCTGGTACGCGGCTACCTCAGCAACAAGTTGCAAAGAGTTATGAGGTTAGCCTCGTCGCCCGGAGGCTTGCCGAACGGGACGTACGGTTTCTGGAACTGATCGATGTCGGGTCGAGCGGAAACGTGCGGGTCACTCGTCGGTCACGATCTCAAGTCCGGCCTCTTTCCAGCCGCGAACGCCGCCGTCCATTGAGATCACACGGCCATAACCCATGCGCTGCAGGTTGTCGGCTGCCAGAGCGGAGCGGTATCCGCCACCGCAATACAGCACCAGCTTCGCGGAGTGGTCGGAGATCGCAGACTCGACGTCCCGCTCGATGACGCCTTGCCCAGGTGCACGGCGTTCGGCAGATGGCCGGCAGCCCATTCGCTCTCTTCCCGTACATCGATGAGGTGAAACGACTCACCCGCATCGAGCCATGCCCGCACGTCATGCACAGAGCACTCCTTAATGCGGGTCTTCGCGTCATCGACAATTGCCAGAAATCCCGGAGCGTGCTTCGCCATTGATGACTGTCCCTCTTGCTGATTTCGACCGTCTGACTGAATCCAGTAGTACCGGTCAGGCCGGCTAATGATAGGGGTAGGGAGGACCGATTGATTTCGGCTCCCCCTCCCTCCGAACCGTACGTGCGGTTTTCCCGCATACGGCTCTCCGGTCAGTCGGGTCCTGCGCGGGATTGAGCGAAACGGAAATGGGCCTCTCTCAGACTGAACAGACCTTG
>Ga0115002_10008832_pt1 | contig 11102 bp, 9 predicted proteins | sample ArcticOcean_MG_C_8_FD_89576 | JGI IMG/M metagenome (GOLD analysis project Ga0115002, IMG submission 89576) | Marine microbial communities from western Arctic Ocean - ArcticOcean_MG_CB11_86 | ecosystem: Environmental > Aquatic > Marine > Oceanic | place: Arctic Ocean: Canada Basin | collected... | reverse complement strand
CGTCAAACGTCGATCCGCTCTTCGCGCGTCAGCCCTTCGAGGCCAAACTTCCCTGGGCCGCCCAGTCGCTCGATCGCCACACGCGCGAACTGATCGGCGATCAGCTGCTCGTGTGCCTCGGTCGGGTCAAGCGTGTCGAGGAAGGAGCGGTCACCCTCGACGACGGTCAGCTTCATCTGGCGAATCAGTTCCTCCGTGTAGGACTGGAACGGAAACGGCTGAAAGTCAATCCGCTGAGTGTCCCAGTCCGGGTGGGTGATCGCCCCGCTCGCCGTGTACTCGTCGAGGTCGTAGTGCGTGAGTGCCCGCTCGATCGCCGGGAGCGGCTGCGGCAGGTAGCCCTCGCCCGCAGTCGAGAGGATCTGGGCCGCCTCGGAGCGGTTCTCGCGGATGAAGACCTGCGCGTCCGCGACCGAGTTCACCACGGCCTGTGCCCAGTTAGGCTTCTCCTCAACGTCGGACTGGTGCATCACGACGACGCAGCAGGCGTGGTCGAGCCACACGTCCGGCACGAAGCGGAAGACCTTGCCGACATCGTTGATCTCGGCGACCGCATTAAAGGGGTCGGCGACAATGTAACCTTGGATCGAGTTGTTCGAGAGCGCCGGCGGCATGTCCGGCGGCGCCATCACGATCAGCTTGACCTCGCCCTTCGAGGCATCAGCGTCGCCTTCGGTAATCGCGGTCAGGCCTGCGTCGCGCAGCAGCATCTGCAGCACGGTGTTGTGGATCGAGTACCAGAACGGGATGGCCACGGTGGCGCCCGACAGGTCGCTCATCTCGTTGACCTCGAAGCGTGTCGTCAGCGCGGAGCCGCCGCTGTGATTCCACGCAACGAGGTTCATCTCGACGCCTTGGCCGAAGCGCAGCCAGATCGCCATCGGCATCAGGATGTGAACGACATCCACCTGCCGCGCCTGGAACGCCTCAGCGAGTGACGACCAACTGCGGAAAAGCGTCGGCTTCGGGGCTTCGAGCCCGTAGCTCTCGTAGGTGCCGTTGCCGTGTGCGACCAGCAACGGCGAAGCGTCCGTGATCGGCAGGTAGCCCACGCGCACCTGGCTCTGCTCAAGGGCGGTCCCGCCACCGGTCGAAGCCGCAGGCGCATCGCCGTCTTCATCGTTGTCGTCGCTGCCGCAGCCAATCAGCGCAGCGCCGGCGATACCGGCGGCGCCGACTCCCGTGAGCCGAAGGAACTGGCGCCTCGGAAGCGAGGATCGAAACAGCGTGCCGTTTGCCATAAGAGAGAGCCCTTTGGTGCGTCCTCGGGATGGGGTGAGGCGGGCCTTGCCCGCCGCGACTTAGCGGCTACACACCGGCGGCCACCTGCCTCGTCGGGTCCGACGTCGCGCCGGGCAAGGCCACCGGCTGCTGCACCGTGCGGTACGTCGCGAGGATCTCGCGTTTGATTTTGTCGGCAGCCAGGCTGCCGCGCTCCGCGCGTGTCGCGCGGTCGAGTTGCCAAGTGTGGACGATCGTCCCGGGTGCAGGTGACATCATCGCGACGTGGTCGCCGAGGAACACCGCCTCGTCGACGTCGTGTGTGACGATCACTGCGGTCAACCCGAGGCTCTGCTGAATGCCGACGAGCCAGTCCTGCATCGATGCCCGCGTCAGCGGATCGAGTGCCGAGAACGGCTCATCGAGCAGCACGACCTGCGGCTGCGTCACGACGGTCCGCGCGACGGAGACACGCTGCGCTTGCCCGCCTGACAGCTCGTCCGGGTACGCCTCGACGAGATCGCCGAGGCCAAACTCGCCGATCACAGACTCGACCACCGCGTCATCGACGACGCCGCGGTGCGCGCGGTAGCGCAGACCGAGCGTGACGTTCTCGCGGACCGTCAGCCAAGGAAGCAGTAACGGCTGCTGAAAGACAACGCCAACCCTCGTGTCGGCGTCGCCCCCCAGCGGCCATTCGATCGTACCGCCGCTGAGCTGATCAAGGCCCGCGACCGCCCGCAACAGAGTGCTCTTACCGCACCCACTGGGGCCGAGCAGGGCGAGAATCTCGCCCTGCTGCACGCCGATATCGACGTTGGAGAACACGGGCGTCTCGTACCCGCCGTTCAGGTATGACTTCTGCGCGTCGGTTACGCGGAGCGCGAGATCAGCCATCGCAGCTGTACCTCCGTCGGAGCCTGGATCGGTAGGAACGCTGCCTCGCGGGACCGTCGTGCCGTATCGCTGTCGCGCATGTAGCCGCGGCCGCCGATCGTCTTCGCCTCGAGCGCGACGGCTTCTACCGCGAGCGTGCCCCAATCGAGACGTAGCTGAAGCACCTCCTGCGTACCAAGCTCTCGCCGGTCGGCCCGACTCGCGTAATCGCGGAGTCGGCTCACACCTGAGTCGTAGCGCGCCTCGAGAGCGGCGTAGTCCTCAAGCAGGACCTCACGAGGGCCGACGAGGATGGGGGCGGCCTCGCTCAGTGAGCGCTCGGTGATGCCCCAGCAGAAGGAGCACTGGATCAGGATGAACGTCGCGAAGACACGCTCGAAGAAGTCCGTGAAGTCCGAGGTCAGCAGCATCGACAGGTCGATGCGTGCGTCCTCGAAGTAGGGGGAGGTCGAGTTGGTCGCCTGGAGCGCCAGCAGCTTTGGGTAGCCCGAGTCGTGGAAGCCCGGCGTGCCCTCGGTGTACGCGAAAACGATGCGATCGTTGGGGTCATCCTCGTTGGCGGCAGCCACCACGGACACGAACGGCCCCTCGATGTTGCTCGCCCACGCGATACGGCCGTTCGCCACCAGCTCGTCGCCGTCACGTCGGAACGTTACCGGCAGCGGCACCTGTCCGAGGTAGTTAGCAGCTGCCGAGGCGAACGAGGTCGAACCAAGCACCTCGGCGGTGCGTAGATGCGGCAGCAGTGTGTCGCGCAGGTCCGAGCCGGGGTCGGCCTGGTGGAGGTATTCGATACCCATGCGGTGGCACCAGATCGAGAACGCCTGGCTCATGTCAGAGCGCGCGACCGCGGCGGTGACCTCCGCCATCCGCTCGAGCGAGCCGGTCTCCGCCTGCCCGTATACGCCAACCTCGAGCAGGTTGCGCTCGCCGAGGAATGCGAGCCCGTCGCGGACTGACGCCTGTCCCGCATCCACGTCCGAGGCGCGGCCACCGAAGTAACGCTCCAACTCCTCGAGCAGTGCGCGTTCTTCGCGCAGGGGCGAGTCCGACAGCACCAAAGCTGCCGCTGGGGAGGCCGTCGTCATCGGTCAGTCGCCGATACGCGTCAGGCGGTCGATCGGCGTGCTGACGGCCTCACGGGCGCGGCGGACAGCCGCCTCATCAGGCGCGTCGTAGAAGCAGAGGCACTTGATCGCGTCCTGCCGCACGTAGGTACGCATGAACGTGGTCTCCGGCACCTGCTCGTAGAGCGGCGCCTTCTTGCGTTTGTTCTCGAGGTAGAGGTCGAGCCCAACCTCCTCCGGGATGTCCCACTCCACGAGGTAGTTGGCGCTGCCTCGATGGGCCTTGACCTCGTCAAGGCTCGGCCCGACGAGCTGCACGGGGACGACGGCGTCGAACGCGAGGTCGACGTGGCGAAGCAACCCTTCGAGCACCTCGGCGTTGTTGTGCTCGATGATGCCGTAGACGATGCCGAGGTCGCGGCCGTACTGGACCTCGATGAGCTCGCCCTTCGCCTGCTTTGTAGCCTCAGCGATGCGATCGAACACCGGCTGTACCGCGTCTTGCGATGCGCCCTTCGGGGAAGGGACCTCGATCAGGAAGAGATCGGCCATAGCTGCTAGAGCCCCTATCGGTTGATTCCTGCATAACTTGAGTGATTTAGTCGTGAAATTACTATACGGCGTAGCAGGACCCAGTCAATCGGGGATCGGCGCGACCGACGAGCGGCCAACAGAACAAGAACCGGTTGGAGACCCATGAGCACCCCAGACCGCGCAGGATGCTAGCGTTCGACTCGGTAGAATCGACGCTCGTAGATGACTAGTACCGCGATTCGACCTGGCGAAATCGTCTCGTCGCGGCTGGCACGAAACCGAGGGCCCTGTGACAGATTCCGCAGCGAACGAGACTGACGACGGCAATTCAGCGACGGCGGAGACGCCGCGCGCCGACCATCCGATGGATCCGATCTTCCACCCTCGAGGGATCGCGATCGTCGGTGTGCCATCGACGAAGCCGGACAGCGGCGGCGCGCCGGGCAGCTTCCTAGGCTCGCTCCTCGAGCTGGGCTACGAGAAGGAGCACGGGCTCTACCCGGTGAACCCGAAGATGACCGAAATCGACGGACTCCCAGTTTACCCGAGCCTCCTCGACACTCCCGACCCCGTGGACCACGTGATCTCGATGGTCCCTGCGCGCGTCGTGCCGATGCTGGTCGATCAGTGCGTGGAGAAGGGTGTGCGTTCGCTGCACCTCTTCACCGCTGGCTTCGCCGAGACCGGTGACCCGGAGCTGATCGCGCAGGAAGATGCGCTGATCAAGAAGCTGACCGATAACGGGATCCGTGCGATTGGCCCGAACTGCATGGGGATTTACGTCCCCGATGAGCAGATCGCGTTCATGAACGGCTTCCCCAGTGAGCCCGGCAACGTCTTCCTCATTTCGCAGTCCGGCGCCAACGCGGGCGACATCGTCCACGGTCTAGCCCGTCGGGGCGTGCGCTTCTCGAAGGGCGTCTCCTTCGGCAACGGCGCTGACGTGAAGGCGCACCACCTGTTGGACTACGCCGCGGCCGATCCACAGACCGAGGTGATCGTCGCCTACATGGAAGGCGTCCAGGAAGGCCGCCAGTTCTTTCAGGCGCTGAAGCGCGCCGCACGAGTAAAGCCGACGGTGATTCTCAAGGGCGGCATCCACGAGGCAGGCGCACGGGCCGCCAACTCGCACACCGGCTCCCTCGCCGGATCGATCCAGATCTTCGAAGCCGCCACCCGCCAGACCGGTGCGATCCGTGCCGAGACGATGGACGACCTGCAGGACATCGTCGTCACACTGACCACCAGCGCGAAGAACGTACGCGGCACTGGCGTGGTGCTGGTTTCAGGCGGCGGCGGGTACGCAGTCCTCGCATCCGACGCAATTGCGACCGCAGGGCTCGACGTGCCACAGATGCCGCAGAGCACGATCGACGCGCTGCGCGAGTTCATCCCCGTCGCGGGGACGAGCGTGAACAACCCGATCGACACCAACGTTCGAGGCGAAGAGGACCAGCGCCGCACCCTCGAGATCGTCGCCTGCGCCGCACCGGCGGACGTCGTGTTCACCAACTCCAGCGACTTCGGCGACCCCGACCCCGAGGAGTCCGAACTCCCTCGTGAGGAGCGCATCGAGAAGGCCGAGGAGACCTCCCGCAAGGCCGCGCGCATCATCGCGGAGTTACAGAACGAGACCGGCACGCCCTTCATCGCCCTCGGACGCGGCCGGAGCACGAGCGAGATCGCGATCAAGGCGCAGGAGGCCTATGGCCTCGAGGCGTACCGCCACGGCGTCGGGATGTTCGCGAGTGTCGCCCGCGCGGCCCGCGCGGTCGGGCTAATCCAGCAGTGGCGGAAGCGCCGCGAGGGTCTGCCTGAAGTCTTCTAGCGGCGACGACTCCCCTCGGAGTCAGTCGCGGAACTCCACGTCGGGAAACACTGCGACGAAGGCGTACCAGAACATGGCTCGGGTCGGCACACGCTCGAGGACCATGCCGGCCAGCTCTCCGTCGATAGCGCGGCCAGCGAGGTTCCACTTGCTGCCGGTCTCCCGGTCGAGTCAGTTTGCGCCGTCGAACTCGAACGTCAGTCGGTCCTCCTCGGCTGCCTCGGGGTCCGCGAAGAATGCGGCTCCCTCCGGCCCGTCACTGATCGAGAAGATCGCCACCGGCCGATCCGCGAGCTCAGCGTTGCGCACGCCATCACCGATCACTATTACCCAGCACCATGTCGCTCGGTGATAGTCGGACGTCCGTCTCCTCGGGGTTCAACTGGAACGGCCGGACTCCAGCGGCAACCGACTCGCCGAGGCCGGTAAACGGGTCGCGGTCGTAGGTCCTCGTGTACCTCGTCTGACGTGAGAGCAGCAGCGTATTCGGGTACAGGGCGCGCCAGCTCCGCCACTCCATCGTCTCGCTGGCGAGTGGCTGCAGGCGCTTGCCTGCGAGCGAGCCGACCAGCGCATCGCCGGGCACCTGCCACCAGTAGGAGTAGGTCTCGCGGTCGAACATCACCATGTCACTGAGGTAGAGCGCGCTCGTATTGCCGAACGTCAGCGTCTGACCGTCGAGCATACGGTCGTAGACCACGCTGCTCCGGCAGAGCGGGCAGTAAGTGATCACGATCGGCTCGCCCCCGAGCACGTCGTTCACAATCTCGTGGAAGTTCAGGATTTTGTGCGGGTAGGCGTATGTCGTCCCATCAGAGGCGACGAAGCCCAGCACGAGATCGGTCGACGCGAGCCAGTCGCCCGCGCTAGCGGGCTCGTAGATCGGCCGGTCGATCGGCGGGATCACGTCGGATAGCCTCGAGATCATCGAGGCCGTCGCGGGACCGAGCGGGACCGAACGGGACCGAACGGGACCGAGCCACCGTTGGACGTGTCGGACACGATCGAGTCGAGCTCAACCGTGCGGTTTGCGAGCAGGAGGATTCCGATGCCCGGGACCTCGAGCTGATCGACGACGTCTGCGCATCGAGCCGCTCGTTGCTCCCACATACGGCAGCAACGAGCGCAAGCACCGCTAGCGCGACCGTAGGGCGCACGGGTATTCGATTTCTCCGAGGTCACGCGATGGGACGCGCTGTGAGGATCGCCGATCATTCGTGGCCGAGGCGTAACCCCGACCACGAACCGACTCTACGCCGCGAGCGTAGCCGTCTGGTGCTGCAAGTTGCGCAGCTCCCGAAGAGCGACCGACAGGTAAGCCAGGTCGGTGCCGCTCAGGCTTCTGATCGCGGCAACGGGTGACCGCGTCGACGTTCTCAGCCCTCCAACGATCGACCGCTTCGGCGGCGCCGCCACCGTTAGGGGCACTCCCCACCACCTCGGCGGCCAGCAGCGCGTGCTCACGGTAGAGGCCATCACGCAGCGCTGAACGCGCGAGTGCCTGCCTGCGGTCGCCCCGCTGCAGGCTGACGATGCGCTGGCGCAGCCAGTCGATCCCGAGCTGCTCGGCGAGCAGGAAGTATTCGCCACGTGCGCAATCGGCGCCTCGGCGCTACCGCCCTCCAACCGGGCGTGCGTGTAGGCGGTCAGCTGGTCCATCAACGTGGTGCGGCGGCGCTGTTCGTGAGGCAGTCAAGCGAGCGGTGATCGAGCCAGGCGTGCAGCCTTTGGGCCGGATCAATCCAGCCACGGGAATCCGCCGCGCGCGTAGTTCGCCGGGATTATCCCGATTAACCGCACGATCTCTCGGAGGCGGAATCAGGACTATCGAGCGGATCCCCTGTCAGGGACTGGTGCGCTTAACCGGTGCGCTACCTGATGTCGGTCGTCAGATGCGCTCGAAATAGCGGATCCGCTCCCAATCAGTGACTGCTCGTCGGTAGTCCTCGGACTCGCGGCGGTAGAAATGCGTGTAGTGCTCGACGACCTCGTCGCCCAACGCCTCGTGCGCGAATGCGCTCGCCTCGAACGCGTCGGTCGCAGCCTCGAGGCTGGCCGGCAGGCGCTCTTCCTCGGAGGCGGCGTAGACATCGCCGAGGTAGGCGGGCGGCGGCTCGATCTGCTGCTCGATGCCGTCGAGACCCGAGGCGATAGCGGCTGCGTACGCGAGGTAGGGATTCACGTCGGCACCGGGAATGCGGCACTCAATTCGCAGGCTCGGACCTGTGCCCACGACGCGGAACGCGGCCGTTCGGTTGTCCGGCGACCACGCCAGCGCTGTCGGAGCCCAGCTCCCGGCTTCGAACCGCTTGTAAGAGTTCACCGTCGGTGCGTAGCAGACGGCCAACTCAGCCGCGTGCTTCATCCAGCCACCGAGGAACCAGCGGAACTGATCCGACACCGCGAGCCCCGCAAGTTTTCCGCCACCCGCGAAGGCATTCGTGGCCTCGTCTCCTTCGCCGGTCCAGAGACTCAGATGGAGATGCGAACTGGAGCCCGCCTGCGCCGCATCCCACTTCGCCATGAACGTCGTGCTCGCATCGTGTTGGTCGGCGATCTCCTTGATCGCCTGTTTCACCAGCAGGTGACGATCGGCCATTTCGAGGATCGACGCATAGCGGATGTTCAGCTCGTGCTGCCCGTGCCCGAACTCGCCCTTGCTGGACTCAACCGGCACCCCAGAACTCGCGAGGTGACGTCGAAACGCCCCGTTGAGGTCCTCGGTCCGCGCTGCCTGCAGCAGGTGATAGTCCTCGATGTACCAACCCGCTTCGTGGAGCCCTCGATAGTCCGAGGCCGCGGCGTCGGCGTACGAGGTGCGAAACAGGTAGTACTCCAGCTCGGACCCCGCCATCGCCTCGAAACCCGCGTCCGCGAGGCGAGCGATCTGCCGTTGGAGAATCGTCCGAGGCGCCACCGCCACCGGTTCGTGGTCGGCCTCAACCTCGGCGTCGCACATCACGAAAGCGGTCCGGTCGAGCCAGGTCAGCGTGCGCAGCGTCGCGAGATCTGGTGCCAAGTGCACATCGCCGTAGCCGCGCTCCCAGTTTGCGAACTCATATCCGGGTACCGGCTCCATCTCCATATTGACCGTGAACAGGTAGTCGCAGGCGTGCGTTCCACCGACCACATCAGTCAGGAAGAACGAGGCGTCGAGCCGCTTCCCCATCAACCGCCCGTAGAGGTCCGGAAAGCCGAGGATCACCGTATCGATCGAGCCCGCCACGACGGCGTGCTGGAGTTCTTCAACGGTGAGTTGCCCGGTCCACATCCGCGTCTCAGCTCGCCGCGAACCGCGTCGGATCGAACGGCCCGAGGTCGATCGTGTCCGTTGCGCCATCGAGGATCAGCTCGGCCATCGCCTTCCCGCTCGGCGGCGACTGCAGGATCCCCTGCCGCCCGTGTCCCGTGGCGAGGTAGGCGCCTTCGAGGTCCGGCACCGGCCCCATGATTGGCACCCAGTCCGAGGACAGCGGTCGCAGGCAAGCCGTCTGCTCGATGAACTCAGCCGACTCGAGTGCAGAAGCGTATCCGACCGCGAATTCGAGAATTTCGTCGCGTGCCTCGGTGGTGATGCCACGGTCGAAGCCACTGCGCTCCTCGGTCGTTCCGAGGAAGACGATGCCGTCCTCCTTCACGACCACGTAGTTGCCACCCCGTCCGAAACTGAACGGCGCGACCGGAGTCGCCGGCCGCACCTTCACGATCTGTCCCTTGAGCGGCTCGACCGGCACCGGCAACCCGAGCCACTCCCCGGACTCCGAGGACCATGGCCCCATCGCCACCACGACCGTGTCTGCCTCGACCACGCTGTCGCCGACACGCACGCCGGTGACGCGCCCAGCCTCGGAAGTGAGGCCGCATACCTCGCCGCTGCGCACGACCGCACCCATCCGCTCCGCCGCCGTCACGAGGGCAAGCGTGTAGCGATACGCGTCCACGTGCGCGGATGGTTCGAGGAGCACGGCACCTCGGGCGTCACCGCCGTCAACCCAGTCGGAAATCGAGTGCAACTCCTCGGTGCTGATCCAGCGCCCGTCGCGGCCCGCTGCTGAGAGCGCGTCCGCGGTCGCGCGTGCCGCGTGCTCTTCCTCCTCCGTGACCGCGAGCGACGCTCGCGGTGTGTACTGGAAGTCGTAGTCGACGCCTGACTCGTCGGGCAGCGTCTGCGCGAGCTCGACGTGCATGTCGTAGCCCTGCCGCTGCAGTTCGAAGACCGGAACATTCGAGGTCTGCGGTAGGGGCGGCGTCAGAATGCCCGCCGCCGCGCCCGAGGCCCCGGCCGCCACCGCATCTAACTCGATTAGCGTGGCAGCCACACCGCGCTTCGCGAGGTGATACGCGATCGAACTACCGATCACCCCGGCTCCACAGATCAAGACTCGGTCTGGCATGACGGATCCTTCTTAACGCAAGGCTACCCGCGCGGACGGTTGATGAACTGCTGCATCGCGTCGTGTGGCTCGCTGTCCTCGAATGTTGCTTCGAACATATCGATGCTTAGCGCGATCGAGTCCTCGATTGAGAGTTGCTCCCACTGCGTAACCAGGCGCTTCTGCGCGCGAATCGCGCGCGACCCGTTCGCTAGGATCGAGGTCAGCCACCGCTGGACGGACGAGTCGAGTGCATCAGGCGACACGACTCGTTCGAGCAGCCCCGCCTCCTGTGCTTCTCGCGCATCCCAGTTCTCACCGGTGTAGACGAGCTCCCGGGTCCGTCCCCAGCCGACAAGCGACGGCAGCAGCACAGCCTCGATCACCGAGGGCAACCCGACCCGTACCTCGGGCATACCGAACGAGCTGCGGTCGGTCGCTACGCGGAGATCGCAGGCCGCGGCCGCCTCGAGGCCCGCGCCCAGGCAGTAGCCGTCGATCCGCGCGATCACCGGGACCGGTAGGTCGCGAATCGACTGGCATGCCTCGTGCAGGGTGGTGATGAAGCTGCGCGCGCTCGCTGGTTCAAGCTCCACCATCTCGCGGATATCGGCCCCGCCGATAAAAGCGCGCTCCCCGGCACCGGTCAGCACGACGGCACGCAGCTCCTCATCACTCGCCAGTCCGAGGAAGGCGTCTCGTAGCCGCTCCGTCCGCGCCCGCCCGAGGATGTTCAGCTTCGCTTGATAGTCGACCGTGACCGTCGCCACCCGACCGTCCTCGCGATCTTCGACCTCGACGCGGATCCCGTCCACCATCAGTCGCTCGCCGGTTCGACCGCGATCACGCCGCGCGCCACGAGGTCGTCGAGCTCGGCTTCGAGGAACCCGACGTTCCCGAGGACCTCGCGACTGTGCTCACCTGGCATCGGCGCGCCACGCTCCGCACCGCCTCGGGTGCGGGAGTGCTTCACGGGGGTGTTAGAGACGGTCAATGTCTCGCCGGTCCATGTCGGCAACTCGCGCAGCATGTCGCGGTGCTGCACCTGCGGATCGCGCACCGTCTCCGCGATGTTGTTGAGCGGCCCGACAAGGAACTCGTCCTTCAGCAGCTCGAGCCAGTGATCGCGCGGCATCCGGCGCGTCGCCTCGAACATCAGCGGTTCGAGTTCGGGGTAGTTCT
>Ga0115002_10008830_pt1 | contig 11102 bp, 9 predicted proteins | sample ArcticOcean_MG_C_8_FD_89576 | JGI IMG/M metagenome (GOLD analysis project Ga0115002, IMG submission 89576) | Marine microbial communities from western Arctic Ocean - ArcticOcean_MG_CB11_86 | ecosystem: Environmental > Aquatic > Marine > Oceanic | place: Arctic Ocean: Canada Basin | collected... | reverse complement strand
ACTATACGACCGAAGGGGACCGCGTCGACGCAACAACCTATGCGAGTCTGGGTACGCGGCAGGGGACGACCAATACACCCTACACACAAGAGGTCGAGGACAATGATGCGAAACGACGAATCAAGGTCGTGCCTGCAGGCACCTTGGCTAGCCTGAGTGATTCACTGAAGACCTTGTATCGCACATAATATGGCATCGCCAGGAACTGCACCCCGCCAGGTCAAACTTCGCCGTTGCGCGATTTGGTCACCAACACTGCATCTGCGTGGAGTTGATGCCGAGACCCAGGCACGCCTTAAAGAGTCTGGTCAAGATATCTCCGCGAGTGTTGTGTCGTTGGATATCTACGAAAGCATCTTTCAGAACACGCTCTCGGGAACGGTGCGACTCAAGGAAACGGATGGGTACCCTGAATATTTTCCATTGGTGGGTACGGAATATCTGATTGTTGAGTTTGTCGTTGATTATTTAGGTAAAGAAAATATTTTTAAGCGACGCTTTCGTATTCGCAAAATTGGCGATCAATCGTTTCCACAAAATGAAGAACGGCACTATACGTTAGAGTTGGTTTCGCCGGAGTTCTTCACGAGCATGTCCTCGCGCATGACCAAGCGGTATACGAAGACGTGCATGGATGCCGTCAAAGATATCATGAGGACGAAGTTGGAAATCGACGAGACACGTATTGATGGCCGAGATTCAGCAAACACTCTTTTTGTGGAGAAAACGTCGGGAATGATTGATGCGTTTATTCCCAACTATACGCCACTACAAGCCATCAATTACTTTACGGCACTGTCGTTGACGGAAGAGACGCCGTATGCTAGTAATTTTCTCTTCTACGAAACACTAGACGGGTTTTATTTTAAGAGTATTCGTGGAATTCTTCAAAGATATCCAGCAGGCGCAGAGGTCGCGACCTTTCAAGTCAATGCACATAAAGTGACGGGTGCGCGGGTCATTGACGAAGCCCAAGCGTTTAGTAGTATTATGCGACTCAAGCAAGAGCAGATGTTTGATGTGCTGTCGGATGTTACGACGGGTGTGCTTCGCAGCCGGATGTTGCATCTAGATTTCTTTGCACGAAAATTCACGGAAGTGGATTCGCGATATACCCAAACCTTCAAGACATTCAAAGATGACCACTTAGACAAATTTCCTCTTTACCCAGACAATTTCGATCAGGGCGTTGACCGCAATACCAAAATATTCACCACGCTGTCGGACACGAGCAGTGCAAATTCCGCGTATCGAAAAGAGAATGAGGGAGCAATCCCACCCAATCGTATATACGAGGCGGTCGTGTTGCGCAATCGGCAACTACGCGAAATTCAACATCTTCGCACCGTGTTAGAAGTGCCAGGGCAGCCTGATTTGCGAGCCGGTACGGTGGTTATTTTGAACTATCCTTCAACGAGACTGATACAAGGCGCACATCCCAATTTGAGCGCGGCCGCGCCGGCATCGCCCACACCATTCCACAGCGGCCGCCATCTTGTGACGGCTGTACGGCACAATCTAGTTCAAATCTCGACGGGAGTGATGGAGTATCGTATGCACATTGAAGCGACTCGTGACTCGTTGGGTGCGGCGTTGACATCATATGCAGAAGATACAACAGACGTTGACGCAATAACATAGAGTATATTATGGCATCAGATATAGTTTCACATCGACTTGGACTAGACGGCTTCGTTTGGTTTATTGGTGTCGTTGAATCGCTGGACGACCCGTTGAACGTTGGGCGATGCAAGGTGCGTATCTTTGGATGGAACGATAGAAGTATAGACCCGGTACCCACCGACGATCTCCCGTGGGCGTATGCGTTGGTGCCGGTAACGCAGGCCCGAATACTCCCTAATTATGTGCAGGGGGATTGGGTGATTGGATTCTTTCTAGATGCGCATGTTGGGCAGCAGCCCATCATCTTTGGTGTACTACCCGCCATTGTCCAACCATAACACATGGCCGATACAACTCTAACGCTCGTTGATGCCGCGGCATCCGTTATTGCTAACCTCTCGGACGGGTTTCGTGATATGCGGTCCGGTGGAGAACTCTCCATAGGCGCGGAGCCACCACTGAGTCGCGACGCGGCGCCGGCATCTCCAAAGCCCGGACTGCTAGGCAGGCTTGGTGCTGTCACGAGCGCCGCGGGGATGACCAGCGGCGCCTTTGCCTCGGTCAAAACCGCCCTTCAAGCACGCGAATCTGCGGTGTTGTTTGCCTCCTCATTGACAGAAGCCGCCAAAGGCTTTGATGCCGCCGGACGCGCATTGCAAAAAGGGCAGACCTCCATACAGGATGTGACGTTTCGTTCTACGGCCGTCGTGGCGGATACATTCACGAGTGCGAGCGAGTTAGCACAATTCACTGGTATGAGAGTGGGGAACATCTCGTCGTCAGCCGCGGTCGCCTTTGCAACAAAACTCAAACACCGACAAGCACAAATCTCTTCGATGGCGGGGCAATTTGCCTCCATCGCGTCGGCCGCGACCGTGGTCGGTGTCCTCATCAAAGAGAATCGTAATCGAATTCCCAATCCACAAAAGGACGACGTTGATAGGCCGTCCATTTCGCGACTGGCGCAGGGTGGTGAGGCTTCGTGGCTGGACCGTGTGCTTCGGGACAAGCGGAAACTGCTAGCGGTAGGTATTGCTGTCGGTTCTGGTGCGCCCAGCTTTTGGGTTCGTCACCTGACCAGTAAGTTAAATCCGCTAAAAAGTTTTACAAAATTGCCGGGGTTTCATGTGGGTCTGAATATGATATATGCGGATAAGCAGGGTGGTGCGTCGGCCGGAGGCACTTGGAGTGAACCTGCCTCGCCGTATGCTGCCCAGTATCCACATAACCACGCGCGACAGACAGCATCGGGGCACGTGGAAGAGTGGGACGACACGCCCGGCGCGGAACGTGTCCACATCTTCCATCGCTCGGGGTCGTTCGTTGAGATGCATCCTGACGGCAAAGTGGTGTATAAGTCGATGTCCCACGGCTATCAGATTAGCATGGGCGACCATAATGTCAAAGTCAAGGGAAATTGTAACTTCTCTGTCGATGGGAATGCGACCATTCATGCAAAGGGTGAGGCACATCTTCAGGGCGATGAAGGCGTTAATATCCAGACGAAGAAGGATTTTAATGTCTATGCGGAGAATATTAATCTTCGCGCCAAAAATACGGCAAAATTGGATGGTAAGCTAATTGATCTGCGTTATGCCAAACTGCCGGGCGTGCCTGTGATGACGATGTCTGGACCTGCGGTTCGATTTCTCACAAAAGAATATGCACGAGACTATCCGCTCGCGGCAAAGAAGATGGAGGCGCAAAGAATATTGACCGAGCTACGTCTCAACGTTGACCTTGTCGCATTTAGGGCGGCCACCCCATTGACATTGACAGCGGCGAACTCCGCTGGCGCCCATGCGATAAAAATGATAGCAGGTCTTGAACAAGAGAAGGGCACGACCAAGACACCACCAACCGACTATGCTTCGGAGTTGCCTGAGTATGATCCGACGAATCCAACGGAGCTATCGAAACCTCGTGAGAATCCGTTGGGCAATCCACTCATCTATCACGCTACTACGCAAGCGGCCATAGACTATCGGGAACTCCAGTTCGACACCCGCGAAGAAGTGGAGGATGCTGTACAGTATCAGGCGCACATGGATACCCGTAAGGCGCTGAAAGACATCCCCGAAACAGAGGGTCCTGCACTCGAAGGAAATCGAACGACCCCAACATCGAAGCATACTGTTCCCGAGAATTTGCCGTTAGTTGAGTATCTGACACGGTCGGACTATTATGGAAAGTTCGTAAAAACGCCTCCCGGTCCGGTCCCGAAAAGTACCGCACTTGGGGGGACCCCCTTCACGGTAGGAATGTTGGCGGATAGTTATTCACAACCCGGCGTGGCGATATTCGTGGATAAAAAGGAACCACCAATAGATGAAACGGCCGGGTATGTGGATTCTACCGGATCGGTAGTTGAAGGCCTTCCACTCACCCCGGACGAAGATCTTGATGATGTGGAGTTATAATGGCATTCGTACAACAACAACTCTCTGCGCCCCCATATCTTGTCGGACCGGATCAGACGGCCGTTACGCTCAACGCAGAAATCGTTCGTGATCTGACCGATGATGCGTGGCTCAAAGCGCAGATTTCTAGTTCAGAGGGTTGGGACCAATCCCACGGCGGAAGATCACGCGGTAGCCAAGCACTTGCATCTTGGATGCAGCAGGCCCGCACGCCGATGGTGTTAGACGACGACCAGGTCTATGTGGGATGGAGTGAGTATTGGTCATCTCTTATAACCTTACGCTCGCTCGGTGGTCGGCGCGCTCTGACTGGTACCGCGCAGGGTAATAAGAACAGTAAAGGCGGCCGCCTCGGCGCGGCGGATTCGTTTGGATTTGCGCTTTCCGAGGTCTCCGTGGCGCTCGCCGCCGGGACCGCTCCGATGGGTGTGGATATCGAATGCATTCCGCTATCGAGTCTCGCGAAGAACGGCATTACACAACAGCTTGGGCTGCTTCAAGACGATATTCTCTACAACCTGTCGCTCTTGTGTAAAAATGTGTTGGAACCCGTCAAGGCGAAATATCCCGGCATTGTTGTTGCGAGTGGGTTTCGTCAAGTGAATACCGGAATCGGGCCGCACGAACGTGGCCAAGCGGCTGATATTATCATTCCGAGTGCGGCAGATACATTGCTGTATGAGGTCGCCGATTTTATTGTCAAGACATTGCAGTTCGATCAGGTGATTCTCAACTATAGTATGCGTCGATCGCCATGGATTCATGTATCATTCGTATCGACGGGATTGCGCCGTACGGCGCTCACGCGAGATTTTGATGATACGTTTCACTCGGGGCTCTTTTTGATTACCCCCAAAACTGGAGAAGACCGGGCGGCCGCGCTACGCGAACAAATAGAGTATCGTGATAAGATTGATGCGGAACTACAAATCGTAGAGAAGCGACAGCTTGCCTTGAATCCAGATATCGTGATTGGTGATGCGACGGCGCCCGGAATGGGAAGTGCCGGAGAAGATGCTGCCTCCGGTGGTGGTGATCATGGCGAGCCAGACGGCACCGTACCAAACGAGATGAGTATCGTCCAGTCGGTCTTTGACGCGCTCGGGCCCGGCGGGGTTGCGTGGGATTTTACTACTCACGATGGCGGCGGGGCATTTGTCGAAGCGGTGGTCAGCGCGTTGCCTGGTGAATGGGGACATGTCGGAAAGTCGGGTGGCCAGACGATGGCCAACGGGCATGCTGTCGATGCGATAGCGTATAAGAGTCCCACACCGTTGTATAATGGTAAATGGTTTCAGGTGATTGACATCATCAGTTCAGTTGGGTCCGCCACCGGGTCGCCCCAGTGGTATCCCGTGGGCGCCCCTGTGGGCGATACGCCAGATGGCGAACTGGGTGTCAACGGACCTTGGTACCGTTAATCTCACATACTAAATACTAGAGACACATGCCTGAGATATCAACCATTTTCACTAAGACGCGGCCGTATAAGGATGTCTCGTTGACATTTGCACGGAACGTAGTAACGTCTGATGTGGTGACGGTGTCCGATGCCGATGCGGTGAAACGATCACTGAAACTTCTAATCATGTCGCGTGCGGGAGAAACGCCGTTCTTTCCCGAATTTGGTTCGCGCATCTTCACGTTGTTGTTCGAACCCATCGATACGATTACGACGGTGATGCTACAGCATGAGATACGAGCTACGGTTGATGCGTATGAGCCGCGTGTCCGCATCCGCCAACTTACGGCAATGCCAACCAGTGATGAACAGGGATATGATATCGATTTCCTTTTCACCATTGCGAATCAAGTGGCGCCCGTAACGCTAACATTATATCTCAGCAGATTAAGATAAGCCATGGCCACTACACCCGCACAACTTCCGATCACAGAATTGGACTACGATCAGATTCTGAGTAATCTGGTCACCTTCATGAAGGATGATCCGACCTTTTCGGATTATGACTTCACGGGGAGCGGCCTACGTTTGCTGTCGCGTGTGCTGGCGTATGTGACCTTCTACAATAACTATTATGTAACCGCTGCGGTGAATGAATCGTTTCTGGACACCGCACAACTCCGGTCGTCGATTGTTTCTCATGCCAAGATGTTGGGGTACAATTCGCACGGCACACAGAGCGCGGTGATTACCACAAACGTGACGGCGACCATGACCAGTTCTTCAGCAACCTCCGTCACGTTGTCCAAGAACACAAAGTTTGAACTGAACGACGACACGTCTTACCTATTCTATACAGTGGACGATACGGCGCTGCTTCAGAATACCACCACAGCGAACAACTATGAGGCGTCAGATGTGCTGCTCGTTGAGGGGCGTCCTGCCGATTATCAATTCACCGTCGATGTGAATGACCCAACGCAACGCTTTATTATACCCAACGCGAATGCGGACTTCTCGCATATCAGCGTCGTTGTGCAGGAGAGTGCGTCAGCCAATACACGCACGACATTTCTCCAACCAACTAATGTCGCACTCGTCAATGAGGCAAATGCAATTTTCCTCGTGAGTGAAGCGTATAACGGCTATCCTGAATTGACGTTTGGTAATGGTGTCATTGGGAAGAAGTTGTTACATGGCAATATTGTTCTTGTGGATTATTACATCAGTCGCGGCGCTGCCGGCAATGGAATTGACGGTCCCTTCACCATCAACGACCCCTCCTTCTCTGGGCTCGCCCGTGGTGTGACTGCGACGATTGATGCCGATACTGTTGCGAGTTATAATGGGTCCGACGCGGAAGATGTCGACCAAATTCGCTATATCGCGCCACTCATGTATTCCGCACAAAATCGCTGCGTCACCGGAGATGACTATAAGTCATTGATTCTTGCGGAGTATGGGGATAGCATTGCGGCGATTAACGTCTTTGGTGGGGAGGAGGGCAATCCGAATGACGCGAAGGAACGCCCTGCATACGGGCATGTTTATATTGCCTTGAAACCCAAGGTGGGATTGCGCTTCACTGACTCGACGCACAATAACATTATGCAGACCGTGGTTATTCCGCGTCAGGTTATTGGAGTGCTTCCTGAAATTGTGGTTCCTGATTATGTCTATGTAGTAATCGCCACGAAGGCGTTATACGATACGAAGGCCACCACGCGCAGCAAAGATGCGATGGTCGCGGCAATTAAGACAAGCATTACGGATTATGCGACGACGGCTGTGGAGAAGTTCGATACCGCATTTCGTTTTTCGCGTCTTGCGCGGGCCATCGATGATACCGATCCCGCCATCTCCAGTTCGCTGACGCGCGTGGAGATACAGAAACGTATGTATCCCACACTCAATGCCAGCAATACACTGACACTCAAGTTTGGTACGCCACTGTTGCGCACAGGAAATGCCAGTGCCATTCTTCCCACAACACAGTTGACGGGGCATCGATTCGGATACACTGCGGCGAATGGAACCTCGTTTACAAACTGTTATTTTGCCGAAGCGAACAATGTGTTGCAGGTTGTCGCATTGTCAAACACCACCACAAGCGCGGCACAAACACAAGTGGTCGTGCAAGATTCGATTGGTGCGGTAGATATCACAACAGGTATTGTCACCATTACAGGATTTATTCCAACGGGAATCGAGGACGACGACTTGGACATTCGGCTCAACGTGCTACCCGTACGGTCTGATTTGGTGCCGAGTTTAAATCGGATATTCACCATCGACGCAACCTCTATTCGTGTAGATGTTGCGGATGATGCAGTAACGACCGCCGCCAATGATTTTTATCAGGGTGGAGTGTTGCGATAACATCTTATGCGCCCTTATATTAACGGCCAAGACTTCACACACCTCATTAAGACGGCGATCCCGGATTTCGCGGAAAGCGAATATCCGGTCTTTGTCGAATTTGTGACGGCATTTATCCGCTTCCTTGAAGAAGGCCGGACAACGTCGACGAACGCAATCACGCCTGCGTATGGTCCCGGCGAAACCCGGCTTACGGGCACAGTCTCAAATACATCTTCCACCACACTCACAGGTACGGGTACACTCTTTACCACGGAGTTGCTTGCGGGGCAATCTATCCTACTCGGAGGTACCACCACAGCCACCATACGGTCCACCGAGAACTCTATTGCCAATAACACGGTTCTGGAGTTGTCGTCGGCCCTCACAACAGGCGTGTCGGACGCCAGTATTACGTCTCTTACGACGGCAAATACAACGACGGTGTATGGCGGCCCATTATATGAAACGCGGCGCCTGTTGGAGTATCGAGACAGCGCCACAACGCTTGATGAGTTCAAGACCCAGTTCGTGGGTATGTTCGCCAAGAACTATCCACAGTATGCGCACGTTTCTACTGATTGGTTTGTGCGCAGCCTACACGATTTCTATCAGAACAAAGGCACAGAAGATAGTATTAAGTGGTTCTTCCGCGTCTTCTTTAATACAGATGCCGAACTGTACCACCCGCGCACGGACATTCTCAAAACCAGTGATGCTACGTGGTCTGCGCCGCTGACGCTGAAAGTGCAACTAACTGGTGCGGGGGCCGAGGCGGATGTCCCGTCATATTATGCGGGGCAACGAATTCAGAGTACAACAGGGACCGCAGAAGTTGAACGTGTTGTCTCGTCCCTCGTCGGACCAGAACATGTTCAAATACATGAATTATATCTGCGGTATGGAAGCGACCGCGGCGTGTTCAGTGCCGGTCAAACGTTGCTGAATGTAGATACAACAACGCAAATTGAAACGACTATTTTGACGGTGATTTCTGGTATTACCGTCGGCGGCGGCGGCACCGACTATGAGAAAGGCGACACTGTCACTATCACCGGGGGTGGTGGGTATGGCGCCTCCGCACACGTGTACGCGACGACAGTCGGTTCGGTTGCCGGCGTCATCGTAACTGATGGAGGCGACGGATTTCTTGTCAACGAACCCGCCATCTTCAGCAGTGCGTCTGGTAGCGGTGCGTCTGCGCACATCTCTGTCCTAGACGACGCGGATAATTCACTCTATCTCGATTTGTCAATCGACCCCTTCGTCAACGCCTCCGCGACCGTGACCATGGGAACGGCCGACTATGGTGCGTCCACTGGTGTTGCTGCCTTCGACGGCAAGGATCTCGATGTTCTTTTGTCTTATGTGTTCGATGCGGCCGATGCGAAGGATTTCTATACGCCGTGGGTCTGGACGGACAGCGCACACACGACCGCCGAGTTGGCAAATGTGTCGATGTTGGTGGTGGATACGTCGGTACAGCCGTTTGTGAACGCGAACACGGCTGTGGACGAAGGCTATACAGGGAAAGTCTTCGTTGTGGGCGGTGGTGTCTATGACACAGTAGAAAACGCCAACACATGTGATATGTGCGCTACCCCGGTCGGGTATTTTGCATCTGGATTGGCCGGCAACGCAGTCTCGGATAGCGGCACTACACAATTCTATTTGAAGACCGTTGCCAATCAGGCGTCCTTGTTGACACAGACCGACGATGCGGTTCTTAAACAAGATTACGCAAACGTACAACTGGGTAACGTGACATCAACGGCCGCTTGCACCGTCGTCACAGGTGTTGGCACATCATTCACAACATCTCTGACTGTGGGCACGCATCTAAAATTTCCTGCCACAAATGAAGATGTGGTCGTTGTCTCCATTGCGAACAATACTTCCTTCACGTCATATACGCCTATAACGACGGCCGTCACGGCGAGTACCTTTGCGACGTATCCCACCGCGACGATTAAGTCAATGGTTGAGCGGGGGATTGCCAATTATGGTAGCATTAATACCATCGCGCTGACCTCTGCGGGCACCGGATATGTGGTACCGCCGACAATTGCGGTGTCTGCGACAGATGCGGAAGTGCAGGCACTCTGGTGGTATGATACGGTCGCGGACGTGAGTACGGGCACTAGCACGGAAGGTCGCACGGCGCCCATATTTGCCCCAGCGACAATCTCCGTGAAACAGGGCGCAGGACAGATTAAAACGGTTGCATTGGATACTAGTGGCGTCAACTTTACAGATGCCAATACGGTTATTGTTACAGCAGTTCACGGACCGACGGTAAACACCGCCGACGTCATACACGCAACATTGGTACCTGTGTTCGGCGCGAAAACACAATACACTGGGCAGTTTACCACGACTCGTGGTTTTTTGAGTTCTAACAAATACTTGCAGGATGCAGACTTCTATAATAATCATACCTATGTGGTGAAAGCTGCCGAGTCCTTTGATCGCTATCGCGGCCTCCTGATGAAATTGCTGCATCCGCTTGGGACACGTGCCTATGGGCGGTTCTCGGTAGTCGATGTGGTTCAGCTTAACCTGTCTGCAATTGATGCCCTCATCGCATCAATGTCCGCATCAGTGTCGCCGTCAGCATCTGTGTCGAGTAGCCCGTCAGCATCTATCTCGCTGTCTATGTCGCCGTCCATCAGCCCGTCGGCATCGATTAGTCCGTCAGCCTCGCTTAGTCCGTCCGCGTCGTCGTCGTATTCGTTGTCGCCGTCTACATCGATGTCGCCGTCGGGTTCTCTGTCAATGTCGCCGTCAGCGTCACAATCACGTTCACCGTCAAGTTCTCCGTCGCTGTCACTCAGCCCGTCGGCGTCGGTGTCGCTGTCGCCTAGCCCGTCCGCGTCGCATAGCCCGTCAGCATCCATCAGCCCGTCAGCATCCATCAGCCCGTCAAGTTCGGTATCACTGTCACGCAGCCCGAGTGCATCGCTTAGTCCGTCCGCGTCTAGTTCAGCGTCCATATCGTCGTCGCCCTCGGCATCTATATCGGACTCGCGTAGCCCGTCACCGTCCATCAGCCCGTCGACATCTATTAGTCCGTCGAGTTCGGTATCACTGTCACGCAGCCCGAGTGCATCGCTTAGTCCGTCCGCGTCGGTGTCTATCAGCCCGTCAGCGTCGCGTAGTCCGAGTGCGTCACTCAGCCCGTCAGCATCGATTAGCCCGTCAGCCTCGCTCAGTCCGTCGAGTTCTGTGTCGGTGTCTATCAGCCCGAGTGCGTCACTCAGCCCGTCAGCATCGATTAGCCCGTCGAGTTCGGCATCGTT
>Ga0115002_10008828_pt1 | contig 11104 bp, 8 predicted proteins | sample ArcticOcean_MG_C_8_FD_89576 | JGI IMG/M metagenome (GOLD analysis project Ga0115002, IMG submission 89576) | Marine microbial communities from western Arctic Ocean - ArcticOcean_MG_CB11_86 | ecosystem: Environmental > Aquatic > Marine > Oceanic | place: Arctic Ocean: Canada Basin | collected... | reverse complement strand
CACAGCCGGGAATGTAGGGGAACTCGACGGGCATTGGAATTGTGCCACTACGAATGTAAGTGTCAATCGGGTTCACCGCGACGGCGCCAACTTTCACTAAAACTTGTGTTGGCCCCGGTTCAGGGTCGGGCAGGTCGCCGTATTGAATGACATCGGGAGCGCCAGTTTCAGTGATAAGGGCGGCTTTCATGACTATTCTTTCTCGATCGAGTATTTAAAAAGTAGAAAGCTTTACGCTATCAATTCATCAATAACGCGTCCGTGGACGTCGGTCAAACGAAAGTCTCGGCCGGCATAGCGGTAGGTAAATTTTTCGTGGTCGAAGCCCAACAGCTTCATAATCGTCGCTTGCAAATCGTGGACGTGCACTCGGTTTTCGACGGCTTTGAAACCGAACTCATCGGTGGCCCCGTGCACATAACCGCCCCGCACGCCACCGCCGGCCAACCACGTGGTGTAGCCCCAGTGGTTGTGGTCGCGTCCGTTGATTTTTCCTTGATTGCTTCCTTTTTTAGGAAGTTCAACCACGGGCGTTCGTCCGAATTCTCCGCCCCAAATAATTAATGTTTCATCCAGCAGGCCCCGCTGTTTCAAATCTTTAATCAGCGCGGCGATTGCCTGATCGCATTGGCCTGCCAGCCGCCGGTGACCTTTTTCGATTTCATCGTGGTTATCCCACGGTTGGCCCGCCCCGTGCCAAACTTGCACGAACCGAACTCCGCGTTCGACTAACCGCCTGGCAGTCAGAATTTGCCGGGCCTGTGTTCCCGGGCCGTACATCTCTTGAATGTGTTTGGGCTCGCGCGAAACATCAAACGCCTCGGCGGCTTCCATCTGCATGCGGAAGGCCAACTCGAACGATTGAATTCTCGATTCCAACTGCGCATCGTCCTGACGTTTCTGCTGGTGCCGTTCGTTCAATTGTTTTAGTAGGTCCAGTTGCAGCCGCTGGTCTTTTGTGGCGATTCGTTTGTTCTTGATATTTTCGATCAGCTTTTCAATGGCCGTGTTTTTAGAATCGATGTACGTCCCCTGGTAAACGCCGGGCAGAAAGGCACACTGCCAGTTCTGTGATTCCTGAATCGGGTAACCGCCCGGGCACATCACGATGAACGCTGGTAAGTTTTGGTTTTCACTTCCCAGGCCATAAGTGACCCACGAACCCATACTGGGCCGCACCAGCCGGGCGTCGCCACAGTTCAGTAATAATAGTGAAGGTTCATGGTTGGGAACGTCGGCGTGCATCGATCGAATTACTGCGATGTCATCGATGCATTCACCAACATTTGAAAAAATTTCACTGACCTCAATTCCACTTTCGCCATATTTTTTGAATGAGAACGGTGAGGGCAGGGCGGCTCCGGTTTTGCGCTCGGTTTTTAAGTTTCCGCCCGGCAGTTCTTTCCCCGCGTATTTTTGCAGTAGCGGTTTAGGATCGAACGTATCGACGTGTGAAGGCCCGCCGTTCATGAAGAGGTGAATGACGTGTTTAATTTTCGATGGAAAATGCGGCTGTTTGGGTGCCAGCGGATTTTGTGAGCCAGCTGCGTACGCACTCGGTTGTTGGTTGTTTTCTTCCTGCAGCATTTGGCCCAAGGCCAGCGCACCGAACCCTGTTCCACAGCGAGACAGCAATTCTCGGCGGGTGAGTGCTAAATGGTCGAGAGAAAAACTATGACGAGAAATCGGTGGCATTCTTTTAATCCACAAAAGTAAATTCATTGGAAAGCAATAACACTTGAGCGTAACGCCCCCACGCGGTCAGCGGTTTTGGCAGCGGTCCATGGAACCCGGATACGGAATCCCAAGTTTTTGAAGACTTATCGGCACTGTTGAATTTCAAGTTCACTCTCCATTCGAACGAATCGAACGATGGGCTAGTTCGGCAGTCGGTCGTGAAATCGATTGTGTCTCCCCGTTTGACGGCCAGTTTTTCAACACGGGTTGCGGTTTGATTTTTTTGGCTGATCCATTCGCTTACTTTTCCGCTGCGACTCGAAATTATCGTGCCTCGGACGCCGTCTCCTTTGTCGGAAGGGTGTTTGAGTTGTCCGGAAATTGAGAGAACACCATCGGCGGGAGCCGTCCAGCGGCGGATGGCTGCGTGCTGCCGGTCGTTACCGGGGTGCCCACCTTTCGAATTCAGAAAGGCCCAGCCGATTTTTTCGTCGGGAAGTTTTAGGCCACCTTGCCAAACCGATCCAGTCCAATGAGGCAACCGTTGAAAACCGGTCACGGTTCCATTTGTTTCGTCAATTGCTCCATAACCGAAACTCCAAGCTGAACCAAGTACTGAAGCTTGTGGGTTCTGTTGAGACGCTTTCAAAAACTGCACGCCGATTTGAATTTCAGCCGGTTGTGGATCTCGCGAAAACACGTGTCGGTAAATTTGTGTGATTTTTTCTTCGGCAGAGTCAGTCGGCTTGGTGCGGTTTGCCAAAACGTCGGCCAGTTGCATGACAAATTCGTGGTTCATCAAAAACAACGACTGCTGAGGCACCGTTGTTTCAAACCGTTGCGGGCTGTGTGTATCTGGGCTGGCAAAATCGAACGTGCGGAACACGCCGGGCAGGTTTTGCCGGTCGATGAACGCGTAAACCGTGCGGCGTTTTGGAAAAGGCGTCGCTGTCAGTTTGACGGACGGTCCACCGATTTTTGACTGATCCAACTGCCCAGCAACAAACAAAATGGAATCGCGTTGACTCTCAAAATCGAGCCGACGCCGACTCATTCTCGACAACAGTCGGTTTTCCGGATCGTGATCGCTGTAGTCAGCGGTTGAAAAACTGGCCTGCCGATAAACGCCTGAAAGGACAATTTCTCGAATCAGTTTCTTGACCGACCAACCATGCTCAACGAAGGTGCTTGCCAAATAATCGAGTAATTCTGGATGAGAGGGCGGATCGCTCCTCAGGCCGAAATCGCTGGGTGTTTTGACTAGCGGATTTCCAAACAGGTGCCCCCACACGCGATTGGCAAACACACGCGCGGTCAGCGGGTTCTTAGAACTGGCAATCGCCTGGGCGAGTTCCAACCGACCGCTACCTTTTTCAAACGGTTTGGGGTTCTCGCCGGAAAGTGCTGGCAGAAATTGTCGAGGCACAGCCTTCCCGCGATTTCTAGAACTTCCACGGAGAAAGACTTGTACGTTCACCGGCTTGGGTTTGTCTTCCAGCCGTAGCGTCGAAGGTTCGTTTTTCGGTTCGTTGCTGCTGAAAAATACGCCGTACAGTGAGTAATAGTCGGCGATGCTAAAGGGATCATATTTGTGGTCGTGGCATCGCGCGCAGCTAACAGTGACAGCCATCGTTCCTCGGGAGACGACGTCAATGCGGTCATCGATAATATCGTGAATGTTATTTAGGAAACGTCGGCCCAAAGTCAGGAACCCCATTGCATGCAGATGATGGTTTTCGTTCTCGGCAATCACTTGGTCGGCGGCCAGTTGGTAGATAAGAAATTTGTCGTAAGGCATGTCGGCATTGAGTGCATTGATGACCCATTCGCGGTACCGGTAGGCATCGGGGTAATTTCGATCTTCGCGGAAGACATACCCTTTGGTGTCGGCGTACCGGGCCACGTCTAACCAATGCCGTCCCCAACGTTCGCCGAACTGTGGACGGGCCAATAGACTGTCCACGAAATTCTCGTACGCCTGGGGTGAAGAGGCTTTGACAAATGCTTGAACTTGTTCGTAAGTGGGAGGCAGGCCGATTAAATCGAAGGAGACTCGACGCGCCAAAGTCGCCCGGTCGGCTGGACCGGCTGAAACCATTTTTCGATTTTCTAACTCCGCTAAAATGAAATGATCGATGGGCGATTTCACACGGTCCCTATTTTTCACGGCGGGTAGGTTTGGTTTCGTCACCGGTTGAAAGGCCCAGTGTTTTTTCCAGGCATTGGTGGCGGCTGCTGGATGATCGGCGCTCGGCTTCAAACGGGCGGGCCAGAAAACGCCTTGGCGAATCCATTCCGTAAATATCGCAATGTCCTTCGCGGGAAGTTTTCCTTTGGGAGGCATTTGGGTATCGTCATCGGAATACTTTAGCACCTCAAGAAACCGGCTCGATTCTGGCTTTCCAGGAACGACGGCTGGCCCTGTTTCGTTGCCTTTTAGTAGAAACTGACGCGAGTCGAGCCGTAATGAACCTTGTTGCTTCTTGGCTCCATGACATTCGAGGCAGTGTTTGACTAACAGCGGGCGAACTTGTGTTTCAAAAAAGCGTTCGTTTTCAGCAGGTTGGTCGGCTGCAAAAACAAAAGCCGACCGCAAAAGACAAATGGCAATTGCGATCGGCAGACTTTGAATTTTCATTTCTGATTTTCCGGTGGGTCGCTTGCTGGCCTGGGGGTGGTTTCAAAAACCCGATTCATGATAACGAGTGGGATTTGGCTTTGTTTCTCTCCTTTCTATTGTCGCTGACTGAACCATTCAAATCAACCGGTTTGGAGCTGACAGGTTTTTAGCTTGCTTTGCGTAACATTTGTTGAGCGTTTCGGGCGGCTTGCGTGGCGGGGTATTTGTCGATGACTTCTTCCAGCCATTTTTTAGCCGTTGTCTTCTTGCCCTTTTTTATCAGGCTGGTGGCCAATCGAAGTTTGCTTGCGGCTTGGGCTTCCGTTTTGGGGTCGATGTTTCGGGGGCGTGCCAGGATGGCGAAATGTGGTTGCACAGGTTTTTTATTGTTGGTTGTTGTGGTTTGCACTTTCGGATTTTGGCTTTCGGTCAGGCTTTTTGCTCGCTTGTAAGCTAAGTAGTTGTCGCGGGTTGCTCGTTTTTTCTTGTTGACTTCATTGCGGTAAGTTTGGCCGACTCGTCTTGTTTCCAGGCGTTTTACGACAGCTTTCTTTTTATTGTCGATATACATGCTGCGGGCGATTTCGAAGTTGATCAGGGCTTTCGTTCCCAGTAATGCTCTCTCTCCCTGTGCTCGAAGCACGTCGGCGTGTCCGCGTTGTGCACCTTCGACAATCGTTGAAGAAAACAACGGTTGTGATCGGCCAGCTGAGTGGTAATGGAATTTGTCTTGGGCGGAAATTTCAGAAATTCCAGCGAAGCTTAACAGTGCGGCGGTGATGGCGATGGTCGTTTTCATGGTCTTGTCCTTTTGCAGTGTTTAGTGTTTTGATTGTTTTCAAAGTCACGGGCAATAAGGACAAGGCGTCCGCACGGAGCGAACTGACCGCGTTTTCTGAGAAAAGAGTTGAAGAAATTGAGGATTCGCTGGGATTTGGCGCGTAGAGGGTAACGTAAGGCCTTATATAAAAGTACTTTACGGGTTTTGTGTGCGGCATCGCGCAGCAGCGAACTTTACATTTAGATAGAAAGGTTTTCGAGCGAAAACGCGGGTTTACCAGCTCCAGCCGTCTTTCAAACCGTCATTCACAACGGCACCATCGGGCCAGCTTCCTTGGAACAAGGCAAGAATGTTTTCAGCCGATTCAACGCCCATATCGACCATCGACAGCTTGTCAGTTCCCGCAAGGTGCGGGCTAAACACGACATTTTTGAGGCCGAACAGCGGGTTGTCGGCCTTGGCCGGTTCTTCTTCAAAAACATCCAACCCCGCAGCACGTAGATGCCCCGACTCGAGGGCCAGTTTTAAATCGGCTTCGACGACCAGACCGCCGCGAGACGAATTAATGAGCGCGCTCCCCGGTTTCATTTTTGCGAACACGTCGGCATTGATCATACCGTGCGTTTCGTCGTTCAGCGGACAATGCAGGCTCAGGTAATCGGAGGTTGCGACCAGCATCTCGAAATCGACCAGCTCAATTTGATTCTCTTTCACGAATTGTTCGTCGGGGAAAGTTTCGGTGGCGATGACGTTCATGCCAATCGATTTCCCCAATTGAGCCGTACTACGACCGATCCGTCCGAGTCCTAAAATCCCCAAAGTTTTCCCACGAATTGGCTCGGTGAGACCAGTGTTCCACGCACCGCTGCGAACGTTGGCGTCGTTGGTGACCACGTTCTTCGCGACGGCGAAAATTAAGGCGAACGCCTGTTCGGCGACGGCACGATGGTTGGCAGTGGGTGTGATGGTGACCGGAATTTTGTGTTCGGTGGCTGCCTCGATATCAACACGGTCGAAACCAACTCCACTGCGTGCAATCACCTGCAACTCGGGAGAGCCTTCAATCACGGTTCGAGTGAGAAATTCTCCGCCAGCGATGATTGCTGAAACGCCTTTCAGCTCTTCGATGCTTTCTTCCTCGGTGTGTAACCCTCGCGAGAACTGTGGGTTTTTCGGAAACCGGACTTCAAACCCACCTTTCTTAAGCAGGTCAACATACGGGCCGGGAATGTCGTAGAACGCTTCGGGAGTAATTAATGCAATGGGCATCGGGTGAATTCAATCTCTTTGGATGGTTTCGGGATGAATGTTTTTTGAACGCGAAAACCCAGCTTAGCGAACCGGCGTGAATTTCTGAAGGGACGGGCAATCGGCGGGCACCATGCCAATTTTTCCGCCCGCCGACCAGACGACCTCAGCAACATAGACAGCACCGGTTGAATCGACCCAAACATCGTGCGGGGCGAAAAAGTCACCCGTGGCGGTTGGGTTTTCGCCGCCACCAATGCGGGCTAGCAGATTGCCTTCCAGATCGAAAATGCTCAGTCGTCCCCCAGGTTGCGTCAAATCGGGTGTCATCCAGTCAAACATGCCTGAGCGGCTGCCGAGTTCGGCGACGTAGACGTTGCCAATGTCATCGAAGAACACTTCGCAGGGGCGCAGCACGTCGGTCCACTCTTCGAGGAATTCTCCATCGATTGTAAAAACCTACAGTCGGCTGTTTTCTCGGTCGGCGACAAAAACGCGGTCATTTTGGTCGATGCCGATGCCGTGCGGGCAATTGAACTGCCCCGGTTCGGAACCGGGTTCACCCCAAGATGAGATGAGTTGGCCCTCGGCTGAGAATTTATGAACCTGCGCGTTGCCGTAACCATCGGTGATGAACATCGTGCCGTTGGATGACAGGGCCACGTTGGTTGGCAGGTTGAACGGTCCGCCGGGCTGTTTGATTGTGCGGTAATCGATGCCTTCAACACCGGTGTCGCTGGCGACACCACTTTCACCCAAAGTCATCAACAATTTACCACCGGTCGAATATTTGCGGATCGTGTGGTCTTCGTCGTCGGTCAGGTACAGGCTATCATCGGGGCCAATCCAAATGCCGTGCGGCCTGACAAACTCGCCAGCCCCCCATGAAGAGACAACATTACCGTCGGGGTCGCAGACAATCACCGGGTGGTCGCCCCGGTTAAACAGATAGACTTTGTCCTCTGAATCGACGGCGACGCCGATGATTTCTTCGATCACCCAGCCTGCGGGTAGTTTGAGCCACTGGTCATCGGCTTGGTACTGGAACGCACCTTCGCCGACTATTACGGTCCTGTTGTCTGTCGTCATGATTATTTACCTCTAATCGAAGATGTTCTTGCGTTTGTATGCTCTTAATGTGCTGCAAGCAGCCGGACGGCCAGTGCAACTTTTGAATCGTCATCGGGCAAAATACTTCGTAGGTCGAGAATGGCTTTGTCGTTTTGAATTCGACCGAAGATACGAATTTTTGCCAGTCGTAGTTTTTGAGTCATTTCATCCGCAGAGAGATGGCTGTGTTCCAACGCCAGGACTGCGGTGGGCAGCTCGGCCCCCGGCAGCGACCCACCGCCGACGGGTGACATTCCGGTTTCGATGACGACGGTCAGCTTTTCTTGTTCGCCGATTTCGTTTTGGATTGCTTTGGCCCGATTTACGAGTTGTTCTTCCGTGGCTGCTAGCAGCGCAACGGTGGGGATTTCTTCTTCCGCAGAATTTCGGAGATAAGAATCGAGCGTGGCCGACAGCGCAGCCAAAGTGAGTTTTCCCACGCGAACAGCCCGGGCAAGCGGATAATTGCGGATGCGTTCGACGCACGCCGATTTACCGATGATGATTCCTGCCTGCGGTCCGCCGAGCAATTTGTCGCCTGAACCCAAAACGACGTCCGCCTCGCAGGCAATACTTTCCTGGAATGTTGGTTCTGCGGGAAGTCCGAACCGGGTGACATCAATTAAGCTGCCGCTGCCGATATCGTCGATGGACAATAGCCCACGGGCGTGGGCCAGCTGGGTGAGTTCTTGAATGTTCGGCGTGGCGGTGAAACCGATGACGCGGTAGTTCGAGGGGTGCACGCACATGATAGCAGCGGTTTCGGGGCCGATGGCTTTTTCGTAATCGGTAATGGAAGTCCGGTTCGTCGTGCCGACTTCTTTGAGGATGGCTCCGGACAGTTCAAAGATTTCAGGCAGACGGAAGGAACCACCGATTTCGATGAGTTGTCCCCGCGAGATGACAACTTCTTTTCCCGCACACAGGGCCTGCAATGTCAGCAGTGTCGCGGCGGCGTTGTTGTTGACGACGACGGAATCTTCACAGCCGGTAAGCGTTTGCCAGGCGGGCAGTAATTGATGGCCACGGTAACGGCGTTTGTTCGATTGCAGATCGATTTCAACATTGCCTGATTCCGCCAAGTCAGTCAGCGCGGCTTGTGCATTTTTTGAAAGCGGGGCACGCCCTAAGCCGGTGTGCAAAATCACGCCCGTGGCATTAATCACCCGCCCCAAGCGCGTTTGTTCGGCAGATGCAGCTCGCTGGGTAATTGCCTCGGTAATTTCTTCGGTGATTGCCTCTCGGTCGAGCGCTGTTTGGTCGGACTCCAACAATCGGGTCCGCGCTTGATCTAACTCAACTCGAACCCATTGCAAGACGACCTCCCGGCCCAGTTCGTCAATGAGCGGCTTAACGGCCGGATGATCGACGAGCGTCTGAACGGGTGGAAGGTTTCGGAGAATGTTCTGCTGCGATGGGTTCACGATTTCTTTCTTGCGGTTCGGGTTTGGTAGGTGCGTGTTTTGCCGCCTTCGCCAAGTAGAATGGTGTAGCTGTTGCCATCGGGGGCGACGGAAACTTTCACATAGCCGCCGGGGCAGTCGGCGGTTTTTTCTTGGTTGAGGATAAACTCAGCAGGCGTTTGCTCTTCGGGTTTGAGGTTAATATTGCGGTGCAGTTGATACCAGTGTTCCAGCGATTTTACTTTTTTCAGCGTGGAAATGACATCGGCGTGCCCCCCTTTTGTTGGCCCGTTACACATAATGGCCACTTTTGGATCGAGGGCCAATACCAGCGCGGGGTTATTGCTGCTGGGTAAGCCGTGGTGAGTGACCATGAACAAGTCGATTTTTCCAATAGGATTGTTCGGCGTGACCAGTTTGGCTTCGATGTTCCAGGTGAGGTCGCCGCAGCACAGAAATTTAAATTTGCCGAACTTGAGTAGAAAGCTCACGCTGGCCGCGTTGTCCGATTTGTCTTCGTCTTTCGGTTTGTGCAGTTTTGCGAAGCGGTTCGGTTTTCCCTTGTTCTCAATCACGTCACGGCTGGCGGCGACGATATCGACTCGCAGCCGTGTCTTGCCCGATTTTAACGGCAGTTTGTCGCCCGGCTTGAGTGTCTTCGATTGGTTTTGCGAGGCGGAGCGGTAATCGGCAATGCGTTCGATGAATTGTTTGTCTTCTTGCAGGTCATCGGGGATGCCTCGATCGTAGAAGTTTTTGATTTTGATTTCACTGGCCAGTGCTGCGTGGTTACCGTAATGATCGCGGTGCCAATGTGTGACGGCGGCGTTATCAATGTGTTTGAGCTTGGCGGTATTGCGGACGACGTCGAGAATTCGGTTTCTGTCTCGTCCGTTGAGGTCGGGGTAACCGGAATCGATGAGCAGCGATTCTCCCGCAGGGGTGACGAACAGCGTGGCGGCTCCGCCTTCGACATCAATGAAGTAGATATCAAGCCGACCGTCTTTTTGGTCAGCTTGGACTGTCTGTATGAAGAAAACGGTGAGTGCTAAAGCTAGGCAGGCGGTTATTAAGCGGCGGTGCATGGTGCTATCCTTTTGATGTTTGCTGTTATGTTAGGTTCAGCGTTTAGAATCGCGAATATTGGGGGAACAATCAATCGTTAGGCGTTTTAGGCTTGGTCGATTTCTCGGAATCTTCTTCCGCTGGGGCGGTTTTTTTCGCTTCATTTTTTGCAGGTTGTGCTTCGGCTGCTTCCTGTTTTTGAGGCGTTGATTCGATTGCCGGATTTGGTTTTTCAGGAAGATTTATTTGCTCGGGCATCGGTCCGAATTTTTCTTCTGAGAAGGCTTTGAGCTCGGTATTAAATATTTGCACCAAGGCGTGTAAGCAGGATGCGACCATGGGTCCGATAAAAATCCCCCACAGGCCCATCACCTGCAGGCCGCCCATGACGGATACGAAGGCCAGCAAGGGGTGAAGTTTGGCATCACTTTGCAAGACGTATGTCCGAATGATGTTGTCCATAAAACCGATGACTGTCGAGCCGATGGTAAATAGAAACACGGCTGAGTACCAGTTTCCTTGAAATGCCAACCAGATGGCACACGGTCCCCAAACCAGCCAAGTTCCCGCCATCGGAATGAGCGAAGCGAATGTGGCGATGATGAACAGAATGAAAAAATGGTGAAAGCCGACAACGAACAATGCCAAAGAGGTTGCTAGACCTTGGGCGATGGCTGCCAGGAATGTCGCCATGATGACGGCCCGAATGACTTTGTCGAACTGGTTTAACAGTTGCTGCTGGTATTCAGCATTCACCGGTACTAAGTTTTTGGTTGCGGTAATGAGGGCTGGCCCGTCGGCCAAAAAGTAATACAAGGCAATTGTGAACATCAACAGGCTGACCATAAAACTGACGAAAGTGCCCAGCAGGCCGATTGTGGTGTTGACCGTTGTGCCCGCAACTTTGCTGGCCACACCCATCGTTTTTTGGGCTAACGCGGTTAGGTTGACTTCGATTGAAGAGCGGAGGTTTTCAGCGATTTGGTCAATTTCTTCGTCACTCAGTCCTTTGCCATTTTTGCCCAGTGGAATTATGGAATTGGCTCGGTCGAGGAGTTCGTTAAATTGAATTTCTTGTTTGATTGCCCGAACGGCGTTGTGGAATTTTCCACTTTCCATGGTGTCGTGGGCCAGGGTGAAAAGTTGGACTGAGGCGATGAAAGTTCCCACGACGAAGGGAATCATCAGTGAAGCCAAAAT
>Ga0115002_10008826_pt1 | contig 11107 bp, 11 predicted proteins | sample ArcticOcean_MG_C_8_FD_89576 | JGI IMG/M metagenome (GOLD analysis project Ga0115002, IMG submission 89576) | Marine microbial communities from western Arctic Ocean - ArcticOcean_MG_CB11_86 | ecosystem: Environmental > Aquatic > Marine > Oceanic | place: Arctic Ocean: Canada Basin | collected... | reverse complement strand
GGCTTGGTAAGCGAATGGACACTGATTTACCAAAACAGTTCATTTCCGTTGCCGGATTACCCATACTCATGCATACGCTTACCAGATTTTATAAGTATGATCATAAGTTGGAGATTATTCTAGTACTACCTGTTTCTCATGTTAGCACCTGGACCAGACTATCCCTCGAATTTAATTTTGATGTTCCCCACAGGTTGGTTTCAGGTGGCACCACGCGTTTTCAATCTGTAAAAAATGGTTTGAACTCAATCGAGGGGCCAGGATTGGTGGCCGTCCATGATGGTGTAAGACCTGTTATTAACCCTGAATTGATTCGGAGTGCCTACAATACTGCTTCTGAAAGAGGGAACGCCGTATTGTCTGTACCATTAAAAGATTCAATCCGCCGGATAAAAGCTGATGGTACAATAGCGGAGAATCGGGGTGACTTTATGATAATACAGACCCCTCAGGTTTTTGATGTTGAAGAACTTAAAGAAGCCTATAATGTGGAATTCAGTGATTCTCTTACCGATGATGCCTCAGTTGCCGAGAATTATGGTTTAAGGATTAATTTAATCGAAGGTGACAACCAAAACATAAAGATTACGTCTCTTGAGGATTTGTTCATTGCTGAGACACTGTTAAAATAAGAAACTAGCCAATGAATTAATTGAGAGTTTTCCAGATAAGATCTTTCAATTCGAGCAGCCCTTGCTCCATTACACTCGAAATAAAGACAGATTCTATCCCTGACGGAATTTCTCTTTTGATCTCATCAATTAATTCCTGATCCAGTAAATCAGACTTAGAGATGGCCAAAAGCGAGGCTTTATCCAATAATTCCGGATTATAACGTTTCAGTTCCTTTCTCAGGGTTTCGTATTCAGCTATGATATCTTTTGCATCTGAAGGGATCATATAAAGGAGGATAGAATTCCTTTCAATATGACGTAAAAATCTAATTCCCAAACCCTTCCCCTCAGACGCACCTTCAATTATTCCAGGAATATCAGCCATCACAAATGACCGATGATCGCGATAGGCAACTACTCCAAGGTTTGGTGTGAGTGTAGTAAATGGATAGTCTGCAATTTCTGGCTTGGCAGCAGACATCACTGATAAAAGCGTCGATTTTCCGGCATTCGGAAAACCAACCAGGCCGACATCGGCAAGGAGTTTAAGTTCCAGGACAACCCACGTTTCAGTGGTTGGGTCACCCAGCTGCGCATGTCTGGGGGATTGGTTTGTGGCAGTTTTAAAATTATTATTCCCCAGGCCACCACGACCACCGTTTATTAGAATGACTTTTTGTGCTTCGTCAAGCACTTCTGCTATCAATTCGCCACTTTCAGCATCTTTGGAAATGGTACCAAGAGGTACGTCAAGTATGATATCTTCTCCCTGTGCTCCTGAGCGACAACCCCCTTCACCAGGGTTACCATTATCCGCATGGATATGCTTTCGGTATTTGAGATGTATTAGTGTCCAAAGTTGTTTGTTTCCTCGTAATATGATGTGTCCACCCCGACCTCCATCACCTCCATCCGGTCCGCCCTTCGGGACAAATTTTTCTCTTCGGAAGTGGGCAGAACCAGCTCCACCAGCACCTGATCGACAGAAAATATTTACATAATCAATGAAATTGGACGAAGCCATTATTTAGTTGATGTCAGGAGAAATGTACTAATTAGGAAAGATTAATACGGGAGAAGATATTATCAAATGAGATCAATTACCCGGGCGATGTCTTTGAAAATATTATCAATTGACCCGGTGCCCGAAACTCCCTGGTATTTGTCTTGTTGTTCATAATATTTTGCAACAGGTAGAGTTTCCTCTTCATAGACTCTAATCCGAGTATTGATTTTGTCTTCATCCTGATCATCTACCCTGCCGCTGGTTAAAGCCCGTAACTTTATCCTCTTTTTCAATTCTTTTTCTGGGACCTCAAGTGCAACCATGCCATTTATCTCATCACCAAGTTTCTTCATTAGTTTATCAAGGGCTTTCGCTTGTGCCACTGTTCTCGGAAATCCATCGAAAATAAAACCATAAGCATCTCTCGTCTCTCTGATTTTAACTTCGACCATGTCAATAACCAGGCTATCCGACACTAATTTCCCATCATTCATATATTTCTTTGCTTCTATGCCAAGCGCCGTACCTTCTCCAATATATTTCCTGAAAAGATCGCCAGTTGAGATGTGCGTAAGCCTGTATTTAGCAATAATTTTTTCGCTTTGTGTGCCTTTACCAGCACCCGGAGGTCCGAATAGTACGATATTTAACATGAAACCGAACTTTATGTTATTTGCGAAGATAAGTTGTTGTGATCAAATGAAGCCTTTAAACAACTCCATTTCAGGTTTTAATAAATTTAGAATAATTAATTGTCCCAGATAGCTCAGTTACTACTCCTTCGGCTTCAAAACATTAACCAGTTTTATAAGATCATGCGGTGTATCAATGCTATGACTATCCTCGTTAGTCTCGAATATACTGATCTTATAGCCATGTTCCAGCCACCGAAGTTGTTCCAATGATTCAGCTAATTCCAATGCCCCTGGGGGCAAGTGAACAATTGATTTTAGGATATCAAAACGGTAGGCATATATTCCGATATGTTTAAAAAATCCATCGTATTCTGTCTCATTTTTGGAATGTGGTATTGCTGTTCGGCTGAAATAAATAGCTGTATCTAAATCGTTGAAACCTACTTTAATACAATTTGGGTCAGTAAACAGATTCCTATCAAATTCCCTCTTTACAAGGGTTGCAAGATGAATGTCTTGGTCTAATTTGGAACACAACAAGTCAATTTGATTTGGAGAAATGAAAGGTTCATCTCCCTGAATATTGACTATAAAATCATACTGTTTGGATATGGCACTAATTACCTCACCACATCTTTCAGTTCCATTTTGATGTTTTGAGGAGGTCATAATCACCTCACCTCCAAAACCTGATACATGATCGAAAATCCCATTATCGTCAGTGGCCACTACCAAACTTGAAAGACATGTTGATTGGGCTGCCTGCTCATATACCCGTTGTATCATTGATTTACCGTCGATATTAACCAGTGGCTTTCCAGGAAACCTCGTCGACGCAAAACGAGATGGAATTATCCCGAGTATTCTCATTCTATTCAGCAGGAATTTCCTTGACTTTCAAAGACGTACCTTCTTCACTGATTACTTCAATTACCGCATCTTTCGGTATATAGTTACCCCGTGTAAAAGCATCGTAAATGTCGTCATCGATCATAATCTTGCCACTTGGTCGCAGGTTAGTATAGGCCACACCTTTTCTGCCCAACATAGTCTCAGTCCTAAAACTTGCAGCGGAATATCCTTCACTCTTATTCTGAACAGTTTGTAGAGCAACCCGCTTAAATAGATTCGAGTCTGCAAAACGGACCCCACCCACAAAGAGCAGAATAAAGGATCCCGCCAGGCCTGAAACAGTTGTTAAAATAGCAATGAAAATAGCATCCGAATCAACAAATGAAAAATCAAAAGCATCATTATTTAACATAACCAGTATCAGCGAAGTGAGTGTCATTGTAATGCCCAATACACCCGCGACACCGAATCCGGAGATGATAAATATTTCAAGTGCAACCAAAGAAATTCCTGCAAAAAACATGGCTATTTCCCAGTGTTCCGCAAGCCCATTGAGATAGTATGGAATGAAGTAAAAAATGGTTGCAACTATCGAGGCGAGCAATGGAAAACCTACCCCGGGAGTTTGTAACTCAAAATAAATTCCTCCAAGAATGATTAAAATGAGGATGCCACTGATGAACGGATTAAGAAAGAATGAAACCACTGTGTCCGCTGAGTCTAGCTTATAGGTGACAATATCATAATCCTTAATTCCATTCCTTTCAATTATCTCCTCAATATTTTTCACCTGGGCATCACAAAAACCGAATTTGATGGCCTCAACAGTTGAAAAGGTGAGCACTTTGCCTTCTAAAGAGATACTATCAATTTCAATTGATTCGTCAACCATTGCTTCTGCTATTCGTGGATTTCGGCCATTGGCCTCCGCAGTCGAGCGCATCATTGACCTCATGTACGATTGATATTTGTCCGGGGCCGCTACTCCCTCGGCGGTTACTACAGTAGCAGCACCAATACTTGAACCCACTGCCATGTAAATGCTGTCGCAAGCAATTGATATCAGGGCTCCTGCACTTGCAGCATCCTTATTAATGAAAACAAGGATAGGTTTTTCAAATTCAAGAATCATTGTACGGATATCGTCGGCATCATTTACTGCACCGCCATAAGTATCCATTTCAATTATTACCAGGTCTGCACTTACTTCAATGGCTTCTGCAAGGGCCAGTTCTACGTAACGGTTCATCCTTGGATCAATCTCTGTTTTGATTTCCATAACAAAAACTTTTTTTGCAATGGATGTAGAATCCTCTTCAGTTGCAAAAGCGATATGACTTAAGAGAAATATGAAATAGAACAACAGGCGATTCATTGGATTAAGTTTAGGAAACAAATTTAACTCCTTTGGCATTTGATATGTATTATGTGAACTCTTAAAATATTTGGTTGAAAATGATAATCAAAAGATTATCTAAATTTTTGCGTTTGTCCTCTTATCCTGACATTTGCTTTATGAAAGAAACGGCTATTTATTGTGTGTTGTTATTGATATCAGGAATTAATTTCGCCGTCTCAGCAGAAACTTATGATTCCCTGAGGGTTGAAATACGAAATGGTCAGAAAGTAATTATCCATAAAATTGAAGCCAAAGAAACTCTCTTTGCCCTTTCTAGAAGGTATCAGGTAACAGCCGATCTAATTAAAGGTTCCAATCCGGGACTTGTAGACGGTTTGAAAATAGGTGAGCAAATAGTTATTCCCATGATCACTGTTGGGTCACCAGAAATTCAACCCACGCGTCGGACTCACTTTGTTGACATCGGGGAGACATTGGTTTCTATTTCAAGGAAATATGGTGTTGAAGTTGGCGATCTCCAGCTATGGAATAACCTTGAATCAGTAGATTTGGATGTTGGTCAGGAACTCATCGTTACCACCCCGGAAAAAATAGAATCTAATTCCACTACTGTCGAATTCGATAATAAGAACGACGCGAGTCATTATCACATCGTGGTTGAAAAAGAAACATTATTTGCAGTATCGCAAAAATACGGCATTGGTGTAGAGGAGTTAAGACAAATTAACTCTCTTCCAGGTAATGAAATTTCCATAGGTCAGAGATTAATAGTCAAACAAGGAATCGCAGAAACAAACCCTTCTATTGAAGTGGTAAAGAATACTTTGGTACCGGATGCGACTGCGTCGGAAGTGAATATTGATTCAACGATTGTCGAAGAACCAAAAAAAATAATTCCAATTAATGCCAAAGATGTTAATCAGTTTAACACAAGAGTTATCAAAGACGGTGAGCTGGAAAAGGTAGTTGAAGAAGGGCTTGCCAAGGTTATTGATAATACTACTAACACTAAGAAGTACCTTGCTCTACACAGAACAGCAGAAATCGGGACTGTAATGCAAGTGATCAATATGGCCAATAATATGAATATTTATGTTCGTGTTGTTGGTAAATTGCCAGATACCGGTGAAAACAGTAGAGTACTAATTAAAATATCCAGGACAGCCTATGAAAAATTCAGGGCAGTGGATAATCAATTTCCAGTGCAGATCATCTATATCCCCTAATAGTGATTGATGAAAAGCTGAAAGATTTTCTAAATCTGAAAGTCGAGGAATATAATAGATCTTTTTTCATTGAGAACGATCCTATTTCAATTCCCCATGAATTTTCACAAAAACGGGACATTGAAATTTCCGGGTTCTGGGCAGCCATATTGGCCTGGGGTCAGCGTAAAACAATTATCAATAAATGTCATGAACTTTTTGGTATGATGGATAATGCTCCTTATGAATTCATCATGAATCATTCTGAGAATGATCTGAAGATTCTCCAGCACTTTAAGCATCGAACATTTAACGGTACAGATACCCTGTATTTCATCCAATTTTTCCGGGATTTTTATTCAAAATATGACTCGCTTGAAGAGGCATTCCTGCAGAGTAAAGTTCCGACTGATAAAACAATAGAAAATGCTCTTATTTCCTTTCAAAGACTATTCTTCCATTCATCTGATTATCCACAGCGAACCAAAAAACATATATCAACACCAGAACGAAAGTCAGCTTGCAAGCGGCTGAATATGTTCCTACGATGGATGGTACGCAAGGATGATCGAGGAGTGGATTTTGGCATTTGGCTTCGAATAAGTCCCGCTGAGTTGATATGCCCGTGCGATGTTCATGTCGATAGAGTCAGCCGGCGACTTGGTCTCATTTCTAGAAAACAGATTGACTGGATTACAGCTGTTGAATTAACAGATAACTTAAGGAAGTTTGATCCAGATGACCCAGTGAAGTACGATTTTGCTCTATTTGGGTTAGGCGTAATTGAAGGGTATAAGTAAGTTGTTTTTCTAACTAACCAAAGTAGACAATCAATTATTGTTAACATCTTTTAACTGCCATTTAATCCTTTGGCCACTAAGCGGGATTACTTTTGATTTGAACGAACGGGGGCAACCCTTTTATATTGAAATTCATTTATGGACAGAACGCTTAATCATACAGGTATCGAATTGAGTGAAGAAAGGCTAACTCGGCTCTGTCAGCAGACAGACGAAAAAGCGCAGCGGATGCTCTATGATCGCTATGCAAATCAGATGTTCCGGGTTTGCTACAGGTATATCAAAAGAGAAGAGGATACGGAAGATGTAGTAGCGAATGGCTTTATTAAGGTATTTCTTAATATCAACCGATTTGAGTACAGGGGCAAAGGTTCACTGAATGGCTGGATTAAAAGAATAATGATCAACGAGTCATTGATGTTTCTAAGAAAAAGGAATCCTTTATCTCAAGCGATTGACGCTGCAGACGTTCAGATCAAGGATACTTTTCAGTGCGATCAAGAACTTTTGGCCCAGGATATTTATAAGCTGGTGAGAAAACTTCCGAAAGGTTATCGCACTGTATTTAATATGTATGTTATTGATGGGTATACTCACAGGGAAATTGCAGATCACTTGAATGTGAGTGAGAATACTTCAAAATCGCAACTAAGCAAAGCAAGGGCTCACTTAAGAAAAATGTTGGAAAAGTATGGCATCAAAAATGAATAACAAGAAACTTGATGAAACATTCCGAAAGGATGTTAAACATGTTCAAAAACACAACGGAATCCACATTTTTTGGAACAAAGAAGGTGTTTGGAAAAGGATTCAAAAGGCAATCACAGAAGCTGGTGCAGGACCGAAAATGATAGTTTGGTATACTACTATGGCGGCAAGTGCATCATTGCTTGTTGCAGCTTCATTGAGTCTTGAAGATATCAAGTTTAATTTCAATTCAGATCAGGAGATAACCGAAAATGCCTCGGCCCCAATTTACAATGAAGCATCGCTTGCAATTACTCCCCCAACTGTTAGTAACAACTATTTTCCTATTGATAACCTTACCATCAAATCGAGAATCGCTAACATTAAGCTGAGCAGGTCACAGCAAAGGAACATTGCAATAGATCAAATTTTAACCCGGAGAGTAAAATCACAGGTTGATCAAGGATCACTTATTCTTAAGAGATCAAGAAACAGCATCAATTTAAGACAACCAAGTTTCGGAGTCCGCTTTGAAGGAGGGTTCTCTGCAAATGGAAGATATGTAGGTTCAAGTTTTGGATTTGGGGTTACAATGGACCTTTTGAAATCAGAAGAAATAACAAAAAAGATTTATCTCGGATCTTCAATGCAGTTAATTAAAGCTCCCGGAAGGTCTGAAGGTTACAACAATGCTTTAAAGAAAGCTTACATTGTAAAAGCTGCCTTCGAAAACTCCAGCTCTCGAAATGGAAAAACTGCAGCTTGGAGCAGCGGAGCTGAATTTATTCTTCATTCTACAGATCATTCTGTTAACAAACCAATGCTCAAGTTGTTTTATACACGAGGTATAATAGGAAAATTGAAAGTGGGGCCCGAAGTACTTTTCACCAGAAACTTCAAAAAGGTATATCCCGGTATAACATTGGCCTTGAGTTAAGATTATTAAACTAAGATATCTTAAACTGAAAACTAACTGGATTGTTTCTCTTGTCGGAAATGACATGGGTTTTTTCAGTAAAATTTACTTCTCCATTTGTACCAATTCTTAAGAGGCTTGAACTACAGGTACCATAAGATTCGGTTTCAATAAAAATCGGGCTGATGGCTCTTTCCCATTCTATTGAAATCCCTGTTTTTGGAAGTTTAGTATCTTCAGGCTTCATCCTGGTGTTCAGGATATTGAAGAAATCCTCTTCATTGATTCGGCCTGTGAGTTTCGCTTCAAAAAGCACCCTCCCTGAATCTGTTTTAGGCCAGGAAGTATTAAGAAATGCATTGCTCAGGGTGTAATTGCCAGGTTTCAGTTCGATAATTCTATCTGAAATATTGTTGTAATACCAAAGCTCTTTCTGGTTTCCTACCAATAAATTGAATCCAAAATATTTGTCGTGATCATTTCTTACCAGTTGGAGGTATTCCGGGGGACTTAGATCCTGCACAAGGTAATTACGAGTCAGGAAACCCCGTGAGAGTGTGTTCTTCCGTTTCAATTGAGGGTCCCGGTAATTTGTAATCGCTGTAAACCTGCCGGATTTCGTGATACCCATCCATGTTCCACCCGCCTGGAGATCCCGGCCTGCCAAAACCTCCGGATAAGCCTGCCAAAAATCCAATTTGGCTGTTTTGCGTGAATAAAATTCATCCCTATTCGTTGCAATGATCAGGTCATAGTCAGGATGATTTTTCCATGAGAATAGGATCAGGCACATACTAGGATATTTCTTAATTCAAGATTAGGTTTTTTTATTCAAACAAAGATAGCTGATGAACGAGTTCTCTTTTATGTCGGCGATAATTTTTCCTTTACCCATGCTATGAATTTTATAATATCTTGTGAATCTGATCTAATGGGGAAATTGATTGCCACACTGCCCGCCTTTACGATCAAAACATGTGAGCCTTCAACTCCAATGAAAAGCAGGATTGAAGCAATGATGAGAGAAAAAAGTGAATACCAGGGATAATACAAGCCTTTGAAAATTGCCACAAGTGTGAGTGAGCCCAAAATACCACCTGATATCAAGGGGAGCATCCATTTTTTGTGATCAAATTGAAAGGTTAAACCTTCCTCGAGGGGAAAGACGTTTTCCCTTCCGTTTTTGATAATAACCAATTGATCCTGATACAAAACGCACTTATTGAATTCATCATTTAATTTACCGAGATAGCATTTCGTAATGGATTCCATAAGTGACAAACTATGGAACCGGATCATATCCATTTCCACCCCATGGATGGCATTGTGAGAATCTCTTTAAACCGAGCCAAAAGCCTTTAAAAATCCCGTGCTTAAAAATAGCCTCCTTAGCATATTCTGAACATGTAGGGTTAAACCTACAACTTGGAGAAAAAAGGGGCGAAATGCTATATTGGTAAAACAGAATCGGGAGTACCACAATTTTTTTAAATAGGCTCGGATATTCAGGAGAGTTCCTTTCTTCCTTCGTTTTCGACGTCATTTTTAATAACTTTGTACATTATTTTCAATAAAAGAAAATTATGACTGAGACTTATTTGAAGTATAAAGTTAAAGACATTTCTCTAGCAGAATGGGGCAGAAAGGAAATCAGACTTGCTGAAGCAGAAATGCCTGGTTTAATGGCTTTGCGTAAGAAATATGGCAAAGAAAAACCTTTGAACGGAGCCCGAATAGCTGGTTGCTTACACATGACCATCCAAACTGCTGTTTTAATAGAAACATTAATCGAATTAGGAGCAGAGGTAACATGGTCATCATGTAATATATTCTCGACTCAGGATCACGCCGCAGCAGCAATTGCGGAGAAAGGTATAGCCGTTTATGCCTGGAAAGGAATGAATGCAGTGGAATTTGATTGGGCCATTGAACAGACGCTGTTCTTTGGTGAGGATCGCAAACCCCTAAACATGATATTGGATGACGGGGGTGATCTCACCAATATGGTATTGGACAAATATCTAGAATTGATCCATCATGTTAAAGGGATATCAGAAGAGACCACTACTGGTGTACACAGGTTATATGAGCGTGTACAAAAAGGAACCTTGCCCGTGCCCGCCATCAATGTTAATGACTCGGTCACTAAATCAAAATTTGACAACAAATATGGCTGCCGTGAATCCCTTGTTGATGCGATCCGTCGGGCAACCGATCTGATGCTTGCAGGTAAAGTAGCTGTAGTTGGAGGTTATGGTGATGTGGGTAAAGGATCAGCGCAATCTTTAAGAAATGCGGGCATGAGGGTAATCGTTTCAGAAGTTGATCCAATCTGTGCACTTCAAGCAGCAATGGATGGTTATGAGGTGAAGCAAATGATTGATGCAGTTAAGGAGGTAGATATTGTGGTAACGGCAACTGGTAACAAAGACATTATTTGTGCAGAACATTTCTTGTTATTGAAAGACAAGGCCGTGGTTTGCAACATTGGCCACTTTGATAATGAAATTGACATGGACTGGTTAATTTCAAATTACGGAAACACAAAAGAAGAGATCAAACCTCAGGTGGATTTGTACAATATCAATGGAAAAGATGTGATTGTTTTAGCAGAGGGAAGATTGGTTAATTTGGGCTGTGCCACCGGACATCCTTCAATTGTAATGTCAAATTCATTCACCAACCAGGTCTTAGCTCAATTGGAACTATGGGGTAATACCACAAATTATGAAAATCGGGTTTATACTTTACCAAAACATCTGGACGAAGAAGTTGCCCGTCTTCATTTGGCTAAAATTGGGGTTGAACTAGATACACTCACAAAAGAACAAGCCCTCTATATCGGAGTAGAAGTGAGGGGACCATTCAAGCCGGATTATTATCGATATTAACAAAAAGGGGAGGATGCTTAATTCCTCCCTCTATTTTTTGAAGACGATCTTCGATTTTATAGCTAAGAAATGTTAGGGAAGACCATAATAATCAGTGCTCCATCAGGTCCCGGGAAACCTACACGTGTGAGATATCGGAAG
>Ga0115002_10008825_pt1 | contig 11109 bp, 15 predicted proteins | sample ArcticOcean_MG_C_8_FD_89576 | JGI IMG/M metagenome (GOLD analysis project Ga0115002, IMG submission 89576) | Marine microbial communities from western Arctic Ocean - ArcticOcean_MG_CB11_86 | ecosystem: Environmental > Aquatic > Marine > Oceanic | place: Arctic Ocean: Canada Basin | collected... | reverse complement strand
GAACTCGGCGCCGGGTTCCAGGTGGCGCTGCGCGATCTGGAGATCCGGGGCGCCGGCAACCTGCTGGGAGCCGAGCAGAGTGGCAGCATCGCGACCGTTGGATTTGATCTCTACACACAGATGCTGGCCGAAGCCGTGGAAGAGTTGAAGGCGTCGCACGAGCACCGTGAACCCGCGCAGCTCCCGCACGAGAAGCAGCGCGAGCTGCGCTCCGTGGTGATCGACCTGCCGGTCGCCGCCTTCATCCCCGAGCCCTACATCGAGGAGATCGATGGGCGACTTGCGCTCTACCAGCGCATCGCCGCACTCACGACACGGGCAGGCACGCTCGCGCTGGAGCAGGAGACGATCGATCGCTTCGGTGAGCTGCCGGAGGCGCTGGCGCAGCTCTTCGCGCTGGTGCGCGTCCGCATCGCGGGCGCCATTGCCGAACTCAGCTCGGTCCGCCTCGATGGTCCCGACGTGCTTCTCACGGCAGCGGGCCGGCCGTTTTCTAGCCGCGTGCTCCCAGCGCTCCCCGAGGGGGTGCGCCGCGGCGCCAATCAGCTCCGCCTTGAGCGAAGCGCGCTCGGTGCCAACTGGCTCGGCCCACTGGAGGCGCTGTTGCGCCTACTCGGCGGCGAACGCGAGCCTGCCGAGGTTGTGGCCGCGTCTGGTTCGACCGCGCAACCAGCGAAGCCACCGGGGGCGCTGAAGCGGCTGTGAGCTGCCCGTTCCTCGCGCTGAGCTTGAGCGAGGATGGAGTACACATGATCATTCACTGGCCTAGCGCCTTCGGTCTCTGAGAGGCTTTACTCGCCTGCCAAGCTAGGTGATCCCCGGCCCCCGGCCATGCACACTGGGTCGGAACCACGAGAACAAGCCGAGGGAAATCGCTAACCGATGCCGCCATCTCGCATCCGCACCGTGCTCTTCGATTTTGACCGCACGCTGGGCCAGGCGAAGTCGCACTACGGGATGTACATTCGCGCCGCCGAAGAGCACGGTATCGCTGTGACGGAAGCGCAACTGGGCACTGCCGAACTGGATGACGCCTGGGCGCGCTGGGAAACGCCGCAGGGGCCCGACCACAGCGACGCATCGACCGACGCGGCGTCGTTCGCCGAGGTGCGGCAGGAGATAGCCCACGTCCGCTTCCGCGCCGCCGGCATTGACTGCAGCGACGAGCAACTCGACCAGATTACCGCTCGCATCGCTGAACTCGAGGGCCACGCCAACGAGTACATGCTGTACGACGACACGGTACCCGCGCTTAAACGACTCGGCCGCTCAGGTGTGCAATCGCTGATCGTCTCGAACCACATCTGGCGGCTGCCCGAGATCGTTCGAGCGCTCGGCGTCAGCGCCCGATTCGAGGGAGTGCTAACCAGCGCCAGCGTCGGAGTCCGGAAGCCGCACCCGCGCATCTTCGAAGAAGCGATGCAGCTCGCAGGCACCGGCCCCGCGGAAACGATCTACGTCGGCGACTCGTACAAGCACGATGTCCTTGGTGCGCGCGGTGCTGGCATGGACGCGATTTTGATCGACCGCGAGGGCCGTACCAAAGGCGAACAGTTAGACGTCACCGTGATCCACACACTCGAGGAGCTGCAGCTCCCGTGAGCGACTCGGTTGCCCTCGTCCCAATCGCCACGGCGGAACAACCGGAGTTACGGGCGATGATGAGTGACTATTTCATCGAACTCGCCACCTACGAGCCCGAAGCGGAGGCCCCGGACGCGTACCTCGAACGCTCGTGGCCGGAGATCCTCGCTGACATGTTGGGGCGGGAGCTGCAGTGGATCGTCGCTGATGCGCAGCGAGCCGGTTTCCTGATCGTGCGAACGCTGCCCGACTGGCCGCACACCGAACGGCTGATCGCCTCGATCGTGGAGTTCTACGTCGCCCCCGAATTCCGACGCGGCGGCATAGGTAGCGCCGCCGTCGAGATCTTGCTCGCCGAGCACCGCGACCGCGGCAGTTATTTCGTGGAGGCAGACATCCTGATCGCCAACGAGCCGGCGAAGGCGTTCTGGGATCGCCTCGGATTCCAGGTGCAATTCCTACAGACTGGACGCAAGCCATAGCAGGTGCCGCCCCGATACCATCCCCACCTCCTGAGCAGATACCGAGACGTCCGATGTCCAGCTACTTCAACGAAGGTCAGATCGAAGTTCATGAGCGAGTCAATTCGCGGTGGCTCGCGGATCGGATGATCGATGAGGTCATCCACTACACGATCGGCAACAGCGCCCACGCGTACATCGAGGCGCGTGACATATTCTTCCTCGCCACTGTCGATGCCGATGGACGCGCGAAGTGCTCGTACAAAGGCGGTGATCCGCGGTTCGTACGCGTGTTGTACAAGCATACGGTGGATTTCCCAGTCTACGACTGCAATGGCATCTAACTGACCACCGACGGCATCGCCGACAACGGTGAGGTCAGACTGCTGTTTATCGACTTCAAGTGGCAGAGCCGTATGCGCCTCAACGCTGAGCAGCGCTGCATTTCTATGCCCCGCTGCTCAGCGAGTACCGAGAAGCGTAGTTCATGGTGCGCGTCCGGGCGTGCGAGGTCTTAATCAATTGCCCGCGCTACGTGCACAAGATGGAGCTCGTCGAGCGCGCTCGCTTCGTGCCGAAGGCCGACGTCCAGACGCCGATTGCGGACTGGAAGCAGGACATGGTGGAGCGTGGCGCTGGTGACCTGCTGCGAGCGGACGCCCCGACACGTAACAGCGATTGACCATCGAATTCAGGTACTCTGTGCGCCCGAATCGAAAGACAGTCGAACTCAAGACGAGGGAACCATGAGCACCGTCAATTTCATCAATCGCAACCTGGATTTCGCCCACCGGGCGCTGACCGATGCCGCCAATGGCAGGGACGAGTGGACGGCCTTCTTCCGCGATCTGGACGACACCATTTTTGCCATCGCCACTCAGCAGCAGCTCTAGGCAGAACGTGCTCGTATCAGCCGTCGGAGAGTGCCTCCTCGCGCCGCCGGCTCCACCAGCATCGCAGCGCAATCGCCGCCCAGACAGCCTCAACCGTCGCGAAGTGCCATGATCCGATAGCCACCGCGTAGCCAGAAGCGCTGGCGCTGGCCACCGCGAAGATCACCACAGCCGTCGAGACGCGACGCTCAAGGCTGTACGCCCTTGCCATGGCAGCGACGCTGACGAAACCCCAGCTGTCTAACCACATCGGCATCTCCAGTGAACTGCAATGCACGTGTTCGAGTTCACCCGAACTGCAACAAGATGGCGAACTCAGTTAAAATTCACAGGCGGACGCGCGGGAATATCGAGTCGCCAACCAGAGCGCAAGCGCACGTAATCCCGCTCTTCAGGTACGATCTAGCGAATCCGACTGGGATCCCCACATGACAACGGCAAAGAGGTGAGCCTGTGATTTGGGACGTTCACTGCCATTTCCCGCGTAACTGGCTAGACCCAGACAACATCGATCCCGCGAAGGAGATCGATGCGCGTGCCGACGCCCTCCGTGCCGCTGGGGTCGTCCGCGCCTCGCTGCTCTGCGGCGGCCGCACGGGCATGGACTACGCGGAAGCGCTGCTATACGCCCGCCGTCACGAGGACCTATTCCTCCCTTCGGCGATGGTCGATCCGGAGGAGATTACCTACCGCGATGTGAAGCACCTCCACGAAATCGGCTACCGTGGGCTCAAGATGATCGGCGTCCGCCGTCCATACGACGACTATGCCTACTTCGGCGTCTATCAGGCCGCCGAGGAGTTGGACATGCCGATCCTCATGCACATGGGCGTCATCGGCGGCGGCGTCGATTACTCAATTACCCACCCACGCCGCGACCCGGAGGCCGCTCAGCGCTTCCGCGACATGCAGAACAGCACGCGCGCCCGCGGTCGTGATGTCTCCGCGCTGCGAATGCGCCCATTCCACATGGACACCATCGCAAACAACTTCCCCGACCTGAAGCTGATCGGCGCCCATATGGGCGGCACCGGCAACTACGACGAGGCTGCGTCCGTCACCCGCTGGCGGCACAACGTCTATCTGGACATGTCCGGCGGTGACACCATTGAGCGCCATGCCGTGGAACGTCGACTCGTTGGCCACGAAATTGGCGTCGAGAAACTGACTTGGGGCTCCGACTGCGGCAACGACGAAATCGCCGACCACATCACCAACCTGGAGCGCATCTTCGAACAGGTCGGCCTGACCGAGGACGAACGCGACCGCATCCGCTACCGCAACGCCGCCGAGATCTTCGGCGAAGCGGAGCGCACCTTCGCGACCGAATAGTGACGAACGAGTGACAGCGCGACCGTGAGCGACGACCGAGATCAGACTGCCTCCGAGGACCGCCTCGACAATGGCGCACTGCTCGATAACGAGGACGAATCATTCGACGACGATCTCAACACTGGCCCGTCGCTCGATGAAGTTGACGAGCAGAAGCCGTCTGAGGAAATCGACGAAATCGCCCTCAATGCGACGACCACCAGTGACAGCGGCGAGTCCGGCAGGGAAGCGGCGCCGGAGTTCGTCACTACGCTCGGACCGCCCAACCTGCTCGATGCGGCCAGCCAGCCTAGCCAGCCAACGGAGTGTCCGGAGCCGCTACCGCGTACGGAATTGCCTCGGGGGCCTCGTTGGTTCGATGGGCTTCTAGTCACCGAGCCGCTAATCATCCTTTCACTACTGATGGGAGCCACCTTCTTGATGTTCGTTGGGATCGAACCCACTCCCCGCTGGCTGCTGATCTTCGCGGCTCTGATGGCGATCCTGGGCACGGACGGCATGCTGCGCAACGCATGGCCACGCCTGTTCCAGCGGGTGCGCGATCGTGCAGACACCACGCCGTACCTCTTTCTCCCCGCGCTCGCCGCCGTCTCGATTCCGCTGCTGATCGAGCACAACGTCCGTGGCTACCTTGTGGTGCCTGCCGCTCTGCTCGGTGCCGCACTGTTTACCGCCGTGCTGGCCGCCCAGGTCACCTCCGTCCGAGTGAGCGCGCCCGCCTATCTGCTAGCCCGCTTGGTCTCCACTGGCGCCGTCTACTTCGCGGCGTTCACACTGCTCGCTCTGAGTTATGTCCTCGAACTCGAATTGGTCTCGGCCCTGATCGCCGCAACGATCATCGGCACCATGCTCGGTGTCGAGATCTTCCGGGAAGGCCAGGTCGACCCGGTGGAGACGCTGATCTTTTCCGGCGTTACCGGCCTCGTCCTCGCGGAGGTGCGCTGGACGCTCTACTTCATTCCTGTCGGCGGCTACCTCGCCGGGCTCACTCTGCTACTCGCCTTTTTCCTTGTCAGCGGCCTGCTCCACTCCCATCTCACGCGGCACCTGAACCGGATGGTCGCGGCGGAATACGTCGTGATCGCCGCCGCCGGCATCATCCTCGTCGCTCTCGCCGGTCAGGCTGGGCTGGGCTAGGTTGATTTCGCGGCAGGTACCGTAGCTCACCGGAATCGAATTATGTTCTGTTCCTGCGTGGGGAAGCTACGGCGCTAACGATCTGCATCGCACTCTTTGAAGTGGCATGCGGCAATGGTTCGCCCGAAGACGGCTCTGGAGCGACCACGACCAACGATTCCAACGTGCCGGCCGCTGAAGCATGCACGTTTGAGCAGTCGATCCCAGTGGTGTTCGCGTCCGGCCTACAGCTCGTCACCGAGTCCGGCACAGGAACGGAGTTCTACGTTGGTGGCGATGGGTTCTTGACAGCAGTTCACGTGGTGCGAGGTGAGAGCGATATCGCGATATCGCGCGCGTCCGGAGCCGGGATCGAAGGTGGTACGGCGACGCGATGCACCACTTCGGGCTGAGCGCTGGCTACTACGGCCTGACTTTCCAGCTCTCGCCGAACTATTCATTGGACGACTCAGCAGATGTGCGCGCGAAGGCATACGAATTACTCGAGCTGGGCATCGACTACTACTCCTGCTGCACCATCGGCGCATAGGTCCTCTGCTACGCCGAACGGCACCTCCTGTCGCGGGCACGAGATTGAGGCGTGCCATGGCGTTCGTGCCGGCACACGCCGAAGCCCTCGGCAGCCGGCCAGTCCCCAGCGCGAGTGCGTCCCGGTTTGGAAGCGGTGCTCGAGACGCGCCAGGTGCCACTTGAAGATCGCACCGTGCCCGTCCCAGATGCACGCCTTGTTGCACGTACAAGTCACGCGCTCGAATGCATGCGTCCGATGGACGGCGTGCGCCATTTCGTGCAGCAGCGTGTTCCGCATCAGCTCCGCATCTTGGTGGACACGGACGACGATCCGGAACGGCACGCGCCCATAGTTGATGTAGCCCCGCGTGGACCGCGCTGGCAGGCTGACCACCAACCTCGGCAGCATCGACGATGGCAATCCTTCGCTCGTCCACACCTCGGTCAGTAACGCGTCGAGCCACGCGGGCGGCGCGGCAGCGTGCTGCGTCGTGGGGGTGCGCCGATGCCGCTTGCGCAGCCTCATCCGAAGCAACACGAACTTCTTCGCTCCGTGCCCGCTCGTGAGTCGATTAGCATCGAAATCCGCTCGGGGAAGAGCGTAGTCCGTCAGCTACTTGCCGGGGTGACGGTTGCGTGGCATCTGAGTCCATGGGACTGGATTCCTTCGGTACCCGCCACAAGTTTCGCCAGCATGCTGGCTCGGCGCCGTCGCTACCTCACGGGAACCACCAGGAGTGAAGTGCGCTTACGGCTCAGGGAACTCCAACCAGCCAATTAGACGTGGTCGGAGTCTGCCAGCATGGCATGCACACGGGCATTTGGATCGTCGGCGAACGAGAGCACGGGCGAGTCGGCCCACATCCGGCGAACAAACATCCTCAGCCGCTGGTCAGTATCGAAGAATCCACGCTGGCGGACTGCCTTCTCGTATGGATCGCTTGGCGCGCTGGCAGCTCAGCGCTTCGGCTTTGGCTGCCAGCGCGCCGAGCAACAGAGAGCGCATCGTCCAACAGGGCCTCGGCGACATCGACACTCTCCGGCAGAGCCGGCAGATCGGCGAGCACAGCCTCTCGTTGATCGGCCCTAATCGCGACAAACCTCAGCAGCTGGTCACCAGACATCGCGACGCGAAACTCGAATGGACCGGCACGCCGGTCTCGGTAACACCATTTCAGGTACTCACTGTCTCGGACCTGAATAAAATTGAACTGGGTCGCGGCCGAGGCTCAGCACGCATCGACTTCCGCGCCAAATTCGCCGACTGGCTCGATGCGCCATCCGCCATGCACTCCGCGAGGTGATTTCACACGGTGGACTGCCGCTCGGAGTTCGGCGGCCAGCAGTCGGGAAATTTGATCAACTCCGACCGTTCGTCGGTAGCCGCCTAGCTTGTCGCGTGTGCGACGCTGGCCCGCCTGTTCTGGTCGGGAAGGACGGCGCCGGCGCAAGTCCGACCACGGGAGTGGCTCGGCGTAAGTGATCACTCAGTTGGCGAAGACTAGATCGTTGGGGCGGGGTTGTACTGCGGGTAGATGGTTCCAGATCGGATATTCCACACCCAGCGAGCACGAAGTCCGATGGCGCCATCGGCCTAGTTGGTGACGTCGCTGAGTCGGTTCAAGCTGCAGTACAGCGCGCTCCTACCCGCCGACCATGTAGCGCTGGTCCTGCGCGAAGCTCGCACCGATCGGCTTCCCGTCACCACCATCGTGCGGCTCTTGCAAAGTGGTCCGACTCCTATACGGCCCGTCGACCGTCTTCCACCTGAGGTGCTCGATTGGCGCCACACCCTAGTGAAACCAGCTAACCCCATCGTTGAACGCCCGGCAGAACAATTCCACCAGCTCTTCAAGCTCCGCGGCTGTCAGGTCCGATATTTCGACCCACCGCTGCAAGAAGTTCCCTTCGGGCACGGGAAAGTACAGGTCAAGTTCATCGCGCAGCAATCGCGGAAGCGCCCCTGAAACTGTGGCGTACAGCACAGGTTTTCTCGCTCCATTGACGGAAGACACGTGACGCACGTCTTGCGCATTCGTTTCACCGACTAGCGCACTGATCACACACGTCAACCCTGCCGCGCGGTCAGCCTGACAATAGCGACAAGGCGAGCGAGTCACGAACGCGCGAAGCTGATCGCCACAATTCCGCCACAATCTTCCAGCTATCAGATGAGCGCAGCGTCATCTATGGCAACTCCGGCCCCACAGCCACGCGCTCGCTAGTACATCGCTCTGCTAGCATCGAAATCCGCTCGGGGAGTGGCGCAGTCTGGTAGCGCACCTGTCTGGGGGACAGGTGGTCGTCGGTTCAAATCCGGCCTCCCCGACCAGATTCTCCAAATTTCCCCAACCACGTGCGATTCGCGCCGCCTCAGTCTTCGAGGTGGGCTCGGGTGTAATCGAACGCCACCACGTCCTGGCTCATAATCACCAGGTCCAGAGTCGTACCGCCAAGGTCGATCACTCGGTCGTGCACCAGCGCTTCCGCGGTGAAACCGATCCGCTTGTAGGTATGAAGCGCGCCCTGCTGATCAATCGTCATCTGCGCCACCATCTTGCGGAGACGCCCCCCACCGCTCGAGGAGTTTGAGGGCTGCTGCTCGCTCAGGCTCGACTACTTCGCGAGCCTGAGCGAGTAGCAGCTCGAAGAGTCGTTTACAGTCTCGTTCGGCAGCGAGCCCTTTGCCCCGGCCCGCCATCAGGCGATCCCACAATTCGTCCAGCACCAGGGCCAAAACCGCAGCGAGCTTGCAGTGATCATCTCTGCATTAGGTCGCTCAGCGGGTGAATTCGATTGGTGGAACGGCCGGGAGGACCGAGGAGTACCACCGAACTAGCTCGCCCTTCCCCGCTCGCCAGATCACCTCATCCGCGAGACAATTTGCGCTGCCATCCCTTGAGGCGTTCGGACTCTGGTTCCAACGCCGGTTCCTCGGATCTGATCTCAATGTCTGCTTCCTCAGAAACTCCACGGCAAGACCGCGGGGCGGGTGATCAAACCCTGCCGGCAATTGGCTGGCGCGAATGGGTCACGCTACCCGACCTCGGAGTCAACGCGATCAAGGCGAAGATCGATACAGGTGCTCGCACGTCCGCGCTGCACGCCTACGGCGTCCGCATCGAGGAACGAGACGGTGTCCAATTCGTGCACTTCCGTATCTACCCCGTCCAACGACGACGACGTGGAGCGATCCGGATCACCTCACCCCTAATCGGGTGGAAGGTCATCCGCTCCTCCGGCGGTCATCGCACCCGCCGTCCAGTGGTCCGCACCACACTCGGCTGGATGGGCGCGCACTGGCCGATCGAACTCACGCTCACCAATCGGGACGAGATGGGATTCCGCATGCTCCTCGGACGACAGGCGATCAGACGCCACGCGCTTGTTGACCCCGCTCGATCGTTCATCGACCCCAGACACCGCTTACTGGAGCGGCTCAACGCCCAGCACCTCCACCGCGCGAGCGACCGAGAGAAACCGCAATGAACCTGATCGTCCTCTCTCGCAGCCAGAATCTCTATTCAACCAAACGTCTGGTGGAGGCCGCCACGTTGAGAGGACACAACATCCGCGTCGTCGACTACCTCCGCTGCTACATGGACATCACCACCGAGCACCCGCGGCTCCTCTACGGTGGTGAACCAATCATCGATGTGGACGCGGTGATCCCGAGAATCGGCGCATCACGCACCTTCTACGGCACAGCTGTGGTCCGCCAATTTGAGATGATGGGCGTCTACTGCGCGAACGAATCTCAGGCGATCACCCGTTCGCGCGACAAGCTCCGTTCCCACCAGCTGCTCTCGCGTCGCGGCATCGGCATGCCCGTCACCGCCTTCGCCCACTCGACAAAGGACATCGACGGCCTAATCGCCACCGTCGGCGGAGCGCCGCTCGTCATCAAGCTGTTGGAAGGCACCCAGGGACTCGGCGTCGTCCTCGCGGAAACCCAGCAGGCCGCCGAGTCCGTCATAGAAGCCTTCCGCGGCCTGGATGCCAACATCCTCGTCCAGGAGTTCATCAAGGAAGCAGGCGGCTCTGACATCCGCTGCTTCGTCGTCGGGGAGCGAGTCGTCGCCACCATGATGCGCACCGCACGTGAAGGTGAATTCCGCTCGAACCTACACCACGGCGGCTCCGCCGTTTCCGTTCGCATCACCCCTCAGGAACGGGCCACCGCCGTCCGCGCCGCGCGCGCCATGGGCCTCCGCGTCGCCGGTGTCGATCTGCTCCGATCCCACCGCGGACCGCTCGTCATGGAAGTGAACTCATCACCCGGGATCGAAGGCGTCGAGCGTGCCTCCGGCATCGACGTCGCCAACCACATCATCAACTTCATCGAACGCCACGCGAAGCCCGGGCGCACCCGCGACTCTATCCCCGGCTAGCGAGTCACAGGCCGGGTAACCATCAGGCCTGCGAAGCGCCGTCTACCGGTACCATCACTGGCTCTTGCACTTCCACACCGAGCGCTTCCTCGATGTCCGCACGGGCGGCAGGGCTCAGCCCGCCACTACTGCCGTGGAGACAATTCTCGCAGTCCGGCTCGGAGGGCGCACCCGTATCGTGCAGCCGCGTCCGCTTGGGACCGCTGAGTCGGATGCCGCATGCCGTGCTTGCGCCATCGATCTCGTAGACCCGGTTCTCCGGGTCTATCTCGCGCGCGTTGTGCAACTCCACCCAGTGCCAGTCACCGGCGAAATCCTCAAGCAGCTTGGCAACAATGCGCATCGGGGCTCCTAACGGCTCTTCGTTGATCTTATCGAGGCGCGCACATCATCGAAAGCCGGTATCGTCCTCAACATCCCCGCATCTCAGCGGCTGCGCGGCGCTAATCAGCATCACTCACACCCTCACGGAGGAACAGATCATGTCCGTCATCAATTTCTCGCTCGAAGGTAAGGTCGCCATCGTCACCGGCGGTAGCCGCGGTATCGGCCGCTCGATCGCCATCGGACTCGCCGAGTCCGGCGCTGATGTCGCCATCGCCGCTCGCAAGCCCGAGTCGCTCGAAGAGGCCGTCGGCGCCGTCCAGGCCACCGGCCGTCGTGGCCTCGGCATCCCCACCAACGTCCGAGAGCTGGACTCGCTCCAGGCGCTCGTCGACCAGACGAAGGCCGAACTCGGGCGCGTCGACATCCTGATCAACAACGCGGCGACGAACCCGATCTTCGGCCCAGTGGACAACG
>Ga0115002_10008820_pt1 | contig 11116 bp, 12 predicted proteins | sample ArcticOcean_MG_C_8_FD_89576 | JGI IMG/M metagenome (GOLD analysis project Ga0115002, IMG submission 89576) | Marine microbial communities from western Arctic Ocean - ArcticOcean_MG_CB11_86 | ecosystem: Environmental > Aquatic > Marine > Oceanic | place: Arctic Ocean: Canada Basin | collected... | reverse complement strand
TCGACAGGGGGCCATGTCTTGGGGATATACAGGCCCCCGTCGCTAGCGAGCCCGGCCAGCAGCACATCGCCAAACTCCAACTCTGGCGCCTGGCCGCGGGTGGAAATGTAAAGCATCAGTCCCTCAAGACTCGCAAAGTTGCGGAGATCTCTTTCACCGATCCGAGACTTCCCAAAGCTTCGGTGGCCTGCTGGTGCATTTCCTCGGCAGCGGAGTGGGTGGTAATCAGGAGGGTCGCCTCCTCACCCGACCCTTCCTGCCATACCGATGCAATGGAGACACCCACATCAGCGAACACCCCAGCGACCGACGCAAGAACTCCAGGAGCATCATCGACCAAGAAGCGGTAGTAACGCGACGTGTGATTCTGACTGAAGTCGAGCACCTTCCCAGACTGGAACTTCACGGGAGGTGAGGCGTGAACGCCTGCAAGGAGCGCACGGGAGGCTTCAATGACATCACCAAGGACAGCTGTCGACGTAGGGGCTCCGCCAGCACCGGGGCCGCTGAAAAGGAGCTCACCAGTAGAGGGGCCCTCAAGGAAGATCGCGTTGGTGGCACCGCGGATGGAAGCCAGCGGGTGGGCTAGAGGGACCAAAGTTGGATGGACTCGGACCGCCACTCCCCCGTGGTCAGACTCGCCAATTGCCAGCAGCTTAACTATGTACCCCAACTCTTTGACGAGAGCGAGATCCTGCGTCTGTAGTTGGTCGATGCCTTCGTGATATACCGCGGCACCGTCCACCCAGATGCCAAACGCCAGACTTGCCAAGATGGCCGCCTTTGCAGCTGCATCAGCGCCGCCCACGTCCGCAGTGGGATCGGTCTCGGCATACCCGAGAACTTGAGCTTCAGCTAGGACCGCCTCGTAGGAGGCGCCTTCTTCGTCCATCTTCGTGAGAATGAAGTTGGTAGTGCCGTTGACAATCCCTATGACTCGGGTGATCGTCTCGCCGGCGAGCGATTGCGAGAGCGGGCGGATAATCGGAATGCCCCCACCCACCGCAGCCTCATACAGGAACGGAACACCGCTCCGATCGGCAAGCTGCATGAGGTCAAACCCGTGTGCTGCAATAAGCGCTTTGTTGGCGGTCACTACAGGCTTGCCAGCAGACAGAGCCGCTGAGACCACCTCATGAGCAAGCCCTGTTCCGCCAATGAGCTCCACGACAAGCTGGACTCGATCGTCGTTGACCACTTCCATGGCGTCGCTGGTAACCAGCGCCGGTGGCAGCTGGAAAGGGCGGACCTTCTCTGGATCCCGCACGCCCAGCCGGACGAGTTCTAGCTCGATACCCGATCTGGCAGCGATGACGGCCCGATCTTCCAGCAGACGAGCAACAAGAACTCCGCCAACATTCCCAACTCCAACGATTCCGATTCCCACCTTCATAGGTCGCAAGTGTATCGACCGAGCGGGGGTGCGAGTCGTAAATCGATTTGCACGCAGAGAACCACGCCCTAGGGTTGCAAAACCATGGCAGGCTCGCTCCCCCTCTCACTCCTCCCTGACACCGCCGAAGCGCTCACCTCCGGCTCACTGGCCGTGGGCGGAATCGAGCTCACCCAATTGGCAGAGGAGTTCGGTACGCCGCTGTTTGTCTATGACGAACAACACCTTCGAAACCGGTGCCGGGAGGCGGTAGCCGCCTGGGGTGACGGGGTTGCCTACGCCTCCAAGGCGTTCCTCTGCAAAGCGATGGCACAACTCGCTCACGAGGAGGGGATGATGATCGACGTCGCCACCGGCGGCGAGCTGTTCGTGACACTTGCAGCCGGCGTTCCGGCTGAACAACTCATCTTCCATGGCAACAACAAGACCAGCGCTGAGCTTCAGACGGCTATCGAGGCGGGCGTAGCGGCCATCGTGGTCGACTCGTTCGACGAAATGGATCGTATCGACGCCCTTGTAGCAGCCGGATCCCACGTTCCAAATGTCATGGTTCGCATCACTCCCGGCATCAGAGCCGAGACGCACCGGTTCGTTCAAACCGGTCAAGACGATTCCAAGTTCGGCTTCACGGTCTCCACCGGCGCTGCCCTTGCTGCGATCCAACGGGTTCAAGCCTCCGTATCCATGAACTTGGTTGGCGTTCACGCTCATATCGGGAGCCAAGTCTTCCGAAAAGAGTCGTTCGAGCGAGCTGCTGCTGTGATGGCACAGTTTGTCGCTCCGTTCAGAGTGCAGGAGTTCTCGGTCGGTGGCGGGCTCGGGGTCCCCTACGTCGAAGGCGAGACAGCTCCCTCCATCACAGAGTGGGCTGAAGCTGTGATCACCGAATGCCGGAGTCAGGGGATGCTCGCAAACATCTCCGCAGAGCCCGGTAGATCGATCGTAGCCACCGCCGGCATCACGCTGTACTCGGTTGGCACCATCAAGGACCTCCCAGGTATCCGTGAGTACGTCGCAGTAGACGGTGGGTTCGGCGATAATCCACGACCGGTTCTCTACGGCTCAGGGTATGAGGCGTTTCTGCCTCGTGCCGTGGGAGCCGATCGCCCTCGTCAGGCCACCGTTGTAGGCATGCACTGCGAGTCAAGCGACCAGATCGTCCCCGATGCCTGGCTCCCTTCGGACCTCGCCATCGGCGACATCCTGGCCACCCCGGTTACAGGGGCATACGGCCACACCATGGGATCCAACTACAACAAAGTGCTGCGTCCTGCTGTCGTGTTCGTAATGGACGGAAAGGCGAGACTCGTTGTCCGCCGTGAAAGCCTCGAGGACCTAGTCCGAACTGATCTTTGAGAACCTAGCTCGGGTAGACTGCCTCCGTTAGCCCTCGTAGCTCAGGGGATAGAGCACTGGCCTCCGGAGCCGGGAGCGTAGGTTCGAATCCTACCGAGGGCGCAACCGAGAGAACCACCAATCTCCAGTTGGCGCCCCAATCCTGCGAGTGGATCGGGGTATCTCACCCCGTCCAGCTGGAGCAAGTCGAACACCATCACTACCAGAGGGGCGACTGATACGGACTCCCTCTTCCTTCTGAATCCCGAGCGCCGTTGCAACAGAGAAAAGGAAGGCTTGCCGTCAGCATCGAGCGCCACGATTTCCCCGTCGATCACAGCTGGAACTCCGCAAGGGTTACTGATATCGGGGTACGTGTCGGTGAAGTCGAGACCAGACCGCGAGCGCAGGCGGTGGACAGTTCCGTCCGTGGAGGCAATTACCCGGTACCCGTCACACTTGGGCTCGAAATACCAATCGGGGTCGCTGAACGCTGCTGGCCAGCGGACCGCCATCATCGGCGAGAGGTTTGAGTCAGTCACGAAGGTTGCTCCGGGTGAGCCTGCGGACGCGTCCCCCCTCACTTTGCTCCGCCGACAGCTCCCCCGCAAGCGGGCGAGCAAGCGCATGTGAGAAAGTCAACCCAGTCCTAGCTCTTGTCTGACGATCTGGCTCAGTTCCCCACCATCTACCACGTCTTTGTGATCCTTCATGACCAGACCAATGACGCGACCAATAGCCTTGGGATCACCCGAGACTCCGAGGTCACCAACGATCCTCTTCACGAGATCGGTGACCGCTGCAGTCGACATCTTCTCTGGAAGCCACCTCGACACGTACTCAATCTCCCAGGTGAGCTTGCCGACCATTTCAGCGCCACGGTCTCCGTAGCCCTCGTACTCGGCAACCACCTTCTTCGACTTCTTCACGAACGACGCCATGACATCAAGGTAGAACTGGTCATCGGTGTCTCCTGAGAATCCCGGTTCAGACTTCTTCTTGGTTGCTTGCGTGATGATCTCGCGCACCACCTCACGGCGAAGCACATCCTTGGCCAGCATCGCTGCCTTGAGCTCGTCTCTCAGTTCCTGTTCAATCATATCGCCATCTCCTTACGGACCTCACTTGGACTATCGGCGATAAGCGCGTCAACGCCGAAGTCTTCCATTCTTTGCACATCTTCAGCTTCGTTGACCGTCCACACCACTACTTCGAGTCCCATCCGATGAGCCGCCGCCACCTGATCGGCTGAGGTCACCAGTGGGTAGTGAGGAGCAACAACATTGTGGCGCCCGGCCACCGCAACCTTGACCGCTTCTTCCATCGTCATTGGTGCGTTGAAGAGAAGACCAGTCTTCACCGAAGGAAACGCCGAGCGCACGGCTGCCATCGTCTCCCATGAGAACGACATAACCATGTCTTGGGGCCGAGCTAGAGCGGCCGCGGCGACAGGATGTTTCATGGACTGGTCGAAGTCGGGTTGCCACGGAACGTTCTTGAGCTCGATGTCTAGAGGAATGTCACCAATTCTCCCCATCAGCTCATCCAACGTGATGGGATACACACCGCCGCCGAGGTCAAGCTGGCACACCTCAGACCAAGGTTCGCTGATCAGGTCGACTTCTCCGATCTTTGGATCGTGGGAGAGCACCCTCACGCCGTCGAATGTTCGGCGAACGTCTAACTCGAAGAAGTCACTCATTGAAAGCGCGGCAACGAAGCCTTCCCAGCTGTTGTGGGGATACTCTGCCGCGTACCCTCTATGTCCACCAATGAGCATCTCGCCTCCTTCTGCGGGTCAGTCTCGCATCGAACAGCAGCAAACCTGCCTTTTCAGGCCAAAAGAAAACCCAGAAATTCCTTGCACCGACAAATGATGTCCGTTACCGTTAACCCAGTTAGTTTCCGTACCGGCTTGTGAACTCTTTCACAAGCTACTTTATTGCCAGGAGATATACCGTGTTGACAATACCAACACCAGAAACGATTGTCGCGACAGACTGGAGAGAACTCTCCCTCTGCCGTGACTCCGAACCCAACCTCTTTTTCCCCGTTGGAAGCACCGGCCTCGCCATTGCCCAAATCGAAGAAGCCAAGCAGGTATGCGAGCAGTGCTCAGTCCAAGAAAGCTGTCTTCAGTACGCGCTACAGACCAACCAGGAAGCTGGTGTCTGGGGCGGCTATGCCGAAGACGAGCGTCGCCGTCTTCGAAAGCGCTGGCTCGCGGAGCGTCGCCGCACAAACGCTCGGGTCTAAACAGTCCCCCTCTTAAAGAAGCCCTCGATCTTCGGATCGGGGGCTTCTTTCATGCTATGAGAACGATGCCTCGACAGCCGCTAAGGCATGAATACTCGCCGTGGCGAAGAACGGTACATCAACGTCGTCGGGGCCGATCAGCATCTCGATCTCAGTGCAGCCAGCGATGACGCCCTGAGCCCCCTGCTCAATCAAACGCTTCACCGCATGAAGGTACGCAGCCTTCGATTGAGGGCTCACAACTCCCAGCACCAGCTCCTCAAAGATCACATCGTGGATCATGCTGCGGTCGGGCTCGTCAGGGATGAGCACCTTGGTACCCAGGGTCTCGATCCTATCCCGATAGAATCGCTGCTCCATGGTGTAGCGGGTGCCCAATAGCGCCACCGTGTCGACGTCCGAACGAGAGATAGCGTCATGGGTAGCGTCAGCTATATGAAGGAACGGAATCGATACTGCGTCTGAGATCCGGTCCGCCAACTTGTGCATCGTGTTCGTGCAGAGCACAAGCAACTCAGCTCCCGCCTCTTCCAGGACTCGAGCGTCAGACGCAAGCAGCTCACCAGCACGTTCCCAGTCTCCAGCTTCCTGAAGAGCCTCAATCGCTGCAAAGTCATAGGATCGAATGATCAGGTCCGCAGAGTGGGTCCCACCCAACCGTTCACGAACCGCCTCGTTGATGATCCGCTCGTACTCAACCGACGACTCCCAACTCATGCCGCCGAGTAACCCAATTCGTTTCATTGACACAGCCTAAGCCGAAAGCTACTTGGGAACGTTGGTCTTGATCTGAACCGGGGTACCGTCAAGTTTGTCCAGCATGGCTGTTCTGGCCTCCGCCCAAGGGAGGTGAATAGCGCACAAGTCGCCAACAACTCCGCACGTACCGCCCCTCAAAACGCACGTGTCGGTAATGGTCGGGCCCTCAACGGCCTCAATGACCTGAAGGACACTCAAGCCGGCAAGGCTTGTGACAAGCAGGTACCCACCAGTTGGACCCCGGGAAGATACGACCCAGCCGCTACGGACAAGAGACGACATCACCTGAGGTAGGAAATTCGGGGTCGAGCCAATTAGCCCGGCCAGCTGGGTGGATTGAAGCGGGCTTTCTTCTCCTTCAAGCTCGCGAAGAGCGCGTAGGGCGAGGTCGGTCTTGCGCTGCAAAACGAATTTCATAGTCTAAGACTAATCATCTCAGAAGCTTGAGTAACCTTCCGAGGCTTTTACTTAGAACCCAGCACCCCTGCGCTCCGGCTGGCCGGCATCTAAATAGGCAATCCCTTCGGCAGGCACGCCCACACGATTACCCTCGGAAGTGGTAACCCAGAAGAACGATGTTGCAGAACGAGCGGTTTCCATCTCAGCAGTAAACGCCTCCAAGTCTTCTACGTCTACCTCGAACACCTTCGAATTGTCGATCAAGCCAATCTTCACCAGCACCTAACACCATCCGTCTTTGAGAATCGGCTCGCATCCTAGCGGAGCAGTCCCCCTGCCCTACCCCCTATCAGGCTGTCCGAGCGATCAATTCGCCGTATGGCTGATGCGTCCAACGGCGGAGTCACCACAGAACTCATCGCGCAATACCTCCCCTAGCGCAGACTCCAGTAACCACACAAGGGTCTTGACCCCTACTTGCCGAAGCCTTACGTTTAGCCCATGAGACATCGACTCCAGCTCCTCACCAATCTTCTCGTCCCTCCCCTTGCGATAGTTGCTCTGAAGCAGCTCGGGTCCCAACCCTGGACTTCAATCGAGAAGGCGCAGTGGCATCTAACACCATCGCCCGAAGCTGGTCTCAGTCTGCTGCGTTGGCTTGGACTGGCGGTGTCGATCTGGCTGACTGTCACCACCTACCTCTACTTCATCGCCAAACTCGTCAAGGCTCGCCGGTCAGCCGCCCTATTGATCAGGATCACGGCTCCTAGGGTTCGTCGACTGATCGACACAGCCGTTGTCACTGGGGCAATCGTGAGCGCCAGCGCCCTCACACCAGCATTGGCGGCTCCCCCACCAATTGGGCTGCCCGCCCCGTCCCCCACCGATGTTGTTGGCCAAGCCGAACCTGCCACAGCCCAAGTGAGCGACCAAGAACCCCTGGGAGTCCATGAAGTGAAATCGGGAGAGAGCTTCTGGGCTATCGCCGCGTCCGTGCGGTCAGGAACGGATATAGCGCCCTACTGGCTCAAGATGATCGAACTCAATCTTGAAACGATCCGTTCCGGTAACCCCAACATCATCTTCCCACGCGAGCTTCTACTGCTGCCCGAGTTCTAGACGTTCTCCCCGAGGAATATCTGGGACACCGACGTCTCGGCGAATACCGCCTCGAGCGCTTCGGCAAGTAGCGGAGCGATTGAGAGTACGGTGAGTTTCTTTACATCCGCCCACTCTGACCCGATTGGGAGTGTATTTGTCACGACGACCTCGTCGATGACTGGATCACTCAGCTTTTCAAAAGCACCCTCAGAGAACACAGGGTGCGTAGCGACGATACGGGCGCTCAGCGCTCCCTGCTCTTTGACCAGACGCGCGGCGTTGACGATGGTGCCGCCAGTGTCGATGATGTCGTCAACAAGAATGCAATTTCGGCCCTCAACGTTTCCAACTACCGTCAGCGCAACCGATTCGTTGTGCTTCATGGGATCGCGCCGCTTGTGGACGAAGGCGACCTCTGCTCCTAAGTGTCGGCTCAACTTGTCGGCTCGCTTCACACCACCGGGGTCAGGTGACACCACGGTGATCGGACCGTGAATGGCCTTCATCAAATAGTCAATGAAACTTGGCTGGGCGGTGAGGTGATCGAAGGGGCGGTCGCTGAAGCCCTGGATCTGACCCGTGTGCAGATCAACAGAAATGATCCGATCGGCCCCCGCGGTGTGAAGCAGGTCGGCCATAAGCCGAGCGGTGATGGGCTCGCGCGGACGACCCTTCTTGTCTTGCCGCGAGTAGCCGTAGAACGGGATGACAGCGTTGATCTTGCGAGCCGATGCTCGCTTGAGCGCATCGATCAGAATGAGCTGCTCCATGATGTGGAAGTTGAGCGGCTCTGTGTGTGATTGCAGAACAAAGCAGTCTGCTCCCCGGACACTCTCGCTCGGTCGGGCGTAAATCTCTCCATTGAGGAACTGGGATGACTCTGTTCCAGTCAGCTTGATCCCAAGAATGTCGGCAACCTCGTGAGCGAGAGGCTCGTTGGCGCTGCCCGAGAACAGCATCATTCGCTTGCGAGCAAGCAGCTCCATGGTTAACCCTTCTCCTTCTTCTTTGTCGCTCGGCGAGCGTGCACCCGATCACCGTAGCCGTCAATCTGCTTCTGACTCGAACGTTCTACTGCAAGTGCTCCGGGATCAACATCCTTGGAGATCACAGAGCCCGCACCGGTGAAGGCGTTCTTGCCTATGGTGACCGGCGCCACGAGCATGGAATCGGTACCGATGAATCCTCCATCTTCGACGGTGGTGTGATGTTTGTCCACGCCGTCGTAGTTGGCCGTGATGGCGCCTGCACCCCAGTTCACGTTCTTGCCGAGGGTGGCGTCGCCAACGTACGACAGGTGCGGGATCTTTGACCCCTCGCCCACCACCGCATTCTTAGTCTCGACGAACGTTCCCATCTTGGCGCCGTCTTTCAGAATGGTCCCTGGGCGCAGAGAGGCATAGGGGCCCACCTCGCAATCGCTTCCGATTACAGCCTGCCGAAGGACCGCGAACCAGACCTTGGACTCCTTGCCGATGGAAGAATCAACAGCGAACACATCTGGGCCTAGCTCAGACCCGGCCCCCACCGAGCTCAACCCCTCCAGATGAACGTTCGGGTACATGCGGACGCCATCGGCGACATCAACGTCAGCGTCGATGAACACGGACCCGGGATCTTGCATCCAAACGCCGTGATGCTCCATGAGGTGATTGTTAATGCGGCTGTGAAGGATCGCGGCCAACGCAGCAAGTTGTCGCTGGTCGTTCACCCCTGCAACGGCCATCTCATCAACGACTACCGACTGAACAATCTCTCCCCGCGATACGAGAGCGTCGAGCACCTGAGGCAAGTAGTACTCGCCTTGGGAAGTGTTGTTTGAGAGCAGCGGCAGCTCTCTGGCGAGAGTTGCCGCGTCGAACGCGTACATCCCTGCGTTGATCTCAGTTATTTCAACCTCAGCGGCTTTGGCATCAGAGTCCTCGATGATGCGAGCCAAGCTTCCGTCGACCCGCGCTACTCGGCCGTATCCGCTGGCGTCGTCAAGGACAGCAGTCAACAGCGACACCGGCGCATCGCCACGAGATCCCACGAGCTCAACGAGCGTGCCGGTATCCAGCAGCGGTGCGTCGCCATTGAGCACGAGAATGGTGTCACCCGGCTCCCAAGAGAGTGCTTCAAGACCCAACCTTGTGGCGTGCCCTGTGCCGTTTTGCTGCTCTTGCAGACAGGTTGAGGTTCCTCCGGGCAGCGTCGCTACAACTACCTCAGCCTGGTGGCCCACTACAACCACAATCTCGGCTGGGTCCAGGCCCTGGGCTGCTGCCAACACCCAATTGACCATTGCACGTCCCGCAAGGGTATGTGCCACTTTTGGCAGATCAGAACGCATTCGGGTCCCTTGCCCAGCGGCAAGGATCACAACACGTACAGCCATGTGCTTCTTTCATTTCGAGAGCGCTGGGGAGACAGGACTCGAACCCGTACTGACTGGACCAAAACCAGTAGTGCTGCCGGTTACACCACTCCCCACCGGTCACCACCCATCGCTGGGCAGGAGCCGTGGTCGACAAGTCTACCGATCAGTCACCGATGCGCCATTCTGATAGGGGTTGGTGATGAACAGGGACCGCAGGCCGAGCTGCTCGGCCATCGTTGGAGATACTTGGACCTCTTCGTCGGCGTCGAGGAACGCGAACATGGTGGGGCCGCTCCCCGAGAAGAAGAAGGTTCGCCCAAACTCCACCTCGACCCGAGCGCGATAGGTGGCCAGCTCGGGATGAAGATCCAGCGCTGCAGGTTCAAGGTCGTTACGGAACGGACCGTACTGGCGGAGTGACTGGGGCAAGTCCTCGAGAGGCCGCTCCTCGCCGCGCGGACCGCCCATTTCGTCCCAACGTCGATAGACCTCAGCTGTAGGGACCAGCAGATCTGGAACCGTTACCAGGAGCGAATACCCGCCAGCGAAGTCCAACGGGGTGAGCTTTTCTCCGAAGCCTTCCATCAGGAGCGTCCCGCCTGTCATCACTGCCGGCACGTCGGCTCCGGTCGCCTCCGCCGCCACCTTCACCTGTTCATCCGTCGCCTCACATAACTCTGCGGCCAATAGCAGGGCCACAGCGGCATCGGCCGATCCAGCCCCCATGCCAGCCGCAATCGGCAACGTCTTGTCCAACGAGAACTTCAGGTGAGGGACAGCAGCACCGGAGGCTCGTAGCGCTGCGATCGCCTTGAGCACCAGATTGGTCTCGTCTAAAGGCATCAAGCCGCGCCCACGATCTGAGACGAGGGTCAACGAGTCTGCGTCCGCCGCCTCGACGGAGAGCGTCTCGCAAACCTCAAGCGCTTGCACCACAGATCGGAGTGGATGCATGCCAGTGGCATCCACTGGGAACACCTCCAGCGACAGGTTGACCTTGGGGTGTGCCTTACCGCTCACCCTCCGAGACTCTGCCTCTGCCAATCGAACGAAATCGTCCGCCGAGAGCTCTTCGGGCCTAGCTGTCGGCGAGATACCAGCTGCCTCAAACGCTTTGAGGACGTCCCGGAACATGGCACGTAGCGAACCTCTAAGCATCTTTCGTCTCTTCTTAAACGCTGTGGCAGCAATCTCGATCGCCCGCTCGGAGGACGGGGAAGCGGTCACCCGGTCGAGGACAATCACTGCAGAACCCACGTTGGGCGGCGGGAAGAACACCTGTGGCGGCACGAAGAAAGAATCAGTTACCTCCGCATGAAGTCCCACAATCACCGATGGAAGCCCGTAAGTCTTGCTCCCAGGGTCGGCCATGAAGCGATCGGCCACTTCCTTCTGGAGCATTACAACGAACCGCTTAATCATGGGAGCAGAACGCAAAAGAGACAGCACAAGCGGTGTACCAACGTTGTAAGGAAGATTGGCAACCATCGTCCATGCACCTGTGTCCGGTAGCT
>Ga0115002_10008817_pt1 | contig 11118 bp, 9 predicted proteins | sample ArcticOcean_MG_C_8_FD_89576 | JGI IMG/M metagenome (GOLD analysis project Ga0115002, IMG submission 89576) | Marine microbial communities from western Arctic Ocean - ArcticOcean_MG_CB11_86 | ecosystem: Environmental > Aquatic > Marine > Oceanic | place: Arctic Ocean: Canada Basin | collected... | reverse complement strand
TGTCCCCATGTAATACCTAAATTTCTTGGAAAGAGGCCAAGAATTACGATGGCAACGTTTTTTGGGTACACTCAAAGTGATCCAGAGATATTCGTATGGTCTTAGATTTCCATTAACCCTGAATTCAACTCCTAAGTGCAACTCCACCTGACGCTAAGAAGGCAAGCTGCAGCAGCATCACTAGCCTGTCTCTAACCGCCAAGCAAGAGGAGTACACATGAGAGGCCACACACAGCTTACCCAGCAATAACGATACCAGATTCATGCCTTGATGAAAGCAGGTCATTACCCTACTGAGATTGCCAGGATTATAGATGTTCACAAATCCACAATCAGCCGTGAGAGCGCTCGAAACCGAGGTCTTAGGGGTTATCGACCCACCCAAGCCCACCGCTTTGCCATGAATCGACGCCAATACAAGGTCCGACCACGGATAGGGGACAAAACCTGGATACTGGTCGAGATAGCGCTGCGCGAGGGCTGGAGTCCTGAGCAGGTCAGTCTGTGGCTCAGAAGCAACAGGGGTATTCGCATCAGTCATGAATGGATCTATCAATATATTCGCAACGATAAACTATCTGGCGGTGATCTGTACCACCATCTGCGCTGCCAGAAGATCCGCAGAAAGCGCTATGGCGCCTATAGCCGTCGGGGTCAACTGATTAACCGGGTCAGTATTGATGAGCGTCCACCTATTGTAGACAGGCGCTGTCGTATGGGTGACTGGGAACTGGACACGATCATCGGTAAAGGTTATAAACAGGCGATTGTCTCGCTGACAGAGCGAAAATCCCGGTTAACCCTGATCCGCAAGGTAGGTCACAAGAGCGCGGACAAGGTTGCCAGTGCGATTGCCCACCTGCTGAAACCATTGACTCATCGGCTACCCACACCATGACCTCAGACAATGGCAAAGAGTTCGCACGGCATGAAACCATTGCAGATCGGCTCAAGGCGAGGTTCTACTTCGCTCACCCCTATGCCTCCTGGGAAAGAGGATTAAATGAAAACACCAATGGCCTCATTCGCCAGTACTTCCCGAAAAGACATGATTTCACGACCATCACCCAGGATCAGATAGACCGGGTAATGGATAAGCTCAATAACCGCCCGAGGAAATGTTTAGGTATGAAAACACCCAATCAGGTATTCTTTGGCATCAACCCACCTGTTGCGCTAGTGAGTTGAATTCAGGAACTGAATTAAAGTGCGCACGCAGATGTTTGTTGATCAACTCTACTGAAAATAATAACTTTATTCATTAAAAAATAACATTAAACAAATGGTATCACGCTATTTTTTATATTTGAAAAGAGTATGTTAATTCTTCGTATGTTGCTTAGCCGTGTCCTACTTTCCATAGTGACGCTGTTTATTGTTTCACTCATTATTTTCTCTATGGTTGAACTTTTGCCCGGAGATGTTGTATCACGGATGCATGGGCGAATGGTCACGGATGAGCAAAGGGCAATCATTCGCGCAGCACTCAATCTAGATACTCCTGCGTTAGAGCGTTATTTGCGATGGCTTGGGCAGATAGTCCGGCTTGATTTCGGAACGACATTAGCTTTAAACCGGCCAATAAATGAGGTTCTAGGGCCTAAAATTTCAAATACATTAATTTTAGCTGCTTTATCGTTTGTTCTTTATCTGCCAATGTCATTGATTCCCGCATCAATCCAAGCGATTAGGCGAGATGGTGTTGTGGATCAGGGAATTTCTGTCGTAACACTTATATTATTGTCGACACCTGACTTTCTTTTAGCAACGTTACTACTGTTAACATTTGTAGTCTTTTTTCCACTACTTCCCGCTATGTCTATAGTCGATCATGTTTCGACTTTTTGGGAGTGGGTTCGAGCACTTATTTTACCAGCTGTGACGCTCTCTCTTGTTATGTCAGTTTATGCGATTCGGTTTCTTAGAGATGGGCTTATCGAAGTTCTGGATTCGGATTACATTCGCATGGCGGAACTGAACGGTCTGTCCCGTCGTACAATTTTGTGGCGACACGCATTGCCAAACGCGTTGATTCCGACACTGAATGTTACAGCACTTAACGTCGCCTATCTGATGGGGGGAGTAGTAATAGTCGAAAAAGTTGTTGGCTTTCCAGGTTTTGGCAGCCTAACAATTGATGCGATGTTGATGTTAGATGTTCCATTGATAGAGGCGACCGTACTTATTGCTGCGTCTGTATACATTGTTGCAAACCTTTTGGCGGATATTGGAGCCATCTTATTAAACCCTCGTTTGAGGACCATGACGGCATCAAAATGAAAATCAGTCTTGTAGGTGACGCTGCGATAACTAAATCGAACAGCTGGAGAGTTCGATACGCCCGGATGTGGAGGGAGTCACCACGTAGTTTTCGAATCGGATTCATGATATTACTGTTCTGGGTTGTTGTTGCTATCGTGGGTCCATTCCTGGCGCCGTTTGGCCCAACACAGATTGGCACCGGTATACCGTTATCTGGAGCTTCATGGGAGCATCCTTTTGGAATTGATCAACTTGGCCGTGACGTTTTCAGCCGAGTTATTCATGGCGCACATATCGTGTTGCTGTTGTCAATTTCTGCAACATTATGCGGGTTGGTGATTGGGTCCTTTCTTGGGTTACTAAGTGGATATATTGGAGGGTGGCTAGACGAGATCATCATGCGCGTCTCGGAAGCGATGATCAGCATTCCCTTTTTGATACTTGCAATGTTGATTGTTGCAGTAGCTGGACCGCAATGGTCAGGTAATCCAATTCTCGTAATCGTTGCTGTCGCAATTGTGTACATTCCGAGAACAACAAGGTTGGCCCGCGCAGCCAGTTTAGACATCATCACAAAAGACTACATTACGATCGCGCGCTTACGTGGAGAGCCATCGTTATCTGTAGTGAGAAGAGAAATGCTGCCAAACGCAACAGGTGTTCTCTTGGTGGAGTTTGCGACTCGAGCCGGTTTTGCGCCGGTATTAATCGGGTCATTGGGATTTCTCGGTTTTGGCATGCGCCCTCCTACTCCAGAATGGGGCCTAATGATCAGTGAGTATCGTGAATTGATCTTTTTGTCTCCAGTCACCCTTGCCGGCCCCGGCATATCTTTGGCTACTTTAGTTGTTGGCCTCAATCTATGCACGGAAGGTCTAGCACGTATGTTAGGTAGGTCTGGAGAAGGTGTAAGCGCTTGAGTGCTAAAAGTCCTATTTTGAGCATACGTAATTTGAGTGTTGCGTATGATGGAGTCGACGGATTTCTGGAAGTGGTTAGTGATGTGAGTTTGGATCTAGTAGGTGGAGAGGCATTGGGTCTCGTCGGTGAGTCGGGTTCTGGCAAAAGTACGCTCGCATTGCAATGTCTTGGTTACCAACATCCACGAGCCCGGGTATTACAGGGTAAAGTTTTTTTGCAGGGTAAAGATTTGCTTAATCTTGGGTTTGAAGATTTGAGCCGGATTAGAGGTAAGACTGTAAGTTTTGTACCGCAAAACCCAACAACTGCTTTGAATCCTGCGAAAAGGATTGGTCAGTTGTTCACAGAACTACTACTGCACCATGGTGTAGTTAGGTCAAATCATGTAGCGGCGAAACGAACTACGGACTTATTATCGCAAGTCGGATTGCCTGATCCGAATCAAATGATTCGTCGGTATCCCCATGAGCTTTCTGGAGGGCAGCAGCAAAGGGTCTGTATTGCACTTGCACTTGCGTGTTCGCCTGATCTCGTAGTATTAGATGAACCAACCACGGGACTCGATGTTACTACTCAAGAGCAGATAATTGGTCTGCTAGTCCGGCTAAGACAGCAGCTTGGCTTGTCTATGCTCTACGTTACTCACGACCTTGCACTGCTTTCACAAATTGCTGATCGGGTTGCAGTGATGTATGCCGGTCAGATAATCGAGGTCGCACCAACCGTAAAGCTATTTAAGGAGCCATTGCATCCCTACACCAGAGGTCTAATTGCGAGTGTCCCACATTTTCTCTCAGCAAATAGCAAAATCGGAGCACGGCCTCTTCAGGGTCTTCTGCGCCGCGCGGACCTACCGGATGGATGTCGTTTTTCAACGCGTTGTGAGCACGTTACAGATTTATGCATGGATACTAGACAACGCCTTGAAGCAACGTCTACTGATCATTATGTGGCCTGCCACCGTTGGAATCATATCAAAGTGACCTTTAACGAAGAGAAGAAGAGTGAACGGTTGATTCGACAAAAAGCAGAAGCGATCCTAAAAATAGAGGAACTTACTGTAACGTACCACCGCAGCGGCTCGAGCATCATCAATTATTTTCGAACACCTACGACTCCGGCTGTTCATAATGTGTCATTTCAAATTCGACGAGGCGGGATCTTTGCATTAGTAGGTGAGTCGGGTAGCGGAAAATCAACAATAGCGAAGTCCATTAGTGGAATCCAGCCATTAGATGGAGGCAAAATCATTTTTCAAGGCAGTTTGATAACAGCGTCGATTGGTGCACGGCCCAAAAATCTACGCAAGGAGATACAGTACGTTTTTCAAAATCCAGATGCATCTCTAAATCCCCGAATCAAGATCAGCGAGATAATTGGACGTCAGATCGAGATATTAAATGATTGCGGTCGAGATGAAATTGGAGAGCGTGTCATGATCGCCCTTGACGACGTGCGCCTAGACAGAAGCTATGCCAAACGGTATCCAGATGAATTGTCTGGTGGGGAACGACAGCGAGTGGCAATAGCTCGGGCGCTAATTGTCAATCCCAGCCTTTTGCTTTGTGACGAGATTTTGTCTGGGTTAGATGTGTCAGTGCAGGCGAGTGTTCTAGATCTCCTGCGTCGTTTAGTGCTAAAAAAAGATGTTTCTATGTTGTTTATATCCCATGATATTGCGGTAGTGCGAGGGCTGGCGGACGATGTCGGCGTTCTATACGACGGTTGTCTCGTGGAAATGGGCACTAACGAAGAAATATTTTCCGCCCCTTTCCATCCTTATACGGAAATGTTGATGAAAGCTGTGCCAAAATTAAATAAAAAGCCCTTATTCGATAATGATAGTCACCAGATCACACCCTCTGAGGCCAAGAAAGTTGGTTGCGCCTTCTGCGGACGGTGTTCAAAAAAAATTGGTGAAATTTGCGAGGTGACGCCTCCACCATGGCGACTTTTTGGACAATCACTATATATACGGTGTCATCATGAAGGGGAAGAGCTCAAGATGGTTCCAGATCAGAAGTAAACGCTATCTACGTTAAGCGCGACATAGTTGTTGTACCATATAATGCACCATAGATGGGAGGGGAATAATTATGATCTATGATGGCCATGCTTACTGTATTCCAGATCAGAAAGGTGATGGAGGGTTTGAAAATAGAGAAGAGTTCCAGAGGCTTCTCCAGTACTGCATGGGCCATCATTTTGCACCGGCGTTACGGGCCAAGGATCGTGCACTTGGAGACAGCAGCGCGCTGGTAGATCTGTCAAAGCCGTTTAGTTTGAATGAGGTTAAAGAGGCGAATTTTCATGCCGCGGGTCATGGCAGATTTGAGTGGGAGATGGATGGCGATGTGTATTTTAAGCAAGTCATGCCGCCTCTTATTACCGACATGCTCTACAACGCCGATATGTTGGTGGCTGAAATGGATTATGCTGGAGTGGATTGGTCGCTTTTGCACCGATGCCCATATCTCGGGATTAGCAATGACTACATCGCAGATTGTTGCAAACAATATCCGGACCGATTGCAGGGCTTGGCCTATGTGAGGGAGTGGTTGATTACTAAAGACCCAGAGGTGGCCGCAAAAGAAGCCCACAGGTCAATTGTCGAATTGGGATTGCATGGGCTCCACGTGCTCCCACACTTCGCATCGGTTTATGGGGTTACGGATGATTGGGACTCTGGTCCATATCGTCAATTCTGGGATGAAGTCGTCAAACTAAACGTTCCTTTTTTCTTTACCCTGATTGCCCATGAGCGCAAGACTGTTGACGGTTACCTAGAACAGTTAAGAATATTGACTCGATGGGTCGAGAGGTACCCAGATGCACAGGTGGTGCTAACCCATGGATTTGACTGGATGCGGTTCTTGGATGGGAAACAATTGTCTATTCCAAAAGCAGTATACGAAGCAGCGCCGTGTGACCATCCGAATTTTTTCGTACAATTTTTGCCCGCAGTCTTTCTGGGCAAGGTCTATGACTACCCAATGCTGGAGATGAAGCCCACTTTGGAAGATATGGTTCGTTATATTGGTGTTGACAGGTTGTTATGGGGCACCGATATTCCCATTCTTATGCGTTACACAACATACCTACAGTCGTTAGATCAGATCCGGCTTCATTGTGAAGATACTTTTGGAGCGGCAGGCATTGACCGCGTCATGGGAGAGAATATGGGCAAGTTGATGGGGGTCACCTAGAGGATTTTTGGATTTTATTTAATATTTTGAATGATGTGTAAAGTGAAATTGACATGCTGTATTATTAATTCTTCGGAAATTTCAATAATATTTTATTGATAACGACAATCAACTAAGGGAGGTAATCATGAAGAGTTTCTTTCGTGCAGTTGTAATCTTGTTGTTTGGGCTTTCGGTAGCCCCAGCGTTTGCAAGCGAGTGCGTAAAAGTCATTGGTTTCGATTGGAGTATTCCGCACAAAATCGATCCTGCCAATGCCGATTCCCAAGCGGATAGTTTGCATATATGGGGAGTTTATGAGCCACTTGTTTGGATTGATCCCGACTATAACTTTATTCCTTGGTTAGCGGAATCGTGGGAAGGCAGTGCCGACGGTACAGTTTGGACATTTCATCTGCGGAAAGGGGTCAAATTCCATGATGGCAGTGATTTCGATGCTGAAGATGTGGTCTATAGCTTTCGTCGAATCAAGGATCCTGCAACGGGTTCGCCGGGTGCGGGCGGTCTCGCGGTCTTCGATAGTGAGAACATAACGGCGATAGATCAGCACACGGTTCAAATTAAACTTAATAAGCCAAACGCTGAACTAGTATTATTGATGCACGAAGAATATTCGTTGATGGTACCAAGTGGTATCACCACAGCGGAGCTGAATAGTGGCTCGAATGGCACAGGGCCATTCACTATCGAGAATTATTCTCCTGATTCACCGCGGACATTTCTGAAGGCAAACCCTAACTATTGGCGCGAGGGGATGCCGCGTACGGACTGCATTGAGTTACGTGGAATCGATGATCCAATAACCCGATCGGCGACCATAGCATCAGGAGAGGCCGATGTTGTTATTGTGGTTGATGCAGCTACTCTGCCGAGACTCAAGAAGAATCCAGATATTGAGTTGATTAAGTCGAATGCGGGTTATTACCTCATGATGTGGATGATGGTTGATACGCCTCCGTTTGACGATGTGAGAGTCAGAAAGGCTTTGAAGCTAGTGCAGGATCGACAGGCTATCGTTAATCTTGCATTGCTTGGTTATGGATTCCCCATGAACGACAATCCGATTCGACCAGGTTCGTCACACGCGTATAGCTCAGAGAGTATTCCTCAGGATATAGCGCAGGCAAAGGCTCTTTTAGCAGAGGCTGGCCAATCAGACCTAACGGTGGATCTATATACTGGCGCTACAGAACTTATACCCGGTCTAAACTCAATGGTGCAAGCCTATAAAGAAATGGCTGCTCAAGCGGGCATCACGATCAATATCGTCACAGCTCCGTCTGCAAGTTATTACGAAGAGGTATCGTTCAAGCAACCGTTTGGAGCTTCATATTGGTTCTATCGTCCACCGGCCCTGATTTTTCCGTTTTACATGAAAACATCAACTTGGAATGAAAGTCGTTGGATGCGTGATGATTTCGATGCCTTGATCGACAAAGCTTTTGCCACAGTTGATCCTGATGCTAGGTTAGAACTATACAAGGATGCACAGCGAATCATTACTGAAGAAGGCGGCCTCATCACATCGGCGTTTTCATCAGTTGTATCGGCTGCGCGGAAGGGGTGTCATTACGAGCCTCAGGTTGACCTTAATCGGTTCGATTTTGCAACGATGTATTGTGAATAGGGCGACAGAGCTATCGTATAGCTAGCAGCATGAGAGCATAATAAGTTGGCCGAAAGTGTCCGACCCGGAAAAGAGTAGTTTCTCGGGTCGGGCTATGCCCAATCTATGACTAAAAATGTTGTTTAAGGCAGGAAATCATGACCAATATTTCGTCAGTAACGACTTCGATAGACTATGAGAAAGATGGAAAGCAAGTTTCCTACCTCGGTGTTCCGATCTCTACGAACGAGTCCGCCTATGGAACAATAACGTTACCGATTATTGTCATAAAGAATGGCTCGGGGCCGACAGTTCTGTTATCCGGGGGAATTCACGGAGATGAATACGAGGGCCAGGTAGCTATAAGGAATCTTGCCCAAAAGCTTAATCCTTCAGATGTGCAGGGAAGAATTATTTTTACGCCAAGCCTGAATTTGCCAGCGGCGTTGGCGGGAACGCGATGCTCCCCAATGGATGGATTGAATCTGAACAGAGTTTTTCCTGGCGATCCTAATGGTAGCATTACCGTTAAGATTGCACACTACATCAGCAGTGTTTTGTTGCCTTTGTGCGACGCCCAATTGGATCTTCATTCAGGCGGTACTACGCTCGACTTTATTCCTTTTGTGCAGATGATCAGAATGCAGAATAAATCGCTGCATGATCGATCATTTGAAGCGCTTAAAGTTTGTGGAGCTCCTGTAAGCCTGGTCACGACGGAATTGGATTCGACTGGTAATATTGCCCCTGTATGCGAGGAATTGGGGATTGTATACATCGGTTCGGAGATGGGTGGGGCAGGTTCGGTTTCAAAAACCAACGTCGGTTATGCAGAGACAGCTGCGCTGAATTTTCTGCGCCACTTTAGAGTTATAGATGGGCCCATAGTAACTCCGGAAGAGCAGGGTCGAGCTGCTAGCCGCCTTATGACATTTACAGATGTTTCATCTTATGTGATGGCGCCTGACGGAGGTTTGTTCGAACCATTCTTTGAAATGGGAGATGATTGCAGATCGGGGCAGAGCATTGGGCAGGTTCATTATCTTGAGCACGGCCAAAAAGCACCCTGGGAAGTAGAGGCGACCAGTGATGGAGTACTCTTATCAAAGCGTCCTCCCGGCATGGTAAAGCGTGGTGACAATGTCGCTATCATCGCGCAGGATTTACAAGAGGAGTAGCCCAATATGCCTAACCTTGAACCAACAATTTTAGATGAAGAAACTATGGAATCTCCAGCATTGAGCAAAACCCTAAGTGGAGAAAGCGGCTTCGGGCTAGATGAGTGGCATGCAAGGGTCGAATTGGCTGCCTGTTTTCGTCTCATGGCAAAGTTTAAGATGACGGACCTAACTGCTACGCACGCATGTGCGACGATTCCGGGTTCTGAACATATATTAATTAATTCTTTTGGATTATTAATGGAGGAAATTACGGCATCAAATTTAGTGAAGCTGGACTTTGACGGTAACATCCTGAGCGATAACAAAGATCCTCCAGTTTCGGCGGGATTTGCTATCCATAGCGTGGTGCACCGAGCTCGCCCAGACGTAGTGTGCTCAATTCACACCCACACCAAAGCAGGCACCGGTGTCGCTTCTCTCGAATGTGGTTTGTTACCGCTGAACCAGATGTCACTCATTTTTTACGACCGTATTGCTTACAACCAGTATAAGTATCTCATGGAAGTTGACGAGTGTGACCAACTTGTTTCTGACCTAGGAGACAAGAAAGCAATGATCATGCTAAATCATGGCCTGCTTACCGCTGGGAGATCAGTTGCAGAGGCATTTATCTTGATGTATTTTTTAGACATGGCATGCCAGATTCAATTAGATGCTATGGCAACTGGGGAAAAATTGGTGACGCCGTCACCTGAGCTTTGCGAAGAAGCGGCCAGGCGATGGATGGATATTGACGGCCACGCTTTTGGCGAAGTCGAGTGGCAAGCGTTGATACGTCAACTTGATCAAGAAGAGCCGTCATATAAGACGTAGCCCATCAATTGGCATAGGCAGAACATTTAGCTAGAGCGTGATCAGCAACCGATACGGATTACTTAAACGACGGAGATCTACAATGAAGCTCGAAGAAATATTATCGCATCCAACGAAGGTACTGAGCGAGGAACAACGGCGGCAATATTTTCGGGAAGGCTACTTATCTTTACCTGGATTCATAGAGCAGGACTGGATTAGGGTTCTCAATGAAGCGTTGGGTGAATTCATAGAAGAAAGTCGTACCATTGATCAATCAACAGACAGTATTCTTCTCGAGTCCGGTCACACAAAAGAAAACCCCAGATTGCTGCGTATCAATCAGGTAGTTGACCATCATCAGGATTTCTGGAAGTTTGCGGTTGAATCAATCCTACCAGATTTAGCGTGTGATCTTGTTGGGCCGGATGTGAAATTTAGAGAGTCTACGGTTAATCTTAAATGGGCCGGTGGTGGTTCCGCGGTAGCGTGGCATCAAGACATTGCCTTTATGCCGCATACAAATTTAAATTTATTTAACGCATTGGTATATCTCGATAACGTTGATTTGGAACAAGGCCCGCTCCAAGTTATTCCTGGCAGCCATAATGGCGAGATATATCGACACTATGATGATGCAGGCAATTGGATCGCTAGGATTTCGGACCAAGATGCTGAGCGTTTGGCCCTGCAAGAAGCGATATCTTTGACAGGGCCCGTTGGAACCACGATATTGCTTCATTGTGGAACAGCACATAGTTCGGCAGAAAATTTATCTAATCGGAGCAGGCCGCTGGTGTTTCTTGGTTACCAGTCAGCTGATTCTTTTTGTTATGTTCCCTTCCCTCGTGCTCCAAAAAGTCTTGGCTATATCGTTCGAGGCCAAGCAGCGAGGTATGCGCACCATGATCCAATTGAACTGCCGTTGCCTCCAGACTGGTCAGATGGGTACACGTCAATTTATGAAAGTCAAACACGAGAAGAATGAACTCATTAAAATTAACAAGAAGCTATTAAACTAGTCCCATTAAATCCTTTGCGGTTATACGAGTTAAGAATTTGATTGATTTTATCTACCAAAGGCCAGACGGTGCTGTTAGTCCTGATAAAGGTGTACCTCATTCGGACTGGCTGGCGAAGTACACCGCGG
>Ga0115002_10008816_pt1 | contig 11119 bp, 6 predicted proteins | sample ArcticOcean_MG_C_8_FD_89576 | JGI IMG/M metagenome (GOLD analysis project Ga0115002, IMG submission 89576) | Marine microbial communities from western Arctic Ocean - ArcticOcean_MG_CB11_86 | ecosystem: Environmental > Aquatic > Marine > Oceanic | place: Arctic Ocean: Canada Basin | collected... | reverse complement strand
TCGCCGGTAATCGTGCTCGGCTAACACGGCGACCACTTCAAACCGTTGCGTTAACTGCGACAAATACGCTTCGAAGTAGCGGTCCATCACATGGTCGTCGGCTAGTACATCGCACATCAGTAATAAGCGAGGGCGTTCTTTTTTTTCGGTTGGTGCGTTGAGCTTGGGAACTTCAATTCCGGTTGCCGACATCAAATTTATCAACATACGATTCAAAACAATTTTGATGTCGTGCCTGTTCTTCGATGTTGAATAACTGCTGTAAGCCCAGGCATAATTCAAGGCCAGCAATGCCGAGCTTCGAGGCGTTACGTTTTCCAACAACGGCACCGCTGCAGCCAATTGTTGCCGGGTTTGTTCGTCAGCTGGGTCGCAAGTTAGGTACGACGACAAACACCGCAGTAACGTGGCATGGCAGGCGGTCGGGTCGGCTTTCACAAGTTTTAGAAACGCTGACGTCCGGTTCGAGTACACCGAGCAACACAACAAAAACTTACGTGTATCCGATTTGCTTTCAAACGTCAGATGCGGTTGGCCAGTCGTAGTCGCACGCTGTGTCAGAGAATCGAGAATATGATCGGCATTTCCAAACCCGCTGAGATGAAACGCCGATGAAATCTCAACCTGAAACTGTGCCAGCCGATTGAAATCTTGCTGTGAAATTTCAACCGCCGGGTCGATGAACAGCGACGTCAACACCGAAGCCAACCGACTGAACGCCGCTTGGACGTCAACGGTGTTTTGCTCTTCGGTTAATGACCGGTTGACTTCCGAAGTTTCTTCGGCCAGGTCTTGCAGCAAGGCGAAGCAACGCTTAATCGCGTTTTGCGCGTGCCGTTGCTGGACCTCGAATTCACACGCACGCAGTGCGTTCTCTAAAACTAAGTTTGCCATTCTCATATAGATAACGCAAACAGCCGGTGAACGTCAAATGCACTAGACTGTCAGCTGCTACCACATCGGCTATTCATGAGGTGCCTTGAATTAAACACTTCAGACTTAGAACTCGCCGATTACTTTTCCGTCTAAGAAGCTGCCAAGAAGCTGCCAAGAAGCTGCCAAGTGTTTTTATCAATGCTTTCGCTGATGAAGCGGACGGAGCCATCGGCCATTCCGAAATGGGCGCCACCGGCATGTTCGCTGCCTGGGGCTTGAAAGAAACCACTGTTGATGCCATAGCTGTCGCCAGAATCACCGGTGTCTGGGCCATCGTTATCAAACATGGTCGCGAGACCGCCGACTGCCCAGCCATCTTGACTTCTAGAATTCCCTGTACCATGTAGCCGTTGCATTTCGCCGATAGCAACTGTGTTTGAGGTTCCGTCTTGAATGTACCGAATACTGGTGTCGCCATTGGGGTAGAAGATGCCTAATTCTAAGTCACCAACTCCATCTAAATAAGTTCTTCTATTCAATACGTGATGTGCATAGCTGTTATGAAATCCGTTTCCTGAACCCAGGCACCCTCCATAATCAGTTCCGCCTTTTACGAATCCGTTGGTCGTGGTCGATTGAGAAGTGTAAGCTTCATCGAGTTGAATTATATAATCATCCGAGGTGACATGGCTGCGACGGCTCGGGCAGTAAAAACCTGGGATATCGGTCTCGGCTTGGGCGCGGTTGCCCATTACGTTCGTTCCGAAATTCCATTTATTATAAAGAGGGGCTTGGTCGATGAAGGGTAGAATTTGCAACATCCAGCTTGTGCCTTGGCGGCCAGCAGGGGGGGAGTTTGGGTTGCCTGCTTCTTCCCAAACATAGGTGTGGGCCGAAGGTGAATAAGCGACGGTCACCGAACCCGGAGGGAACACGCCGTGCGTGTCGTGGTAGTTGTGCAATGCCAGGCCGATTTGTTTCAGATTGTTTTTGCACATACTACGCCGGGCGGCTTCTCGTGCTTGCTGCACAGCGGGAAGCAGTAAGGCAATTAAGATGGCAATGATGGCAATGACCACCAACAGCTCGATGAGCGTAAACCCTTTGCGACAAGTGTGCTTCGACAGACGTGCCATCATTTTAGTTACCTCAAGAAACCGTGCGTAAATTCTTCCAATTCAGGAAAAAAGAAGGAGAACGATCACTACATAGTAGCACGTATGTGTATGTTTTTTCAACAAACCTAGTCGAATTTAATTAGGTTGCCGTAAAAAGCCACGGCGGCACAACATCCGCAGAGAGGTATTAAACTTTGCCGTGAGCTAAGTCATTGCGGCTTCGGAGCGACAACCGGTTTCGATTGGTCGTCGAATGGAAGCAAGTAAACTCTGCCGCCCGTCGTGTGAAGTGAAAGTTGGTCCTGGTTATTTTGGTTGTGAATATAGGCCGCGCTGCCTGGTTTGGTTGAATACAGATGGTAGGTCTTCTTCTTTCCATCTCTCGACTGCAAATAAACAATTCCGCCTGGCCCTTGTGACGTCCACAAGAAAGGCTGCCGCGCCATGATGGTTTGCCGTCGGTTATTTTGCCCCCAACTTAGCGGGTACTCTAAACCGGCCGGTTCGTAACCGAATGCTGTTCCCGTCCACGGATCATTCAAAAAATGACGTTGTAGATAATCGAATTGACCATACAGCGGATCCAGGCGTTTCGGATAAAGGTTGCCGTGTTCTAACTTCCAAGCAATTAGCTCTAGCTGTAGCAGGCTAAGTCGGAATTCAGATTCGAGCTGGACTAAGAATGACAAATCATGAGACGACACAACGCTGTGCGGTACCGCGCCAATTATCAACGGCGCATTGTGCAGCCCGCGTTCTCCTTCAATGCTCATAGCCCAGTCAATCGCTATCTTCTCGCGACTCAACCAGGCATTTATGTCGGAAGTAGGCCATTGCAGTTTTTCCTCAAGCAACCTCAATCGCCGATGGCCATCGTCCACCAATCGATCGTATTGTCGCCGTACACGGTAGCGTTCCCAGAAAAACAAATAATCGGCAATCCACACACCGGAGTTTGGATTTAATGGGTCAGGGCTCATCGCCCGCGTTAGTAAGCCGGACCAATTGTCCCGTAGCTCGGCACGTGCCACTTGGGCTTCGAACAGAAAGGCCTTCGAGGCTTTCGGGTACTGTTCTTGGTTTTGAATTACCATCAGAAAGGCCCGGCGAATGAGTTCAGGCGTTTGCTTAGGCCGTGCCGCCCAGCTTTGCAGGCTTTGATAAATGTAAAGCCGCTCTAACGCGACTGCCTTCCAATCGAGAAATTGTCTCTGCGTTGCGAAATCCAGATTCACCTTCAAAGCCGTTTCGTGCAGTTTTAACGCCTCATCGAGATGACCAAGATCGGCCACTCTGTCGGCTTCTTGAAGAACTAAGTCTTGCAGCTGATGACGGCTAAAATTCCACCAGCCGTCTGTCGAAAACACCCATTGAAAACTGGGTATCGCAATTGCGCATTCATCACGATTCACGGCTTCAGTTATTAACGCCAACGCCTCGCTGCGTGCCTGTGCGTTTTCTTGCTTGCGTTTAGCTTGATCTATTTTAAATCTTTGTTTTTCTCGTTTGAGCCATTCCTGTCTTTCAAGAGGCACGGGCTGGCTGGCGTCACTATCTCCCCCTTCAAAAAAACCTCCTCCCATTCCATACACGCCAGCCGGGTGTTCGTGCTCCCAGTTCGGCTCGACCAGTTCAGGGGCGTTCCATTTTTTCTCCCACGCCGCAAAATAAAGCTTGCCCGTTTCTAAGGCTTCCGAGTTATTTTTCGGAACTGTTCCCCATTGCTCAATAACTACCGGCGACGTCAGCGGAATTTCAATAACCCGGTACACGGCAACCATCACCACAATGGCCATGCCTGTTGCCAACGCAACGCCGCAAATGCGCAGCCAACCGCGTAATGTATTGCGTTCGAGTGACCAATCTCGCATCCTCATCGCAGTAATGCAAACAACGGCCAACCACACTGGCAAAACGCAAATGATCGGAGACACTATCAGGTAAGCCGTTATCGCAATCCAACCAGCAGATATTGCTAGCCAAAGTAAGCCAATGAATATTGCGGTCACCGTGCGCTGAAACAGCAATGACGCCAAATGTCCCAGCGAGTAACTCAACACAACGAATAACAATAAATTCCAGAGGTTGTGCAAAACATTTAGGTAGTTGCTAGGCAACTGAGAGCCAAACCATACTGGAAAGCCAGCGATCCGCCCCATGAATACCGCCTGAATCGAAGACCCGACCCAGGCATTTCCATTTTGGGATGAACTCCAAGCTAACTCACGAAGAAAATCACATAACCCAAACAGAAAGACTGTGCCAATCGCAATCGGGAACCAAATTGCATGCTTGCTCCAGCAGACCGTAAACGGAGAAACTCCCCGGTTCACCCAAAATCGAAATTGTTGCTGACGTTGTTCGCCGCGAAGTGTCATCAACCCAAGTAGAAAGGGAGTCACCAGTAACATCAAATATACAAGAAGCAGTCGTTCCTCTCGCTGGAACCAGCCCAGCAAAACTATCGCCAAAGCCCCCAACGGCACAATCAGCAACACAAAACCCCACGATTGCCTCCACTCAACCCACATCAACGATTTGAACATTCTGCGCCCGGTTGCCGAGCCAATGGTTTGTTCTTTGTTGAATTCCGAGATCAAACGTTGTTGACTGAATGAAACGGTAGGCATTCGCCAATTGATGCGGCGGTCCGCCATCCAACGGTGGACCAACCAGACATTCAGGACAACCACACCGGCCACCGGAAACACGGCCCCAGCATGGCCAAACCCGATTTCGCCCAGATCCGAAAGCGGATTGATTAAAAACGGAGCCAGTGCCGTCATTACCACAGCCCCCAAAACGCGTTTGCACAGCAACGAAGCCAGCGTTCCGATGAGCAAGAATAAACCGACTATCAGCAGCCAGCTTAAAACGGCTTCATCAGCGTCACTAGGAAATTTAAATTTGCCTGCTGACAAAATTAGCGCCCACAGCATCAACATCGCTGACATCGCCACGGTACTTAAAAAGGAATAGCCAACTTTACCCGTTAAAACTTTCCACGGGGTGGCGGCCATGTTTCTTAGTAAGGGAAACGTTTTTTCTTCCAACTCGGCTGCAAATAACATCGCCGTGCTGCCGACTAGATAAAAGAACGGAAAAATCCCGCCGAACAAAAACATAACCTGCACTAAATCGTTGGTATGATCAATGAAAGCCAGGCACAGCAATTGAGCAATCATCGTAAATGCCGCAATCGACAGCCATAAGCTGCGCTGTGCGCGATGCTCTTTCCAAAATATGCGACCGATTTCGGAAGTTCTCATAGTTGCGTGTCCCCTTCAATCGTGTCCGCAACCGGCTGTTCTGATTGAGAGACAGAAGGCGGCCCCGTCGGTAAGCCCGCGTCGCCGTGCATGTAGCCGAGAAAAATATCTTCCAGCGATGGCACACCCATCTCGGCGTGGCTCACATCTGCGATATTCCGCACCTGCTCTAACATGTTGAAATCAAAATCGCGGACAATCACCTGCCAGGTCAGACCTTGTTTCTTCTGGCTAATCACCCAGCCAGGAATGTGCGGCAAGTCGGGCCGACCATTTTTCAGGGTGATTGTTAGCTCGCTGACCCGCTGCTTCAAACTTTCCAACGATTCAAACAGTTCCAACTTGCCCTGCTTGATAATGGCGACCGAATCGGCAACGCGTTCAACCTCGAGAATTTGATGGCTCGATAACAACACCGTGCGGCCTTCCGCGGCCACATCGACCATACTTTCCAAAAACTCACGGCGGACCATCGGGTCGAGGCCCGATGTCGGTTCGTCAAGCACTAATAAGCTGGGGTTGTGTGCCATCGCTAACGACAGGGCTACTTTTGCTTTCATGCCTCGCGAAAGTTCTTTGATCTTTTTTCGTTCTGAAAGTTGAAACCGTCGGATGAGCTCTTCGTACTGGTTGAGATAGTTGAATTGAGGCATGAACCCCGAGACAAACCAGCCGATTTCCGCCACCGTCATCCATTCGTATAATGTCGGATTATCGGGCACATAGCCGACCAACTTGCGGATGCGGTCGCCTTCAGTGCGGCTTTTCATGCCTAGAACTGAGGCGTCGCCTGAATTGGCCTCTAACAGACCAAGTAAAATTTTGATGGCCGTGGTTTTGCCCGCACCGTTTTCGCCTAACAGGGCAATCACTTTGCCCCTTTCGCCAGTCAGCGAGAATTCGTCGAGTGCAACCAGGTCTTTATACCGTTTACTGACGGCGTTAAATTGAAAAACCGTATTCATCGGGATTTCCTTTTGCTCGATTGTTTTTTGAGTTCGCCTTCAACAAGTTCGCGAATTTCGGTTTCACTCAACTGGCTTTGTTGGGCTTCTGACAGAACGGACCGCAGCCGTTCGCGGATCAATTTAATTCGATCTTGCCGACAGCGTTTCGGTGCAGCCGTTGTGACTTCCAAGCCGGTGCCGCGTACAGGTTCTAAAATTTGCTGCACCTGCAATTCACGATAAGCCCGGGCCACCGTATTCGGGTTCACGGCCAGCTCGCGCGACAATTCTCGCACCGAAGGCACCAAATCGCCCGGTATTAGCGAACTGCCCGCGACGGCGAACGTCACCTGCCGAACAATCTGCTCGTAAATCGCCAGTCCGTTGGAAGGATCAATTTTAAAAATCATAGGCACGCCTCACTGTACTACCAAGATAGTACAGTAGACACTGGTCGCAGTAATTTGTCAAGAACTTTTTGAAAAATTTTGATCCGGCGACGGGTGATTTTCGTTAATCTTGTCAAAGGTTGGGTGACAAGGTCAGATCGAATTTGAAGGCCCTGCCGCCCGTGGCTTCGATACATCATTTATTGCGTTCTAAGAAAGTCATCACTCATGACCAATGAAATTGAAGCAGAACCCGTCGATCTTCAGGACAATCGTTCTTCAAAACGAACCAAGCTTTGGATCGGTTTCCTGGTCGCCGTTTTACTGATTTTACTACAAGCCCCGTTCGCCTACCGTGGTTGGAGACTCTCCCAAATCCCCGACATCGGCGTGCCTTTCCCAGTAGAAGACCTGCTGACACCAATCCATGAAGAAGAGAACGCCTACCCGTTGTACGAAGAAGCGTTCGCGCTGTTGGTTGATGTGTCAAAAGCTGATCGAGATGAATATTACCTGGAAAAAGAAGACGGCTGGGATTCGACCGATAATCAGGTCAATCACTACTTGAAACTGAATCGAACGGCTTTGGAGAAATGGCGTGAAGCGACCGAGAAGAATGATTTTCAGGTTGCCCCTGTACCCCAAGTTCAGCAACTGACTTACCTCGTACCGTTACAGTCCAACCGCTCACTTTCTCGATTTTGTCAAAGAGAGATAGAACGCCTCACGGCTTCTGGAAATTTGAAAGAAGCTGCGGGTTGGTTAAAAACTTCGTTTAGAAACAGTGCCTTGGTTACCCGGAATTCTGCACTCATCGACCGTGTAGTCGGCATCGCCCACTTCGCCATCACGACATCAAGCACCGAGAAATGGATGGAACATGCTGAATTGACATCAGACGATTTATTGAGCCTGCTCTCAGATCTTGAAGAATCGGATAAATTAAGATCGCGTCCATCAGAGACGATTCAGGTCGAGTTTCTGATTACCCAAGAATACTTTAACGGATGGACCTACTCCAAAATGGATGCTGAGTATGAAGAGGCTCAAAAAATGACTGGGATTTCAACAAAATTCATTCTTCCCTTTACCAGATGGCACTGTTGGATCGATTCGGAACCTGAGCTGAGCCGACGAATCTACAACCATTTCTTTTTGAATGTCACAGCCTTTATTGATCTTCCCAGACGAGAACGCCCTCCAATTATTGACGAGACGATTTTCGATGAGTCGGCTGTTGGAGTTTCGTCGGGTCGGCGGCTTCCTGCTCATGATTTGATTCAACTAATTGAATCAGCTCCCCTTTTTGACGGTAGTTTTTCTAGCTCCTTAGAAAGTTTCGACACATACGAAGCCCGCTACGCTTGCCTGCAAGTTGCGTTAGCCGCTCATGCGTATTTTCGCGATCATCAAAAATTCCCCGAGGCACTGGCCGAATTGATTCCCGGTTATCTGGAATCGACTCCCGACGATCCATTCTCTCGGCATCCGGCACCGGTCGTCTATCGGCGAACTGGAGAGGATGCTGTTGTATACTCGCGGTATCTCAACGAGCTTGACGACGGTGGAGCGCAAGTCGCCCACGATGAAGTACGAGGCGGTCGCCCGGATGATTTTGGTATTCGGTTGCGCATCCCAAGCGTACCACCCGTCTCCGCCCCGAAACCGGAATAAACTTTTCACCGTTTGTGAAATCTCAGTGGTATATGCCCTCTGCCGTTCGGTTCGTTTTGCTTTGCGGTGTTCCTTGGTACAATCTTCACCAGCAAACCCTCTAGAATTCAACAGACTGAAGAGAAAGCACTCGAAAAATGAATTCAATCGCTCGCCTCGTTTTGTCATTGAGCTTGTTCACGTTTCTTCTTTCCGCCTCCGCTCAGTTTGCTTCCGCTGGCGACTGGCTCGTGAAAACTGTCGCTGGCACTGGCCAGAGTGACAACAACGGCAATTCCGGCCAGACAACCAATACCAACATCAGCCAACCCTTCGGCGTCGAAGTCGGACCGGACGGCATGTTGTACTTCACCGAAGTCGGCAACCACCGGGTTTGGAAGTTGAACCGCAAAACGGGAAAGATGACCGTCGTCGCAGGGTCCGGAAAAAAAGGTTACTCAGGCGATGGCGGCTCGGCACTTAAGGCCGATTTGAACGAACCGTACGAAGTTCGCTTCGACGCCACGGGTAACATGTACTTCGTTGAAATGCAAAACCATTTAGTCCGAAAGATCGATAAACAGACCGGGAAAATCAGCACGGTCGCCGGGACGGGGAAACCGGGTTTCGGCGGCGATGGCGGCCCGGCGACGAAGGCCCAGTTTAAAGTCCCTCATAGCATCGCCATTGATGGTCGCGGATTCCTATACATCGCCGACATCGGCAACCATCGCATCCGCAAAGTCAATTTAAAGACCGGTAAAATTAGCACGCTGGTCGGAAATGGGAAAAAGAATTTCCCCTCTGATGGCGACCGCGCTGCTGGCAGCCCCATTCCCGGTCCGCGTGCACTTTCCATTTCCGGAAGAACATTGTGGATTGTGCTCCGCGAAGGCAACGGCGTATGGAAGATGAATCTCGACGACGAAATTCTGCACCACGTGGCAGGCACAGGCAAGTCGGGCTACACCGGCGATGGCGGCCCAGCAATCAATGCAACATTCGCCGGCCCAAAAGGCATCGCTGTCGGCCCGCACGGAAACGTGTTCGTTGTCGATTCCGAAAATAATGCCATCCGCCGAATAAATATCAAAACGAAAACTGTTGAAACGATCGCCGGTACTGGTGGCGGTCGCGGCTACGCTGGGGATGGCGGCGATGCGAACAAAGCAAAATTTGCTCAACCCCACGGCATCTGTGTCGATAATAAAGGGGGCGTCTACATCGGCGACACTCGAAACCACCGCATCCGCCAAATCACATTCAAATAATACACCATCAATCTAAGCCGACGCCTTGTCGTCGAAACCCACACCTGGAGAAAACCAAAATGAAAATCGGTTACGTCAGTGATGAAAAATATGTCGCGATCCCCGATGTGATGCTTGAATTCATTTCCGGCGACACGTCCGTGCAAACCCATTCCACGGCGTCCGGGGCCGTGTACGCCGAGATTGAACCGGGCGAATATAACGTGGTGTTGTACAAGGCCGGTTTCGGCTCGAAACGTGTTGATGTGACCGTCGTCGAAGGGACCGACTACCACTTCCGTTTGCTCAAAGATTGCATTCTGGGCTACGTCTGGCCGAAATGTGTTAAGGCGGGCGAGAAATCAGAATTCCGCGTACACGCCGTCGAAGAATACGGCTTGGAACTGTGGCGGTATGGTGCCGAGAAAGAATTTATTAAACGCATCGGCACATTCGACGAACATGGCCCGCGTGCCACGATGCAAATTACGCCCGACGGGGACTACACGCAAACCGGCATCGAATGGAACAAACACGGCTTCGCTAACCCGGCTACAAAACAGTACATCGAAGCCCCGGAACGCAGCGGCCTGTATTTTTTCCACGCGACCAGCAAATCGGGCGAGTTCTTCACATTCCCCTGGGTTGTTTCGCCGAAAGTACCACAATCGAAAATCGCCGTTTTGGCCAGCGACATTAATTGGAACGCCTACAATAGCTTCGGCGGTCGCAGCAATTACATTCACCCGGCAAAGTTTCCCGAGACGCCCACCGTCAATTCTCGGCTGGAACTGGAACGATACACCGACCCAGAACATTGCAATTACGGGGCTGATGAATACATGCCCCTGTCACTCGACCGGCCTGACCCATTCAACCATATCAATGAAGACGAACAATTAAACGACCCGATTGCTGGCAGACAAGGGTGCCATTTGGCCTCGGCAGAATGGCGGTTGCTAGGTTGGATGGAACAAAACGGGTTCGATTACGATTACTACAGTGAAAGCCAATTTCATTTCGACAAGATCAATTTAGACGATTACAAACTGCTCATGATTAGCACGCACCCCGAGTATTGGTCGGTCGAAATGTATTCCAAACTCAAAACCTGGGTGTTCGAGCGGGGCGGCAAGCTGATGTACTTAGGCGGAAACGGCTTGAACTGTGAAATCGAATTTTTGGACGACCATCGGGTCGTCTATCACAACACAGTTTGGAGCCACGAAGCGATTGACGGCAAAGCGGAAATCGAAAGTCGATTCCACGCCCGGCACGAATCGGAAGCCAACTTGTTAGGCGTTGTGTTCACGTTCCCAGGAATCATGACCTCAGCCCCGTATCAAGTCGAAGACGCCTCCCATTGGTGTTTCGAAGGGACCGGATTAAAGAACGGCGACATCTTCGGCACCAAAAGTTTGCACATGCGAGTGCCCGGCGGTGCCTCCGGTCACGAAACCGATAAAATTTCAAAAAGCTCACCCGACAACGTCAAGCTGTTGGCCAAGGGCCAAAATCCAGGTGACGGCGGTGCCCACATCGTGCACTTCGACACACCCAGCGGCGGAGAAGTTTTCTCAGTCGGTTCCATCACCTGGCCCGCGTCCATTTTGGTCG